>Ga0210040_10006118_pt1 | contig 15097 bp, 16 predicted proteins | sample CryGeyCG12114_NA_FD_185462 | JGI IMG/M metagenome (GOLD analysis project Ga0210040, IMG submission 185462) | Groundwater microbial communities from aquifer - Crystal Geyser CG19_WC_8/21/14_NA (SPAdes) (version 2) | ecosystem: Environmental > Aquatic > Deep subsurface > Groundwater | place: USA... | reverse complement strand
CGCGTCCCGCACGACCGGCTGCACAACCAGTACGCGCTGCTGATGGCGATGGGCACCACGGCCGGGCTGCGCGAGGCGATGCCCGACCGCCGCACGTTCGTGCTGTCGCGCTCCGGCTTCGCCGGGATCCAGCGCTACGCGGCCAACTGGATGGGCGACAACCAGGCGCGCTGGGACCACCTGGGCCTGAGCATCGCCATGGGTGCCGGCTTCGGGCTGTCGGGGCAGCCGTTCGTGGGCGCGGACGTCGGCGGCTTCCAGGGCGACACCCAGCCCGAGCTGTTCGTGCGCTGGATGCAGTACGGCGCACTCACGCCGTTCTTCCGCAACCACACCGAGATCGGCACCATCGACCAGTACGCCTGGACCTTCGGCGACACGGTGGAGGACCTGGTCCGCGAGGCCGTCGGCCTGCGCTACCGGCTGCTGCCCTACCTCTACGGCGCGTTCCTCGCCGCCGGCGAGAACGGCGCCCCGGTCCAGCGGCCCCTGGTCTACGACCACCAGGACGACGGCACGGTCCGCGACATCGACGACGAGTTCCTGCTCGGCCGCGACCTGCTCGTCGCCCCGGTCACCGGGCCCGGGACGACGTCGCGGCAGGTCTACCTGCCCGAGGGCGACTGGTACGACTGGCACACCGACGAGGCGTTCGGCGGACGCCGGTTCGTGATCGCGCCGACCCCCATGGACGCGATCCCCCTGTACGCCCGCGGCGGCGCGGTCGTGCCGATGTGGCCGGAGGCCCCGCCGTCGACCGCCGATCACTTCCCGTCGGAGGTCGAGCTGCACCTCTTCGTGCCGCTGCGCGACGGCGCCCACCGCTCGGTGCTGCAGGAGGACGACGGGCTGACCTTCGCGGCTCAGCAGGGCGCCTGCCTGCGGACCACGTTCGTGGTGCAGCGCCAGGGGGACCAGCTGACCGTCCGGGCGAGCGTCGACGGGGACGGCTACCCCGAGCACGCGCGCGAGGGCTTCGTCCTCGTGCTGCACGGCGCGGACCCGGGCGCCGTCCTGGTCGACGGCGTACCGGTCGAGGTCGTCGACCACCGCGCCTCGTTCGCCAACACCGGGACCGGGTTCGACGTGGACCTGGTGCTCGAGGGCTGAGCCGTCAGGCGCAACGTCCTTCGCAGAGCGACGTCCACCGAGGCGCAGCCGCACGGGTCGGGGCGCGCCTACGCTGACGGCGTGGCCTGGCTACCCCGGTGGCTACGCGCCCGGGCGGCGGTCCTCCTCGACGCGCCGCCCGCGCCGCCGCCGGTCGACGAACGTGCCCTGCTGCGCCGCGCGGCCGCCGAGGCGGTCATCCTGCAGGACCGGGCCGAGTCGGTCCTGGACGAGATCCGCGCCCACGGCCACCTCGGGCTGATCGCGCCGCGCGGCGGCCCGCTCGTGCGCCGGTTCTTCGCGCTGCGCGAGGAGCTGCCCCGCCGCTGCGCCGACCCCGACGACGAACGGCTGCGGCGCGTGCTCGACGTCACGCTGCACAGCCACGCCCTCGTCGTCTCGATGGGCATGGACCTGCTCGCCGACGAGTGGCGCTCGCCGCGACTGTGCGAGGCGGTCGGCCGGATCGAGGGCCTCGGCGCACCCGCCGCCGCCCTCGAGACGGCGTACGCCGAGCTCGCTCGTCCCACCGGCACGCAGCAGGTTCGACCGGTGGCGCACTGACCGGGCGGCGAGCACAATCAGCCCGTGCCCGTCTGGATCTGCCGCACCTGTGCCGTCGAGCACCCCGACACGTCTGAGCCGGCGGGGTCCTGCGCGATCTGCAGCGACGAGCGCCAGTACGTCCGCCCCGCGGGGCAACGCTGGACGACGATGGCCGAGCTGGTCGCCGAGGGCCACGAAGGAGCGGTTGCCGAGGTCGAGCCCGGACTGCACGGGATCACGATCAGCCCCGGCGTCGGCATCGGCCAGCGCGCGCTGCTCGTGCGCACGCCCGCGGGGAACCTGCTCTGGGACCCGACCGGCTACGTGGACGACGCCCTCGAGACCCTTGTCCGGGAGGCGGGGGGCGTGGCGGCCGTCGCCTCCAGCCACCCGCACATGTTCGGTGCGCAGCTCGAGTGGGCCGAGCGGTTCGAGGCGCCGGTCTGGGTCCAGGCGGCGGACCGGTCGTGGGTGCAGCGCGACGACCCGCGGATCGAGACCTGGGGCGAGTCGGCCGAGGTGCTGCCGGGCGTCGAGCTGCACCGCATCGGCGGGCACTTCCCGGGCAGCGCGGTCGCCCGGTTCGTGGGCGCCGACGGGCAGGGGGTGCTGCTGACCGGGGACACCGTCGCCGGGACGCCGGACGAGCACTGGGTCTCGTTCATGCGCAGCTTTCCGAACAAGGTCCCGCTGTCCGTCGCGGTGGTCCGGCGCACCGCCGACCGGGTGCTCGCGCTCGACTTCGACCGGCTCTACGACAACTTCGGCGGGCAGGTGCTGACCGACGCCCACGCCTGGGTCGGACGTTCCGCGGAGCGCTACGTCGGCTGGGTCCGCGGCGACTTCGACCACCTGACCGAGCCCTAGTCTCGCCCGGTGACCAACGACGACTTCCGGGTGGGCCTCGAAGGTCTGGACGCCGAGCTCGCCGACCTCGACCTGGAGACGCGGGGGTCGTTCCCGACGTGGCTGCGCGGGACCCTCGTCCGCAACGGCCCCGGCCGCTTCAGCGCGCAGCCGGGCGGTCGCGGCGAGCCGTCCCGCCACTGGTTCGACGGGCTGGCGATGCTGCAGCGGTTCCGTCTGGGCGACGGGCGGGTGACCTACGCCAACCGCTACGTGCACAGCCCGGCGTGGCGGGAGGCGTCACAGACCGGCGCGTTCGCCTACGCCGAGGTGGGGACGACCGTGACCCGGTCGTGGCCCGAGCGCGTACGGCGGTTCGGGCGTCCGCCCCGGACCGGGACCAACGCGGTCGTGAACGTGCTCCAGCTGGGCGGGCGGCACGTCGCGGTGACGGAGACGCCGGACGCGATCCCGTACGACCCGCTGACGCTGGAGACGCTGGACCCGATCGGCTACGCCGACGACCTGCCGGGCGACTGGTGCTGCGCCCACCCGCACCACGAGGAGGGTCGAGGGGGGCCAGGTCGGGGCGCGCTGACCGGGTTCACCGTCGAGTACGGACGACGCAGCAGCTACCACGTCTACGAGCTCGCCGACGACAGCCTCGAGCGGCGCCTGGTGGCGAGCGTGCCCACCGGCCGGCCGTCGTACATGCACTCCTTCGCCCTGACGCCCCGCTTCGTGGTGCTCGTGGAGTACCCGCTGCTCGCGAACGCGGTCTCGCTGCTGGCCGGGCGCTCGATCGTCGCCAGCCACGACTGGCGACCCGACCGCGGCACGCGCTTCACCGTCGTCGAGCGGGCGAGCGGCTCGATCGTGTGCCGCACCGTCGTCCCGGCCTTCTTCTGCTACCACCAGGTGAACGCCTTCGAGGACGACGGTGCGCTCCTCGTGGACCTGCCCTCGACGCCCGGGGAGCGGGCGCTGCACCAGTTCGACCTCGACGCCCTCCGCGGTCCCGGCTGGCGGACACCCGCCGGGGAGCTGCGCCGCTACCGCGTCCCGCTCGACGGCGGTCCGGTCACCTACCGCCTGCTCAGCAGGACGCCGCTGGAGTTCCCGCGGATCAGCTACGAGCAGCGGCTGGGCCGGCCCTACCGCTACGTCTACGGGGTGGGGACGCCGGAGAGCCTGACGACGTCGTTCTCCGATCGGATCGTCAAGGTCGACGTGGAGGACGGCAGCAGCAGGACCTGGGCGCAGCCGGGCTGCTGGCCGGGTGAGGCGATCTTCGTCCCCGAGCCCGCCGGCACGCAGGAGGACTCGGGGGTCGTGCTCTCGCTCGTCCTCGACGGGCGCACCCGGACGTCCTTCCTGCTCGTCCTCGACGCGGCCACGTTCTCCGAGGTCGCCCGGGCGGAGGTGCCGCACGCGGCACCGCTCGGCTTCCACGGGCAGTGGTACGCCGACTGAGTCAGCAGGCGGGCGCGAAGGTCTGGGTGTCGTCGAGGCAGTACAGCCGGTCCCCCTCGGTCGTACGGGCGACGAGCCCCCGTCCGGCCCGGTCCTCGGCGGGAGCGTGCAGCGAGGTCCCCCGGAGCAGGACGGTGGCGGCACCGTCCGGCCACGGCCCTGGAGCGACGCGCCACTCGCGGTCCACCAGGTCGTTGGTCACCGAGCAGGAGACGACGCCGACCTGTCCGGCCGCCCGCGTCCTGCCCTCGGTCAGCCAGTAGGTCTGGCCGGCCCAGGTCACGGCGTCCCCGAAGTCCTCGGTCGAGGTGGTCGTGTGCGTCAGCAGCGGCGGGCAGGCGGGATCGACGACGACGGGAACCTGACGCTGGGTGAACCAGGCGCCGACGGTTGCGCCGGCCAGGACCACGACGGCCGCGAGCACCACCACCAGGAGTCGACGTCGCGTCGTCATGCTCGATGGTCGCCCCGGGCACGAGTCGCCGACCAGGTTCGGAGCCGGATCGTGACCCAACCGCTACGCCCTGGGTGAAGCCGCTGGCCAGACCTCGTTCGACTGGGGTCGGGTCGGACGCATGCGGGTCCTGGTGCTGGGCGGGACGGCCTGGCTGGGCCGTGCGGTGGCGAGTCGTGCGGTCGCGGACGGCCACGGCGTGACGTGCCTCGCGCGCGGCAGCTCCGGCGAGCCGCCGGCCGGCGCCACCTGGGTCCGGGGCGACCGCACGTCGCCGGACGCGTACGCCGGCCTGCCGCCGGGGTCCTGGGACCTGGTCATCGACGTCGCGCGTCAGCCGGGTCAGGTCCGCGGGGCCGTCGAGGCGCTGGCCGACCGCGTGGCGCACTGGGTGTTCGTCTCGTCGGGGAACGTGTACGCCGACCACAGCGCGATCGGCGCCGACGAGGCCGCGCCGCTGCTCCCCCCGCTGCCGGGGGACGTCATGGCCGACATGAGCGTCTACGGCGAGGCGAAGGTCGCCTGCGAGCGCCTCGTGGTCGACGCCCTCGGACCGGAACGTTCGCTGGTGGCGCGGGTCGGGTTGATCGGGGGTCCCGGAGACGTGTTCGACCGCACGGGCTCCTGGCCGGCACGGTTCGCCGCCCCCGCGGGCGTGGAGGGCGCGGTGCTCGTGCCGGACGAGCCCGACCTCCCGGTGGCGGTCGTCGACGTCCGCGACCTGGCGGGCTGGTTGCTCGACGCCGGCGGCCGACGGCTCGGCGGGACGTACGACGTCGTCGGCCCACGTCTGGGTCTGGCGGAGCACCTGGAGGTCGCGCGGCGGATGGCCGGCCACACGGGACCGGTGCGGGCCGCCCCGTCCGCCTGGTTGCTCGAGCAGGGCGTCGAACCCTGGATGGGGCCGCGGTCGCTGCCACTGTGGTTGCCCGACCCCGGCTGGCGGGGGTTCAACGCCCGCGCCGGCCGCCGCGCCCGAGCAGCCGGGCTCCGGACCCGGCCGCTCGAGGAGACGCTGGCCGACACCCTCGCCTGGGAACGGTCGCGGGCGCACGACCGGCAGCACCGGGCCGGGCTGACCCCCGACGACGAACGTTCGCTGCTGGTCGAGCTGGCGGCGTCGACCGGCTGAGCGGCCCGTCCCACCACCGAGACGTCACCTGGTCGCCACGCCGCGTTCACCCCGACGGCCTACGTTCCCGGCTCGTGACTCGTCGTCGATCCCTCACCGTCGGTACCCGCGCCCTCCTGGTCGGGGGCCTCACCCTCGCCGGAGCGGCCACGGCCGTACCGGCCCAGGCCGCCCACCCGTTCGACCCCGCGAAGCAGAGCTCGATCGCACTCCGCGTCTACACCGAGCAGGTCCCCCCGATCGGCACGGCCGGGGGCGTCCGGGTGAGCGGGGACGGCTTCGGCTCGGCCGTCGCTCCGGTGCCCGGGCACAAGAACCAGGTGTACGGGCTGACCGACCGGGGCCCGAACGTCGACGGTCCGGACGGCACGAAGATCGAGCCGCTCCCGGACTTCACGCCGGCGATCGGCAGGTTCACGCTGAGGAACGGCAGGGCCGAGCTGGTCGAACGCATCGAGCTGCGGGCGAAGGACGGCACCCCGTACAACGGGCAGGTCGACCCGCAGGCCTCCACCGGCGAGACGATCACCGACCTCGCCGGGCACGTCCTGCCCACCTCGCCCTACGGCTACGACTCGGAGGGCCTGGTCGCGCTGAAGGACGGGACGTTCTGGGTGTCGGACGAGTACGGGCCGTTCATCACGCACTTCACGAAGAAGGGCCGCGCGATGGAGCGGCTGTCGCCCTACGACGGGAGCCTCCCCCGCGAGCTGGCGCTGCGGACGCCCAACCGCGGCATGGAGGGCCTGACCATCACCCCCGACGGCAGGACGCTGGTCGGGATCATGCAGTCCGCGCTCACCCAGGCCGACGCCGGCAAGCCGAAGTCGGTCGCGGTCACCCGCATCGTCACGGTGGACCTGCGCACGCACCGGACCCACGAGTACGCGTACGTGCTCGACGACCCGAAGTCCAAGGGCACCGCGGTGAGCGAGATCGCCGCGCTGTCGGCGACCCGCTTCGTGGTGGACGAGCGCGACGGTGAGTTCGGGCCTGACGCGGAGAAGAAGCTCTACGAGGTCGACCTCGCGAAGGCGACGGACGTCGGCCCACGCACCGCGGCGGGCACGTACGACGCGACGACGGGTGTGCGGCTCGGCGGCCGCAGCCTGGAGGCGGTGGCCGGGACGGGTGACCCCGCGGCGACGACCACGGCCCTGACGTCGGCCGGCGTGACGCCCGTGAGCAAGCGCGTCTACCTGGACCTCGGTGCGCTGACCGCTGCTGCGGCGCCGGGTGGCACGTTCTTCGACCACGACAAGATCGAGGGCGTCGCGGTGCTGGACGGCGGTCGCCGGATCATCGTGTCCAACGACAGCGACTTCGGCATCTCGGCCAGCACCGGTGACGCGGCGCCGTTCGGGCTGGTGGCCAAGACGCGGCCGGACGGGACGGTCGACGACGGGCAGTTCCTGGTCATCGACCGGCACTGACGGCTAGAGCGGCGGGGCGCTGCGGCCGCGGGACACGAGCCGGTCCAGGAGCAGCCGCAGCGGCGCCCACCGCTCACGCCCCAGCCGGGTCACGGCGTACGCGGTCATCCGGACCGGCGGGTCGCTGAGCTCGAGGAGGCGGACCCCGGGCCCGGTCGGACGTTCTGCGGGCAGCAGACCGACGCCGGGCCCGGCCACGACCAGGTCCTCGACGAGGTCGAGGCTGTCGATCCGGTGGGTGATCCGGGGGGTGAAGCCGGCGAGCGAGGCCAGGGTGCGGACGGCGTGCTCGTCCGCGGTGTTGCGGGAGTTGACGATCCAGTCGTGGTCGGACCACGCGCCGAGGTCGGGTACCGGCGACCCCAGCGGCACCGCCTGCTCCGTCGCGGGTACGCCCAGGCCCCACGCGGTCGTCCAGAGCGGGACCGCGGCCATCGTGCTGGGCAGCGGCGCGGGCGCCAGGTTGTAGTCGTAGGTCAGGGCCAGGTCCAGCTCGTCGGCGGCGAGCAGCGCGAACGCCTCCAGCGGCTCGTGCTCGAGGACGAGCACCCGAACGGCGGGGTGGCTGCGGTCGAGCTCGGCCATCACGGGCAGCAGGGAGTCCCGGATGGCGGTGGCGAACCCGCCGACCCGCAGGGTCCCGACCGGCTCCGCGTCCGGGTCGAGGTCGGCCTGCGCGGCGTCGACGTCGGCCAGGATCGTCACGGCGTGGTCGGCCAGCCGGTGCCCGGCCGGGGTCAGCCGGACGCGGCGCCCGTCCGGCTCGACCAGCGGCGTCCCGACCTCGCGCGCCAGGGCCGCGACCTGCTGCGAGACCGTCGAGGTCGTGAGCCCGTGGGTCTCGGCCACCGCCCGCATGGAGCCGAGCCGCGACAGCTCGAAGAGGAGACGCAGCCGGCGGAGGTCCATCGCGCCATTGTTCATGGGCATCGTTCACGAATCGTGAACGGTGGGTCTGCTCACCTCACGTGGACGCGCAGATACCCGACGTCTTGACTGGTGCCATGAGCACCACCACCTCGTACGCCGTCCCGGGCCGTACGCGCTCCGGGGCGGCGATGGCCACCACCTCGATGCTCTGCGTCCAGGTCGGCCTCGCCGTGTCGGTCAGCCTGATCGACCGCGTCGGTGCCGAGGGGGCGGCCTGGCTGCGCCTCGTCTGGGCGGGCGCTCTGTTCCTCGTGGTCGGACGGCCCTGGCGGCTCCGCCTCAGCCGTGCCGCGCTGGGCGCGACCGTGCTCCTCGGGGTCGCGACGGCCTCCGTGACGCTGCTCTTCATGGCCGCCGTCGCCCGGTTGCCGCTGGGCACCGCCAGCGCGCTGGAGTTCCTCGGACCGCTCGGCGTCGCGGTCGCCCGGGGTCGCGGGTCCGGCCGGTTCGTCTGGCCGCTGTGCGCGGCCGTCGGGGTGCTGCTGCTGACCGAGCCCTGGGCCGGCTCGGCCGACCCGGTCGGCGTCGCCTTCGCCCTGGCCGCGGCGTGCTGCTGGGCGGCGTACATCCTGCTGACCCAGCGCGTCGGCGACCAGGTGCAGGGGCTGGCCGGGCTGTCGGTGTCGATGCCGGTCGCCGCCGTGGTCGCCACCCTGACCGTCGGCCCCGCGGTGATCGGCCGGATGACCCCCGAGCTGCTGCTGGCCGGCCTCGGGCTCGCTGTGCTGCTGCCGGTCGTGCCCTTCAGCCTCGAGCTGCTCGCGCTGCGTCGGCTGAGCACGGCCGCGTTCGGCACGCTGATGAGCCTCGAGCCGGCCTTCGCGCTGCTGGTGGGGCTGGTCGTCCTGAGCCAGGTCCCCCGACCGCTGGCCGTGGTGGGCATCGCCTTCGTCGTCGTCGCCGGCATCGGCGCCGAACGTACCGGCGGTCGTGAGGTCGACGAACCGGTTGCGGCCATCAGCACCTGAGTCCGAGTCCTTGGTCGCCCTAGCCGGAGAGGCCGAGACGGGCGCGCAGCACCGGCCAGGTGCGGGCGAACCCCGGGTGCAGGAGCCGCTGCTCCACCTCGTCCACCGGGACCCAGCCGAGCGCCTCGGACTCGGCCTCGACCACCAGGGTGACGTCGGCGACGAGCGTGCCCAGCACCGTGGTGTAGCTCCAGCCGCCGCGGTCGTCGACCAGGGGGTCGTCGTGCACGTGCACCGCGTCCGCCGGCAGGCCGGTCTCCTCGTGGGCCTCGCGCAGGGCCGCCGCCACGGCGTCCTCGTGGCTGTCCCGGGCGCCACCGGGGATGCCCCAGGTGCCGCCGTCGGCGGTCCAGGTCGCGCGGTGCTGCAGCAGGACGACCGGCGTACCCGGTCCGCGGCGGTCCACCACGAGGAGCCCGGCCGCGCCGAAGCGGCCCCAGTGCCGGCGGCCCTGGTGGTCCTCGACCCAGCCGTTGCCGTCGTGCAGCATCAGTGGTGGCACCGTCCCACGGTCACAGCGCGCCGACCAGGGTCTCCTGGGCGAAGCCCAGCCAGTCGTAGACGCTGACCATGTAGCTGCGCGGGTCGGAGGAGTCGACCTGGGCCAGCTCGTCGGCCGACTCGGAGTCGACGACCCCGAGGCGGGTCGCGACCGCGAGACGGACGCTGGTGAGCGTGCGCAGCCAGGCCTCGACGTGGTCGGGCTGGACCCGCAGGTCGACGCGACCGGCCTCGGTCGTCGCCAGGTCGTCCAGCACCACGGTGGCGTCGGTGACCTTGGTCGTCCGCAGCCCCCGCTCGGTGAAGCGACGGAAGTCCGAGGACGCGTCGGCGTCGTGCGGGTAGGCGTTCGGGAACAGCCGGCGCAGCACCGGGTCGTCGGAGACCTCGGGTGCGTCGGGGTCGGCCTGGAGCCCGGCGGTCAGCGCCTCGAAGGGGTCCGCCGTGGGGTCGGGCGTGGCGAAGCCCTCCGGCTCACCGTCCGACACCAGCTCGACGACCTGCCGGACCAGGGAGGTGAGCAGCTCGACCTCGTACGCGCTGAGCGAGGTGGTCAGCATCCCCCGACGTCGGACGAACTTCTTCACTGCTTCGTCCTCCTCGCGCCCGCTGCGGGGCCGACGACGCCGTCTTCCTCCCGCGCTCGCACGCCGCGGCGGCTGCACCGGGTGTCGGGCTCCGTGACGTGACGTGCTCGCCTGGTCGTCCAGACGGCGCCGGCCCCTCCGCTCACCGACGCTCGGAGGGAGCTCGCTCGCGCAGGCGCTCGCTCGGAGGTGCGCGCTCGCTCGGAAGCGCTCACTCGTCGGACTTGTCGAGGGTCGCCCACAGGCCGTACTCGTGCATGGCGGTGACGTCCCGCTCCATCGCCTCACGGCTCCCGCTGCTGACGATCGCCTTGCCCTCGTTGTGGACCTGCATCATCAGCCGCTCGGACTTGGCCTTGGCGTAGTGGAAGTACGTCGTGAACACGTGCGCCACGTAGGACATCAGGTTCACCGGGTCGTCCCACACGATCGTCACCCACGGGACGTCGGGCACGCTCTCGGTCAGCGGACGCTCGGCCACCGCCGTGCCCCCGGCAGGCGTCACCGAGGGCGTTCCGGTCTCCGACACGCTCCCATCATCGCAGGGTGGCGAAGGCCCACCCGGGCACGCCCGTGACCGGGCACGAGCCGCGCCCCCGGGGTGCTGCTCGTACGCTGACGCGCGTGAGTGATGGTGCACCCGACGAGACCCAGCCCGGACAGGCAGCCGGACCGACGGCTCTGCTGGACGGAGAGGCCCGCCGCGCGCGGTTCGGGCCCCGCGAGGCGCCGACCACCGCGCTGCTGACCGACCAGTACGAGCTGACGATGCTGCGCTCGGCGCTGCAGGCCGGCACGGCGGAGCGTCACTCGGTCTTCGAGCTCTTCGGCCGGCGGCTGCCGGACGGCCGGCGCTACGGGGTGGTGGCCGGGGTCGGGCGGGCGCTGCGGGCCCTGCGGCAGTTCCGGTTCGACGAGGAGTCGCTGACCTTCCTGACCGAGGGCGGGATCGTCGACGACCGGACCGCCGAGTGGCTGGCGGGCTTCGCGTTCCGCGGGCAGGTCTGGGGCTACCCCGAGGGCGAGATCTACTTCCCCGGCTCGCCGCTGATGGTCGTCGAGGGCACCTTCGCCGAGTGCTGCGTGCTGGAGACCCTGCTGCTCAGCATCTACAACCACGACTCCGCCATCGCCTCGGCCGCGTCGCGGATGACCCTCGCCGCCGACGGCCGCCCGTGCGTGGAGATGGGGTCGCGCCGCACCCACGAGCTGGCGGCGGTCGCGGCCGCGCGGGCCGCGTACGTCGCCGGTTTCGACGCGACGTCCAACCTCGAGGCCGGGCGGCGCTACGGCGTACCCACCACAGGTACGGCCGCACACTCCTTCACGCTGCTGCACCACGACGAGCGGGAGGCGTTCACCGCCCAGCTCGCCGCACTGGGCGAGAGCACCACCCTGCTGGTCGACACCTACGACGTGGAGAAGGCCGTCCGGACCGGGGTCGAGCTGACGGGCGGGCGGCTGGGTGCGGTCCGGCTCGACTCGGGCGACCTGTCGGTGCTGGCGGTCCGGGTCCGCACGCTGCTGGACGACCTCGGCGCCACCCGCACCCGGATCGTGGTGACGAGCGACCTCGACGAGAACGCCATCGCCTCGCTGTCCGGCGCCCCGGTCGACAGCTACGGCGTCGGCACGGCCCTGGTCACGGGCAGCGGCTCCCCCACCTGCGGCTTCGTCTACAAGCTCGTCGCGCGCGCCGACTCCGACGACCCGGACGCGCCGCTGGTCGCCGTGGCCAAGAAGAGCCAGGACAAGGTGTCGGTCGGGGGTCGCAAGTGGGCGCTGCGTCGCCTGGACGACCACGGGGTGGCCGAGGCCGAGGTGGTCGGGGTCGGCGAGATGCCCGTGAACGACGGCAACGACCGGGCGCTGCTCGTGCCCCTGGTCACCGACGGCGAGATCGTCGGCGAGGAGCCGCTCGACGCCGCCCGGGCTCGGCACGCCTCCGCGCGCGCCGAGCTGCCGATCGAGGCGCGCAAGCTGTCGAAGGGCGAGGCCGTGGTCCCGACGCTCTACACCGGTGCGGCGGCGCCCGCCACCAACCCGTACGCCTCCGAGGGAGCCCGATGAGCAGCAGCGACCAGCCTCGGACCGGCCCGTCCGGGACCGACCGGCCCGGTGGCCGCAGGGCCCTGGTCGTCGTCGACGTCCAGCGCGACTTCTGCGAGGGCGGGTCGCTCGCGGTGGCCGGCGGCCTGGCCGTGGCCGCCGCCGTCAAGGAGCTCCTCGGGTCCACCCACCCGTACGCCGCGGTGGTGGCGACGCGCGACCACCACGTCGACCCCGGCGCGCACTTCTCCGCCCACCCCGACTACGTCGACTCCTGGCCCGTGCACTGCGTGGTGGGTACCGGCGGGGCCGAGCTGAGCGACCCGCTCGACGCCGGCGACTTCGACGCGGTGTTCGACAAGGGCGAGCACGCGGCCGCGTACTCCGGCTTCGAGGGGCACACCGGTGACGGCACCGGGCTGGCGGCGTGGCTGCGGGCCCACGGGATCGAGCGGGTGGACGTCTGCGGCATCGCCACCGACTACTGCGTCCGCGCCACGGCCCTCGACGCCGCCCGCGAGGGCTTCTCCCCCACGGTCCTCTCCGACCTGACCGCCGCGGTGGCGCCCGACCGGCTCGGCGAGACGTACGAGGCCTGGCGCACCGGCGGCGTGACGACGACGCGGGGCTAGGGCGTGCCACCCGCCCTGCGGGTCCCGCACGAGGAGGGCCGGGCCACGTTCGTCGGCGCCGTCGACGCCTTCCTCGACGCCGTCGAGCCGCTCGACGACCGCGCGCTGCTCGGCGCGACCCGCTGCTGGGGCTGGACGGCCGTCGACGTGGTCACGCACGTCCGGCTCGGGCTGGAAGAGCTCGCCTGCTGCCTGCTGACCGCCGGGACGTGCCACGCGACTCCCGACCGCGACGCCGCGACCTACTGGTCGATGTTCCCCCGACCCAGCAGCACCGACGAGGTCGCCGGCATCGTCGCGGTCCGCCGGGTCGCGTCGGCCAGCCGCGACCCGCGCAGCGCGCTGCTGCCGCTGCGGCACGTGTCGAGCGGTCTCCGCCCTGCCGCCGAACGGCTCACCGACGGCGTGCTCGCGTTCCAGGGCGGGGTGCTCACGACCGGTGACCTCCTCGCCACCTGGGCGGTCGAGCTCGGCGTCCACCAGCTCGACCTGGCCCGCGACGTCGAGGTGGCGCCGCCCACGCCCGCGTCGCTCGACCTGGCCCGCCGTACCGTCGAGGCGCTGGTCGCGGGTGGCAGCGGAGCCCCGGAGTGGGCCGAACGGCTCCCGCCGACGACCGACGGAAGGATCTGATGGTCGAGCTCGACCCGAAGCGACGCGCCGAGCTGGGCCAGTACGCCCGGTTGTGGCTGCTGGCGCTGCCCTGCGCCGCGGTCGGCGCGTACGTGGTCTCGCGCACGGACGACCTCTTCCTCGCGATCGTGGCGTTCCTGGTCGCGCTCGCCGTGCTGGGTCCCTTTCTCTGGGTCTACGAGCGGCGCCGCAAGCGTCGAGCCCGCCCCGCGCCCCGCAGGGGTCCGTAGGGTGCCGGGCATGGACGTCTTCCGTGGGCTCTTGCACGACTCCGGCGATCCCGGGCGGGCGGTCGACCTCGGTGCCCACCGGGCGCTGCTCGACCGACCGGACGGCTGGGCGGTGGGTCCGCTGGTGGTGGGTGACGAGCGGCTCTCCGGCCTCGGCGAAGCCCAGGGCTCCGACGTCGCGCTGAGCGTGCTCGTCGGCGGCGGAGCCGGTGGGGTCGCCGCGCTGGCGCGCCGGGCGGGCGACCTGCGGCTCGTGGCCGTCGAGACCGTGCTGCGCGACCTCGACGACCCGGCGGGCAACGCCACCCGCGTGGTCGCCGCGGCGGCCGGGCTGCCGGACGGGGTCGAGGTGTTCGTAGGGGTCCCGGCGGCGCACGGCACCGTCGACGCCGTCGAGGTGCTCGAGGCGGCGGGGCTGCTCGGCCGGATCGACGTGGCCGGCGGCGGACCGGGGCCGCGTCCCGCCGAGCTGCTCTCGGTCCTGGTCGAGGCCGACCTCCCGTTCAAGGTGACGGGCCTGGGCGCCGACCCCTTCGGCGCCTCCGGGGCGGTGACGGTCCTGATGGCCGTCGAGGCCCTGATCGACGGCGCCGACCCGAAGGACGCGGAGGCGCTGCTCAGCGGGGTCGACCGGCACCGGGCCGGGGTCGCCCTCGCGTCCTGGGACGAGGCCGCCTCCGCCCGGGTCCGACGCCGCCTCCGCGGGGTCGACTGCGTCGACGTCGCGTCCACCCTCGACCAGCTGGACGGCGCCGGGCTCCTCCGCTGAGGCTGCACGCCTGACTCCGGACAGCCGCACAAGCCGCAGCCAGCCGCACAGGTCGCGGCCTGTGCGGCTGGTCCGGAGCTGTGCGGCTGCGTGCGGAGGTGTGCGCCTAGCGGCGCCGGACGACCTGGGTGCGGGCGGCGAGGTCGTGGAGCGTCTGGCGCTTCGGGTGCCACAGCGGCAGCAGGACGTCGGCGACGGTCAGGATGCGCAGGCTCAGCGCACCCGGCAGCACCCACAGCAGGGCCCGGACGAGCACGGACGACCACGACAGCCGGCCGCTGGACCGGCCCTCGTCCAAGGGCACGACCCGCAGGCCGCAGGCCAGCAGCCCGAGCGTCGCTCCCCGCAGGCGCAGGAGGGGCAGGTGGTAGGCCATCCCGATCGCGAACGTCACCAGGGTCACGAGGAGCTGGTCGGTGCCCGACATCATGGCGGCGAAGTTCGGGGTGGTCGGCGCCGGCGCGCCCGACTGCGCCGCCCGCAGCGCGGCGTCCCAGAACGTGCGGACCGCGCCGAAGAGGTCGGAGTAGAAGGGCAGGGTCGCGAGCAGGGACACCGTGCCCACGAGCAGGGCGTCGATCAGCCCGGCCAGGGCGCGCCACCACCAGCCGGCCAGGGGCACGCCGTCGGCGGTGGTGAAGGCCTGGCGCGAGACCTGAGGTCCCCCGACCCCCGCGTACGGCGTCGCCGGGGGTGACCCGTACGGACCGGGCTGCCGGCCGGCGGGTGCCGAGACGGCCTGGCGGTACGCGGGCGGCCCCTCGGGCTCGCGGGTGTTCCGCGACCACTGCCAGCCGTCCCAGT
>Ga0210040_10006117_pt1 | contig 15097 bp, 9 predicted proteins | sample CryGeyCG12114_NA_FD_185462 | JGI IMG/M metagenome (GOLD analysis project Ga0210040, IMG submission 185462) | Groundwater microbial communities from aquifer - Crystal Geyser CG19_WC_8/21/14_NA (SPAdes) (version 2) | ecosystem: Environmental > Aquatic > Deep subsurface > Groundwater | place: USA... | reverse complement strand
CAGGAAGAAAGCATTTTGCTGCTTTTTCCCAATGCCAAAGATACCCGCCACCAGGAAATACTATTTGTTCGGGAAACCAACGATCATATTCTGACCTGGGAGGGCTATAAACTCACCAAAGATGAAGTCCGGGCAGTATCCGGTATCCAGACCATCTACTGGACTTCGGAATTTAAACAAGTGCTGCAAACGCTCATGGCCGAAGCAGAACACGTTTACCTGAACTCTAACGAGCACCTGCGGGCCGTAGTAGAAGTAGAAACCCGAGATGCCCGCTTCCTGAAATGGATAAAAGAAGCGTACCCCTTACATCAATACCAGCGGAGTACGCCTATTATGCACCTGCTCCGGGCCATTAAAACCGAAACCGAAATAGCCCTCATCCGGCAAGCCTGTAGTATCACCGAAAAAGCTTTCCGGCGCTTACTTGCATTTGTGAAGCCCGGCGTAATGGAGTACGAGGTAGAAGCTGAAATTTATCACGAGTTTTTACGCCACCGGTCACGCGGGCCGGCGTACAGTTCCATTATTGCCTCCGGGACCAATGCATGTATTCTGCATTACGTAGATAATAACCGCGAATGCAAAGACGGCGATGTGCTGCTGCTGGACTTTGGCGCCGAATACGCGAATTATGCCTCCGATTTAACCCGGTCTATTCCGGTAAACGGAACTTTTACTAAACGCCAGAAAGAAGTATATAACGCCGTGTTGCAGGTAATGAAAACCGCTAAGAATATGTTGGTGCCGGGCAATACCTTAGACCAGTATCACGCTTTTGTAGGAACAGTTATGCAGCACGAGCTGGTTAAACTGGGTTTGCTAAACGATAGCGATGTGAAAAACCAGGATCCGGAGAAACCACTTTATAAAAAATATTTTATGCACGGTACTTCGCATTTCCTGGGCTTAGATGTACACGATGTCGGGAATAAATACCGCCCCTTTGAAGCCGGTATGGTCTTTACCTGTGAGCCGGGCATTTATATCCGGGAGGAAGGTTTAGGAATCCGCCTGGAGAATGATATACTAATTACCAGTAACGGCCCGGTAGACCTGATGGAAAATATTCCGCTGGAAGCTGACGATATTGAGCGCCTAATGAAAGAATAAACTATTACTTATACTTTGATATATTCTAAGTCGAGGACCTTATAAGCTACACTGGGAAGATTGTTCTTTTTGTTCTCTTTTTTTGTTTTTTGGTTATAAGTTAACCTGTTTTAGAACGCCAGGCAAAAGTGTAAGCAACTGTACACCCGGGGATAATGCAGAAATGAATAAAAAGTTATTTCTGATAAAAGATAAAATTTAAGCTGAGAAAGGACCGGTTTTAAAACTAAGACAAACCAAAAAAAAACTATTAAATAAATATAATAAATAAATATAAAATAGGGTATAGTTGGTGAAATGTATTACTTTTGCCCGCTATAATTCATGAACGCAAAATCAATAAATAGTAGTTTTCTTGCAATTTTTCATATCAAATACCAAACAAAGACCGTATTACAAAAGTATATGTACTGATTCTGGTATTTTGAGCATAATATAATTGCATCCAAATGAATAGGTTAAACAGTATTTAATGGAAAATTCAGTTTTATTGGAAACATTTTTTAGTAATATAGGTATATACGCAAAACTTAATATATTAATTCCTTTTAATCTTTTACCATTACTACACTAAACTTCAACTATGAAAAAAGTTTTAAACAAAACGGTAGCATTAGCTTTGGGGCTCTGTTCCCTTTTTGCTACCACCAGCAACGCACAAAATGCTGACAACAAGTGGGCTCTCCGTGGCTACGCCAGTGTGTATCAATATAAAGGTGACATTGGTTCTGAGTTTTATGAATTTGGTCAGGGCCGAACCGGTTTTGGCTTGGGTATTTCCCGTTACATCAGCCCATCTTTTGACTTTATGTTAGATTTCAGCCGGGCCCGGATAGATTATTATAATAATAATCCAAGAGGGTTCTTTTTTAACGGCGAAATGATGAACGTATTAGGTGGCTTTAAGCTGAAACTGAACAACGGTATGATCTTAAAAGAAGACGCCCGTGTTCAGCCATACTTAGCTTTAGGTTATGGCGGTGCGTTTACCGATGTTTCTGGTCTGGGAAGGCATGGCTTTTTTGGAACTGAATACGGAAGCCAAGCTAACAGAGGAACTGACGGCGACTTGAACCATGATTTATTCTGGGGTGCGGCCGGTATTAATTTCCGTCTGAGCGACCGGGTAGGTTTAATGGTACAAACCGGACAATCTTACCTGACAACCGAACAAACCGATGGTTTTAAAGATCCGGAGGATAAAAAGAACGACCGTATTTTAATGCATAATTTCGGAGTAACCTTTGCCTTAGGTAAACCAAAAGATACCGATATGGATGGGGTTCCGGATAGAAAAGACAAATGTCCTGATACGCCATCTGGGGTGAAAGTTGACGAAAATGGTTGCCCGGTAGATACCGATGCTGATGGTGTGCCGGATTACCAGGATAACTGCCCGGATGTAGCCGGTGTAGCTACGCTGAATGGTTGCCCAGACCGCGATAATGATGGTGTAGCTGATGCCCAGGATCAGTGCCCAGACCAACCAGGCCTGGCTAATTTACAAGGTTGCCCTGATGCTGATGGTGACGGTGTTGCCGATGCGCAAGATCAGTGCCCAGATACCCCGGCTGGTACTCAGGTAAGTGCTACAGGTTGTCCTTTAGATGCTGATGGTGATGGTGTATCCGATGCTTTAGACAAATGCCCAGATACTGCTACTGGTACCCAAGTAGATTCTACTGGTTGCCCTGTTAGAAGACCAATCCCAAGAGGTGTTAGCCGTGGTACTTTAGAAGATACTACTTATATCCAGTTCGAATTCGACAAAGCGGTTCTGAGAAAAGTATCTTTCGCTAAATTAGATCAGGTTGCCCGTTTCTTAAAACTGAACCCAACTTTCAGTGTAAATGTTTCTGGTCACGCTGATGCCCGTGGTACTGACGAATACAACCAAGCCTTGTCAGAAAGAAGAGCTGCTGCGGTAGCCCGTTACCTGACCACTACTGGTAAAATTGCCAGAGACCGGGTTACGACCGTGGGTTACGGTGAATCTCAACCACGTGCCTCTAACGATACTCCAGAAGGTATGGCTCAGAACCGAAGAGCTCAGGTTGAGCTTCAGGTACTAGACGTGGTGGTTGAGTAAACTACTAACATCTGATTAGTTGGTCTTAGGGCCTTACTTAGCAGAGCTAATCAGAAAAATAAAAAAGAGCGACAGGAAATTTTCCTGCCGCTCTTTTTTTTACTTTTATTTTCAAAATGTTATACCTGTTGTACTGGTGCGCACGGTGGCTAAGATGCTTGTATTACTCTGTGGTTTGTGCTTTTATTACAGAGAACACGAAGCAAGAACCTCACAGATCACAGAAATCACAAAGAAAATGTTATTTAAATTTTAGACTGAATCTAAGCACTATTCTAACATTTATAAAGATTGATAATCTTGAGTGAATGAGAGTATTTGCAGCCATTTAGTGCTGGTGTCGGTGCTTATTACCTTATTTTTGCTGCTGATAAATTTTAAAAACTTTAGTTGTTTTTCTAATCTTAAAAAATGCGAAAGTAAGGCTAAAGCACGACTTGCTGACGCAACTACTGCAGCATGACACAAACGAGGTTTAGAAGAAAGGGACTATTAGAACGGGATGGCTTAGCTTACTTTGGAGGCTAGTAAATACAGTACAGCCATGCGGATGGCTACCCCGTTTTCTACCTGGTTTAAGATAATAGAATGGTGCGAATCGGCGGCATCGCTGCTAAGTTCAACGCCCCGGTTAATAGGGCCTGGATGCATGATAACAATTTCTTTATTTAAGCTGTCCAGGAGCTTTTTATCAATGCCGTAATAAAGGGTATATTCCCGCAGTGAAGGGAAATATTTCATTTGCTGCCGTTCTAACTGAATGCGCAGCACGTTGGCTACATCGCACCAGGCTAAGGCTTTTCGCACATCCAATTCCACTTTTACGCCTAAATCGGCAATGTGCCGGGGGAGTAACGTAGCCGGGCCACAAACCATTACTTCGGCGCCCAGTTTATTTAAAGCAAAAATATTAGATAAAGCTACCCGCGAGTGCAGTATATCGCCAATAATCGCAATTTTTTTGCCCCCTACTTCGCCCAGCTTCTCCCGGATAGAGAAAGAATCGAGTAAAGCCTGGGTGGGATGTTCGTGGGTGCCATCGCCGGCATTAACAATATTGGCTTTTATGTGGCGCGATAAAAAGTGCGGCGCGCCGGCACTGGCATGGCGCATCACAATCATATCCACTTTCATGGCCAGTATATTATTAACGGTATCCAGTAGGGTTTCGCCTTTTTTTACCGAACTGCCGCTAGCCGAAAAGTTAATAACATCGGCAGATAGCCTTTTTTCGGCGAGTTCGAAAGATAAACGGGTGCGGGTAGAATTTTCGAAAAAAACATTGGCAATGGTAATGTCGCGCAGCGAAGGGACTTTCTTTATCGTCCGGCTCAGAACTTCTTTAAAATTATCTGCTGTTTCAAAAATTAACTGAATATCTGCCGGGGTAAGATCTTTTATGCCTAATAAATGCCTGACACTTAATGCTTGCATGCTTAGTTTTCTTCTTTTTTGGTGATAAGCCAAATGTTGTTGGCGGCCGTTTCTTCATTCTTCCACTCTACCAGCACCCGCTCTGCAGGTAGGGAATTTACATATTGGCCCACGTATTTGGCTTCGATGGGCAAATGGCGGGTATAACGACGATCTATTAAAACCAGCAACTCTACACTGGCTGGCCGGCCATAAGCAATCATGGCATCCAGGGCCGCCCGTACCGAACGGCCGGTATACAATACATCGTCTACTAAAATAACCCGTTTATTTTCAATATGAAAATCTATGTGGGTGGCATTGGCTACGATGGGGCTTTCCCGGCGCCGGAAATCGTCCCGGTGGAACGTAATATCCAGCCGGCCGGTACGAACCGGAAAGCCCAGAATAGCCTGCAATTTTTGCTGGAGGCGTTCGGATACAAATATACCCCGGGGCTGTAAACCCAATATAACAGAATTAGAGAAATCTACATGATTTTCGATGAGCTGGTGGGCTAACCGCTGAATCATGATATCTAATAACTGGTCCGGAACTATTAGTCTTTTCTGCATAACCACTTTCTATCGCAAATATAGATATTATGCCTTATGAATCTTTTATTTTTAGTGTCTCCTGAAAAGATATTGGCATAACCGGCTAAGCAAGGCAGATTCGAATAAGATAGCAAATTAGTGCCAGGTTGTGAAAGCGGGCAAGTGCCTGCTTTACCGGGCCAGGGATACTTTAGTAAGATAAAAAACTTCTCTTGATTGCCAATTGCCGGCCCGTACCCGTTGAAACCCAAAGGTGATAAAATGGGCACCGTACCAGTATTTTAAATCAGGGTTATCCGGATCGCTGAGTTTCTCTTCGGGGTCCAGCGCTTCTAAAGGCACCGAGGTTTCATTATCCGAAGTGCTGTCGCGATCGATGATCTTATAACGGATATCTTTTTCATACGCGTAGGCCATTACAATTTTGTTCCCGGCAAAAGCATGCTGGGCCACCGGTGCCAACCTGGTAGTGGTGGCTTCTTCCAGTACATAATTATTATCCCAGAGTAAATTGCCTTTTCTATCGAAGGCCATTACAAAAGAATGCGAAAAACGAAACTCCGAAGGAGACATATCCCGGTCGCGAGGCGGCAAATTTAACATTCCCAGGGGGTAAGAAGTAATCCGGTTAAAATAGCGGTTACTATTATGGGTTACCGGGGTATAAGCCTCGGCAAATAAATATAAAGTATCACGGTACATTTCCAGGTCCTGGATAAGTAAGCGAAAATGCTGACGCAGTTCTTTGTTTTTTGACTCGTAGCGGGCGGCCCGTTGTTTTAACCGGCGGCGGGCTCCTTTTCCCAAAAAATCAAAAAAATGTTTAAGTTTTATAAACTGATAAAAGTTGGCCTTATTTTCAGGAGCTACCAGGGGCATACTAAAAATGCCTTCAGCGGTACGTAAATTGCGGGAATTGAAAGAGCCAATTATAATTTTAGTGGCACTGTCGCCCGGACTCAATTGCCCCGTAATAAAGTTCTTCTTAAAAGGCGGTAAAATAAAGTTATTCGTATATAAATCTCCGCCCGGCGAAAATCGCTTTACCTGCAAGCGTCCTTTTATGCCGTTAGATTCGGCCAGTACAAACTCGGCCCGTTGCGAGGCGGTATCTAAATGAAAATGCGAAATAGCCGAAAGCTGGTCGTATAAAGCCGGTATGGTTTTTATTTGGCCTGTACCCTGATCGAGATGCAGCACCAGCACGTTCCGGGTAGTATAAGCCATAATAAATATCTGGTTGTCCAGTACCTTAAATCTTTCTAGCTGTACGTCACGGTCTATATCAAAATCTTTTAAATTGTATTTGGTGAGTACATGGGCGCCTGTTCCGGCATTTATTTTTAAAATGTAAAACCGGCCCGGATTGCGGTCCAGGTACAGGAAATAAGTAAAATCGGGGGTTGCGTAATACTGATGGAACTCCTGGTTATCTTCTAAATCAACCGTGGTTTCCCATTGTTGTTGCAAATTTTGGTTGAATTTCTGGAAAACGTGCTTTGCTTTAAAAAGATCAAAGTAGGGCCGGCGGTAAAGCAATAAAGCGCTATCCGGCATAGGAATTACTTCCACTGCTTCTTTAAAAGCATCAATCTCCATTTCTTTCCGGATAGGCTGCGTAATGGTTTGGGCAGCCGATATTAAGGACAGAACAGAACACCAGATAAAAAAAGCCGCTTGTATAAATTTCCCTCCCATGCCTGGCCAATCTTAATTCAATTAAAATATTTGCCGTTCTGAGAACGACGTTTCTTAAAAAACTAATTACCTAAACCTAAAATAACTTCAAACTCTTCGGGCCAAAGCGGCATCACCGATAAACGGGATTGTTTTAATAACGCTATATTTTCCAGGCGATTGTCTTTTTTGATCATATCTAAAGAAACCGCAGCTTTAAAGTCGCGCACCGGAACCAAATCTACGGTAAGCCACCGCGGATCGTCGCTGGTTTTATCGGGGTAAGCTTCGGTTTCTACCTGGGCCAAACCCACAATGGCTTTTTCCGAAACGCTGTGATAAAACAATACCAAATCTTCTTTTTTCATGGCCCGCAGGTTATTGCGGGCCTGGTAATTACGGACTCCGGTCCAGGAAGTACGTTGGTCTTTTACTAAATCCCCCCAACTATAGGCATCCGGTTCTGATTTTACTAACCAATATGGCATCTGTTTTGAAATGAATGAAACTATACGATAAACTCCTCGGCCAGAAAGAATAGAAAAGAAAGTTTTTAAGAAGTAAGTAAACAGACATAAGTATCAAGATAATAGACACCAGACTTTTTGATTATAATATTTCGATTCTTTATTGGTTACCAACAATAACCAAAATATTTAATGTAGGTTTAATTTTATCTTTTTACTTAATTAATTTAAATCAACAGCTTGAGCCCTTTAAAAATTAGGATTTAGGGCTAAAAAACTAATTACTAACAACTGCTTACCTGGATGCTGGCATTAATTTTACTTTCAAGAGATCTGCGGTTACTGAAATTAGTTCGAGTTGGAAGTCTTCTGCTTCTTTTTCAACAAAAGTAACGCGCATTATATTCTTATTTACCATTTCCCATTTACCAATATGCTCTTCTAAACCATCGGTGGGCGCAATGGCAAATAACCGAAAAGTACCATCAGCATCCAGACTAAAACCGGTGCGCCCCCGGGAAGGTGGAAAATGATAAGTATTGGGGCGATATATTTTGGTTTCATCCGTATCTTCTTCGTTGGCGTGCAGCCATGTTGTGCCAAACAAATGGGCATCAAGATCGGACTCGCGCATACAAGTGCTTGCCGTCAGGCAAAACGAAACAAGAACAATAGGTATTATATATTTAAAAACCATAAGTTATATAAAACACGAAGACGTATATTAACACAAGTAAGCTAATTTACAAAAAAAACATCTATTTTCTCTTTGAAATTATATAATCTGCAATAATAACCGCGTGGGCAAACAGGAAACAGGTAAAGCCGACGCTCATTTAAGAGAATTAGTTATCTTTGTATAAAGTAAAATAACGTCCTTTGGAGAATAAAGATATCTTACGGGCATTTCGCTTAGCGGCGTCCCTGATGGAGTTGCACGACGAAAATCCGTTTAAAATCCGGTCTTATACCAATGCGGTTGCGGTGCTGGAACGCATGGAAATGCCTTTGTCCGGGCAGTCGGCCACCCAACTGGAGCAAATAGAAGGTGTTGGCAAAGCGCTGGCAGCAAAAATAGTAGAAATTTCCCAAACCGGTTCTTTCGCCGAACTGGACCAATACCTGGCGGCTACACCTCCGGGCGTGGTAGAAATGCTCCGTATTAAAGGTATTGGCCCTAAAAAAATACGCGCTATCTGGAAAGATTTGGGTGTAGAAACTGCTGAAGCCCTGCTGGAAGCTTGTGAAAAAAACGAGCTGTCTGCCCTGAAAGGCTTTGGGGCCAAAACCCAGGAAACCATAAAAAATGCCTTGTTGTATAACCAGCAAAGTAAAGGCAAAGCACTCTATGCCGAGGTGGAAACCTTGGCTTATCATTTGCGCGATTTCCTGCGGGATAAATTGAAAACCAGTCAGGTAGAAGTAGCCGGCGAAATCCGGCGGCGCCTGGAAGTAATAGAGAAGATCAGCCTGGTGGTAGCAACTGATAATCCGCAGCAGGTATCAGATATATTAAAAACCATACCGGAACTGGAGCAGGAAGAAACGCAATCCGGGCCTTTTGTCTGGCGCGGCCGGGAAACAACTTCCGGCCTGGCCGTGGAATTTAAACTAACTGCACCAACTTCTTTTGTAAATGAATTGTTCCGGGCCACCGGCTCCGAAGCCCATTTAACCGGCTTGTTTAGTAATACCGATTGCTTGTTGTTGGTCGCACGGAAAGAAAAATACACCTCCGAAGAAGATATTTACGCATCGGCCGGTATGGCCTATGTACATCCCGAAATGCGCGAAGGCCGCAATGAGTTGTTGCTCGCCAAAGAAAACGCCTTACCGGAACTGCTCACCGACAACGATCTGCGTGGTATTCTGCATAACCACACCACCTACAGCGACGGCGCCAATACCCTGGAGCAAATGGCGGTGTACTGCCGCGACAAAGGTTACGATTATCTGGGCATTTGCGATCATTCCAAATCGGCTTTTTATGCCAATGGCTTGCAGGAATTCCGCATCCGCGAGCAGCATAAAGAGATGGATAAACTGAACCAACAATTAGCGCCTTTCCGCATCTTTAAAGGTATTGAATCGGATATCCTGGCCGATGGCTCTTTAGACTACAGCGACGAGGTGCTGGCGTCTTTTGATTTTGTGGTGGCTTCTATCCATAGTAACCTGAAAATGGATATAGTAAAAGCCACAGACCGGCTGGTGGGAGCCATTCAAAACCCGTACACTACTATTCTGGGGCACCCAACGGGCCGCTTGTTATTACGGCGCGAAGGTTATCCGGTAGATTTTAAAACCGTAATTGATGCCTGTGCCGAACAAGAAGTTATTATTGAAATAAACGCCAATCCCTGGCGTTTAGATCTGGATTGGCGCTGGGTAGAATACGCCTTATCTAAAAACGTGCTGCTGAGTATTAACCCGGATGCCCACAGCACCGAAGGCTACCACGATATGCGTTACGGCGTTTATATGGGGCGGAAAGGAGGGCTTACCCGCGAGATGACCTTTAATACTTTTTCTCTGGAAGAAGTAGCCGCTCATTTCGAAAAAAGAAAACAAAGGGCCAACGCCATTTTGGCTTCTTAAAGATCCTGGCTGCCTAAATGAAAATATTAATTCTGCGCTTTTCTTCTATTGGGGATATTGTGCTCACCACACCCGTTATCCGCGTCCTGAAGAAGCAACTACCGGCAGTCACAATTCATTATGCCACCAAGCCAGCTTTTAAAACTATTGTAGCGCCTAATCCTTACCTGGATAAAGTGCATTATTTAACCGGTAGTTTATCGGCATTATTGGCCGAATTAAAGCAGGAAAAATTTGATTACGTGGTAGATTTGCACCATAACTTACGGAGCCGATTGATCCGTTTTCGATTAGGTGTGCCGAGTGCCAGCTTTCCAAAATTAAACATCCAAAAATGGCTGCTGGTAAATCTTAAAATAAACAAGATGTCCCCGGTACACATTGTAGACCGTTATATAGCGGCGGCTAAAAAGTTGGGGATTAAAAACGATGAGGCGGGTTTGGATTATTTTATTCCGGCTCAAGATGAAGTAGGCCTAACCTCCCTGCCCGCCACGCACCAAACCGGCTACGTTGCTTTTGCCATAGGCGCCCAGCACGCCACTAAAAGACTGCCTCCCGAACGCATGATAGAATTGTGCGCTAAAATAAACCGCCCTATTATTTTATTAGGCGGAAAAGAAGATGCTGCAACCGGAGAGTTAATTCTGCAATATTTTGAGGAGCAAAACCGAATAACGAACAACGAACAACGAACAACGATCTACAACGCCTGCGGGAAATATAACCTGAACCAATCGGCATCGTTGGTGCGGCAGGCGGAGGTAGTTTTTACGCACGATACCGGTTTAATGCACGTAGCAGCCGCTTTCAAAAAAAAGATATTTAGTATTTGGGGAAATACGGTGCCCGACTTTGGTATGTACCCATATTTAACTGATTTTGAAGTGTTAGAAAGAAATAACCTGCCTTGTCGCCCTTGCTCTAAAATTGGCTACCCGGAATGTCCGCAAGGGCATTTTAAATGTATGCGGGAGATTGATTTTTCTGAGGTGCAATTTTGAATGTATACCGTGATACTGATATAGAAATTTGTAAATAATTGGCTATGAATAATAATTTATATGGCGCAAGTGTGAAGCGGAGCATCACTTGTGACTATAAATAAAGACCATCTCCGACTGGTAGGAAGGCAGAGATGTTGTTCCAAAATAGTTATTAGAATTAACGTGAACTCGGGAATTAACATCAATATTTAACCTAAAAATGTGCCTTAAGCAGCCTAATTATAAAGTTTAGCTGCGAAAAAGTTACTTTTATTCTTGAATAGCCCGCAAGTTCAACTTCCATTTTACGCCAAAGCACGGAAGCTGGCTCAGCATGGCCGAAATTGAGTTTTCGGCCCTAGCTAGAGTTTTGAAGCATTCGAGGTCCGGATAAAGAATAACTTTATTTGTAATGTAGCTAATACTTTACATACATACTGTAAGTCCTAAGTTCAAAATCTATTCCTGGCGGTTTTAATCCTAAATGTTTTCATTGAAAAAACTGGTTTTAGAATTGCAAGTATCTACAATCTCTTCTTCATATTACTCTAGACCGCACTTGTAACTGCCTGTTTTAGCTTTTTTCTGCAGCTATATACATTCTGTTTCATGCCGCCTTGCTAAAAGTTTTTTATAGAAAGCTATGGTGCATTTGTTCTCCCAAGCATTATTGCAATAACTGTAAATTAAAGTAACAATTAATCGGTTTTTATACCCCAAATAGAAGGTAACTGTCCCTGAGGTGTATAATTCTACAAAATGCCTTTGCTATTTGGTACATATACCATGGTATGCCCAGGGCTTTTCAACTTAAATTTGATAAAAAGTCAAGAACATTAATTTTTAATAATAATTAAATGTAAGCCTATGAATTAGAAAAGAATGTGAGTTTTAATATTACTAATTGTTTCTAAATAAGTTTTCCCACTTAAACAAATTATCCACCTATGTTTAAATCCCTTACTAAATTTATTAAATGGCAAAATATAGCCATGTTGTTTTGCTCTCTATTGGTTAGCACGCTAGTTTCTGCTCAGCAGCAGCGTATAACGGGTACTGTTACCGGCGAAGCAAACGAACCTCTTATTGGTGTAAGTATCTTAGTTAGAGGAACTACTACCGGAGCAGCCACTGATATGAATGGAAGTTACACTTTGCAGGCATCTCCTACGGATGTTTTGGTATTCTCTTATATAGGTTATGCCTCCCAGGAAGTAACGGTAGGGTCAAGAACTACTATTAACATTACCTTAGCTCCTGATGCCCACGCATTGCAGGAAATGTTGGTAGTAGGGTATACCACCCAATCTAAAACCCTCGCTACCGGTTCTATGTCGCAGGTAAAAACCGAAGAAGCGTTAGCCGTACCGATTACCAGTGCCGGCGAAGCTTTACAAGGCCGTGCAGCCGGGGTTACCGTAGTAACTGGTGGGCAGCCGGGCAGTACCCCGGTTATACGCATAAGAGGATTTGGTTCTACTAATAATAACGGTCCTCTGTATATTATAGACGGAATGCAAACCACTGATGGTTCGGTATTAGCGCAAATTAATCCCAATGACATTGCAAGCATGAACGTACTGAAAGATGCTTCGGCGGCTATTTATGGAGCCAGAGCTTCGAACGGGGTTGTGATTATTACTACCAAAACTGGTAGCGTAAATTCTAAGCCGGTAGTTACGTTAAACTCCTATTATGGCTTTCAGGAGGCTAGTAATATCCCGGAGTTACTCAACTCACAGCAATTAGGAGAGGTTATGTGGCAAAGTTTCCGTAATGATGGGCTTACCCCTACCCATCCCCAATATGGTAGTGGTCCTGAACCGGTGGTGCCGGAATATATAAGAGGCAATCCGGCTTTACCTTACGATCCGATCACTAACCGCCTCACCCGGGCCCGCACGGGTAATGATTGGCTCGATGAAATATTTCAGAAAGGTATTCTACAGAATTATGACCTATCTGTTCAGGGGGGAGGACAAAGCTCTCGCTATTTAATGTCGGTAGGATATCAAAATCGGGAAGGCGTACAGCTAAACACCGGTTTCGAGCGCTTTGCCAGCCGGTTAAATGCTGAAATTGACGCCACGGACCATATCCGGTTCGGGGAACACCTCAATGTGTCTTATAGCGATCAGTTGGCACAAAACCAGGTACAAGGCGCTGTGGGCGTTAGCCCTTTAATTCCCAACTATGATGAAGGAGGTAATTTTGCCGGTGCTGGTCCTTCCGGCGCGTCTGGTCTTAATAATCTTGTTACACCGCTCGCCAACTTAGAAAGAGGAAAAGATAACTTCAATCGGAATCTTCGCTTAATTGGTGATGCCTACGGCGAAATAGACTTCTTAAATGATTTTACCCTCCGGTCAACCATTGGTGTCACTTTCAATAATAATTTTGCGCATGCTGTGGTACGCAAAAGCCCGGAAGCCTCGGAACCGGTTACTACTACTGCTCTTAATGAAATACAGAGTAATAGCTCTTCTTGGGTTTGGTCTAATACGCTCCGTTATAACAAACAGGCTGGCGATCATAACCTTAATTTATTACTAGGTGCCGAAGCAGTAAACGAATCTTTACGGCTTTCTAACGTCCGGATTGAGAATTTCCTGATAGAAGATGCGGATTACCTGATTCTGGGAACCGGTAGCAATGCCCCTAATATTGCCGACAGCCGTTGGGAACAAAATAGATTGTACTCTTATTTCTTTAATGCTGACTATGCTTTTAAAGGAAGATACCTGGCCACCTTTTCCGTAAGACGAGATAAAACATCTAGGTTTGCCCCGGGAAATAACACCGGCGTTTTCCCTGCTGCCAGCTTGGGCTGGATTGTAAGTGAGGAAAGTTTTATGAAGAGCATTCCAGTCCTGTCATTGCTTAAGATAAGAGCTTCTTATGGTTTATTAGGTAACCAGGCTATTCCTATTCCTAATCCTTACGTCAACATCTATCAGGCCAATCAGCAATACTCTTTTTATTCTATCCAAAATGGTACAATTAATACCGGTACTATGTTATCTACACTGGGCAATCCGAACCTGCGTTGGGAAACGTCTAAACAAGCCAACATTGGGTTAGATCTGGGCTTTTTTGATAATGATGCCACTTTCTCCATTGATGTTTATAACAAAACTACCAAGGACATGATTATTGCCAGTCCGTTGCCATCTACTGCTATAGATGCTAATGCTCCTTATATCAACGCCGGAAAAGTAACCAACAAAGGCTTTGATATGAGTTTGGGCTACGGCAATTTCTCTAAAGAAGCGGCAGCAATTAAATGGGACGTGAGCGCTAATGTATCGGCTTATAAAAATGAATTAGTAAGTCTTAACGAAGCTAATCCTAGCGCTTTCCTTTCCGGAGCGAACTTTTATAATGGTATTATTACCAGAAGTTCCAACGGACAGCCCATCTCTTATTATTATGGTCGTGATATAATTGGTATATTCCAAAACGAAGACGAGGTAGCTTCTGCTCCTAGCCAAGGTTTTGCTAACGCTGCTGCCGGCGTAGGTCGGTTTCGCTACCGCGATGTAGATGGTAATGGTATAATCAATGATGCTGACCGTACCAACCTAGGTAATCCGCATCCTGACTTTACCTATGGCTTAAATGCAAATCTGGCCTATAAGAAATTTAATCTGACCATGTTCATCCAGGGATCGCAGGGGAATGAGATCTATAACTTCCTAAAAGTATACACTGATTTTGGTACTTTCTTCAACGGCAACAGAAGTGTAAGGGTGTTAGATGCCTGGAGTGAGACCAACCGGGATGCCAAATTGTCGAAATTGAGTACGAGCGTAAAAAATAATGAATCGGCTCCTAATTCTTACTATGTAGAAGATGGTTCTTATGTACGGTTAAAAAACCTTCAATTAGGTTACAATTTCGCCCTTCCCGGAATTGGTGTTGAGACAGCCCGCGTTTATGTGCAGGGAACAAATTTGTTTACCCTTACTAAATATACAGGTGTAGATCCCGAGACAGGTGCCACCGGAGGGAGTGATCTTACTTTTGGTGTAGATGCGGGTGTATTTCCCGTGGCAAAGGCTTATACCCTCGGTGTAAATTTTAGTTTCTAATTAAAAAACGAAAATACTTATGAAAAAAATATATATAGTTTGTTTAGCTGTTCTTTTTGCCTCTTCCTGTAAAGAAGATTTCACGGAAGTTGCTCCCAGAGGGGTT
>Ga0210040_10006116_pt1 | contig 15097 bp, 12 predicted proteins | sample CryGeyCG12114_NA_FD_185462 | JGI IMG/M metagenome (GOLD analysis project Ga0210040, IMG submission 185462) | Groundwater microbial communities from aquifer - Crystal Geyser CG19_WC_8/21/14_NA (SPAdes) (version 2) | ecosystem: Environmental > Aquatic > Deep subsurface > Groundwater | place: USA... | reverse complement strand
CCTGAACTGGGACGAGTCGGTGGAACTCGACGTCCGGTACGTGGAGAACTGGTCGCTGGGTCTTGACCTGAGCATCATGTGGCGCACCGCCCGCGCCGTCCTGGGCAGCAACGGCGCCTACTGAGAGATGACGCCGACGAGCTCCCGAGGTGAGGTCGGCGACGCGTCCCCACCGGCGTCGGCCGGAGCGTCGCCGGTCGGCCGGTCAGCTCGTCCGGCGACGGCCTCGGGGGTGCTCCTCGGTGATCTCGGCGTAGAGGCCGCGGAGTGCCGCGGCCGATCGGGCGACGTCGTGCCTCTCCCGGACGTGCGCCAGGTTGGCCGCTCCCTCCCGGGCAGCGAGCTCCCGGTCCCGGAGCCGGGCCACCAGGGCGCCGGCGAGGGCGTCCGGGTCGTCCACCGGTGCGATCGCCGTCGATCCCCCGGGCAGCGGTTCACAGACAGAGGGCACATCGCTGACCACGACACACCGCGCGGAGGCCATGGCCTCCAGGACCGCCAGCGGATTGGTCTCGTACCGGGAGGGCAGGACGACGACGTCAGCAGCGGCGTACCAGTCGCGAGGGTCGGCCACCTTGCCGACGAAGTCGAGCCCGTCGGTGGCGCGGGCCCGCAGCGCCACCTCGTCCGAGCCCTCGCCGACGAAGACGCACCGCGCGTCGCGCAGGGACTGCCGCACGCCTGGCCAGGCCGCGACGAGCACGTCCTGCGCCTTCTGCGGGCAGATCCGGCCGACGCAGACGGCAAGCGGCACGTCGTCGGCCACACCCAGGCGCTCGCGGGCCGCGCGCCGGGCAGCAGCGTCCTGCGGGGTGAACCGGGTGAGGTCGGCGCCGTTGTTGACCACGACGAGCCGCCCGCTGATCCTCGCGGCACGACCCTCGGCGGCTTCGGCGGCGGATGCGCAGACGATCCGGTCGGTCCAGCGGGTTGCCTGTCGCTCCCAGCGGAGGGCAGCGGTGTGCATGAGACCACGAGCGGCATGGAAGGACCACGCGTGCGGCTGGTAGACCGTCGGGATGCGTCCGCGCACGAGGAGCCGGCCGACCAGGCCGGCCTTCGCGCTCTGCAGGTGGACGAGGTCTGGTCGGTCCGCCCGCAGCAGCCGGCCGAGGGCCCGGGTCTCGGCGGGCACGCTGACGCCGGGCTCGCGCGTCGCCGACCACACCCGGACGGGTACGCCCAGCTGCTCTGCCCGCTCCGCCAGCGTGCCGCCCGACGGGCAGAAGAGCATCGGGCGAAGACCGGCGGCGACTTGATCGGCGAGCTGGTCGAGCACGACCGTGGGAACGCCGTACTCCGTCGGTTGGCAGATGTGGGCGACGCGCAGGGGCTGGGAGCTGCCGGTCACCGGAAGGACTCTAGGAACTCCGGCCTCCGTCCTGCTCCTCCGGGGCTCCGGACCATCCGTTGGGGTGAAGCGGAACGCCGCCGGACGGCCGACTTGCCTATCATCGCGGGTGGCCTGCCGGATGGGAGCAGTCGTCCAGTGGCGGGAGGAGACGTGTCCAGCGGTGTCGTGGTCGTCGGGCTCGGATCGCCCCGCCGCCGCCGACTGCGGTCAGCTGCGGTGAGGAGCCGATGAACCGCGACGAACAGCTGCCTCGGGGCACCGACCCGGAGGAGGGCGGCCCGGTGGTGGTCGACACGCCTGATGCCGAGGCCGGGACCCTGGACCAGGCGACTCCGGACGGCGGATCGGCAGACGGGACCGCGTCCCGCCGGGCCGGGCGCAACGTCGTCGCCGTCGTCACCGCCGAACTGCTCGGCAAGGCCGCCACGGTCGCCTTCACGGTGGTCGTCGCCCGCGAACTCGGTGCGACTGCGTTCGGCAGCTTCAGTTACGCACTGGCGTTCGGGCTCCTGCTCGCGACCTTCGTCGCCTGGGGGTTCGACGCCGAGGTGCTCCGACGCGGGAGCGCCGACCGGCGGGTGCTCAACGACGTGCTGGGTCAAGCCGTCCTGCTGCGCACCTTCCATGCCGTCCCCATCGTCGTCCTCGGGTCCGTCATAGGGATCCTCACCCGGCCCGACGCAGCTGCGGCGCAGGCCCTGATCCTCGTGCTGCTGGCCACGCTGCTGGACAGCTACGGAGATGCCGGTCGTGCCTCCGCAACGGCCTGCGAGCAACCGGGTCGTGCCTCGTTCGCCCTGGTCGTCCAGCGCGTGTCGGCGTGTGTGCTGGCCATCGGTGTGCTGGCGGCCGGTGGGGGCCTGGTGGCCGTGTGTGCGGCGTACCTGGCCAGCAGCGCGGCAGGCCTGGTGATCCTGAGCCTGATCCTGAAGAGACTGGGTGTGCGGCCACAGTTGCACGGTGCGGACCGGCCGGCCCTGGTGGGGATGTGGCGCAGCACCTTCGTGCTGGGCCTGGAGCAGGTGCTCGGCATGGCCCTGTTCAGGATCGACGCGATCATCCTCGGTGAGCTGTCCTCGGACCGGCACGTCGCGGCCTACGCGGTCGGCTACCGGCTGATGGAGACAGTGCTCTTCGTGACGTGGTCGGTGTCCCGGTCGCTCTTCCCGGCCATGGTCCGCGCGGGCAGCGGGCGCGCGCTCCTGGCGGTGGCCGAGAACGCGATGGCGGTCGCTGCGGCCGTGCTCATGCCCTACGGGTTCCTCATGCTCATCGAGGGCGGCCGGATCCTGCGCCTCCTGTTCGGCGAGGAGTACGGGGCGGAGTCGACCGTCTCGCTGCAGTGGCTCGCCTTCGCGCCGGTGGCCTTCGCGCTGCAGTTCTTCATCGCCTACGTGCTGCTGGTGCAGAACCGCAAGAAGTGGATCCTGCTCACGACTGCCTTCGCCGTGGTCGTCAACCTGGCACTGAACACGGCGCTCATCCCGGAGTTCGGCGCCCCGGGTGCAGCCTTCTCGACCACGGTCAGCTACCTGGCCGCCGGATTGATGAGCGTCGTGCTGGTGAGTCGCTCCGCGGGCCTCTTCCGCGTCGACCGGGCGCTCCTGCTCTGCCTGCTCGCCTCACTGCCGATGGCTGCTGTGCTCGTGCTCCTGCACGTCAACGTGGTCGTCGAGTCGGCCGTGGGAGGAGTCGTCTATCTCGTCTCCTACCTGTTGATCGCGTCGTGGTGGGCACCGGAACAGGTGGCGCTCGTACGCTCGCTGGTGCGTCGCGGGTGAGCCGGCCCGAAGATCCGGCGGCCGACGCTCCGTACCGCGACCTCGCAGGCGCGCAGGCGCAACGAGGCGCTCGTCCGGTGGTCCCCGTCTTTCCCGGTGCTCCCACTTCCGCAGCTGCCATCACCTTGGAGACCCCGGACATGCCGTTGCTCGTCACTCATCGCGTCGGTGCGCGCGCGCTCGCGGAGGTCGGTGCGGCCTTCGACGGGTTGGCCGACCAGGAGCGCCTGCCGGTCACCGCGCGGCGGCTCTGGCTGCAGAGCTGGATCGACGCCTACCCGGACTGGCAGCCCTGGCTGGTGCTGGTCGAGGGCGGCGACGAGCTGCTCGCTGCGGCGCCGCTGGCCAGACGCCGGCGGAAGGGCCTGCTCGAGGTCGCCCTGGTGGGCGACGGTCCCACCGACGACGCCCGGCTGCCAGCGCGGACCGAGGCCGCGGCGGAGAAGCTGGCAGAGGGCATCGTGACGGGGCTGCCGAGACGGGGACCGTGGCGACTGCGGCTCTCCCAGGTACCTCCCGGCGACCCGGTGGTCGGCGCCCTCATGGCACGGCTGCCCCATGCGAGTGCCCGCGCCGTGGAGGGGATGCCCCTGGTGGAGATCTCCGAGGGCGCCGTCCCCGACCAGTACCTCAGCCGGAACGCGAAGAAGTCGCTCGCCAAGGTCCGCAACCGGATCCGCGACCGCGGTCTGGAGGTCGACGTGCGATGGACGACCGACGCCGACCACATCGTCGACCTGCTCCCCGACCTCATGCGTGTGCACCGCGAGCGGGACGTCGCCCTGGGGCGGCGCCCCGACCACGACGACCCCCGGGCGGCGACCTTCTACCGTGAGGTGCTGACCCGGCACGCCCGGGCCGGGCAGGTCGACCTGCTCACGCTCTGCCTGGACGGTGACCTCGCAGCCTTCGTCGCCGGGTTCCGGGACGGTCGGACCCTGCGCAGCTGGGACAACCGGCTGTCTCCGCGTTGGGCCGACGTCAGCGCGGGTCGACTGGCGAACAGTGAGGCCCTCCGACACGTCGTGACGAGCTCGGCGTACGACGCGCTGGACTGGATGCGCGGCGAGGAGCCGTACAAGCTGCAGACCGCCACCAGGGTCGTCCCGAGCGGAGAGGTCCGGGCCTGGTCGTCGCGGACCGTGCGCTGGGGTGAGGACATGGTCGATCTCGCTCGCGACTCCGCGCGGGCTGCGATGCAGCGCTCGACCTGGTTGAGGTCTGCAGTGCAGCGGGCGCGCACGGCACGGTGACCTCCTGGCGACGTCCGGCGGGTCAGCCGCTGGACGCGCCGCCCGCCGCCCGGCCTGTGCCCACGACGCGGTGCAGTCCGCGACGGACCGGCGCCACCCGGCCGAGGGTGCGGTAGGCGAGCGGCCACAGCCTCGTGGCCTTGAGTCGGAAGCTCGTGTCGGTGTCGGTCGGGTTGACGTCCACCCGGCTGATCGCCCACCGGTCGTCAGTGTCTGCGTGCACCCCGAAGGCGAGGCTGTAGCCGGCGTCCCGTACTGCCTGACGGGCCGCTGCGTCGTGTCGCCCCGAGGGATAGGCGAAGGCGATCGGTTCGCGCCCGAGCAGATCGGCGAGCGCGCTCCGAGTCGCGGTGATCTGGTGGTGCAGCTCTGCCGGTGACAGGCCCGGGACGTTGGTGTGGTCCCAGCCGTGGGCCTCGACGCGTACGCCGTGGGTCTCCAGCTCGCGGAGTCCGTCGGCGTCCAGCAGACGGTTGTCCGATGCGCCCGGCATCCAGGCGGAGGTGCCGCCCAGCCGCCCGGGGAGGGCGAAGCAGACGGCCGGTATCGAGCGGGCGGCCAGCAGAGGAGCAGCGTCGTCGAGTGTCGAGACGTACCCGTCGTCCAGCGTCACCAGCACCGAGCGGGCCGGCCAGCTGTTCCTCTCGAGCCCACGGAGATAGCCGTCCAGGTCCAGGAAGTGGGACTTCCGCTCGATCAGCAGGTCGAGCTGCCGGGCGAACGCGGTCACGGGGATGAAGACGCTGAACGGATCGGTCTCGGCGGTCCGGTCACCCAGGGCGTGCCACATGAACACCGTCGGCCGGCTCATGCGGTCTCCTCGACCATCCGCGGCTCGCTGGTCGCCGTGGGCTCTGGTCCGGTCACCGGCTCGAGTGCCGGGGGGTTCCTGCTCGCGGGGAGCTGCTGCCCCGGCTCCAGCCGCTTCCCGTGGGGGCGCTGGACGTCGGTGAGCACCACGCCGAGGACGTCGGTCTGGAGCGCTGACAGGGTGTCCTCGGCGGCCGCGAGATCGGTCGCCAGTGTCCCTGCTCGGACAGCGAGCACGATGGCGGGCAACTGGACCAGGAGCACCTGAGCGTCGTCCTCACTCACCGCCGGGCACTCGATGACGACGAGGTCGGCGCGGTTGCGGAGCCGCTCCAACACGTCAGGCAGCCGTGACGCCAGGAACCCGACGCCGCGCGGACCAGGTCCGGGTCGGAGGACCAGCACGCCGTCCGTGTGCCCGGGGTGGAGGAGGTCGTCGAGAGCCGCGTCGTCGGTCGACACGTCAGCGAGATCGCGGGCCGGAGTGACCTCGTCGGTGGCGTCCGGGACACCGCGCGACGGATCTGCCTCCACGAGGACCACCGATCGGCCCCGACCGGCAGCCACGGAGGCATAGGCGAGCGCCACGCCGACGCGATCGTGCTGACCAGACGGTGACGTCACGCCGAGGACGCTGACCCGTGCCGCGCCGACAGCGTGCTCGGTGCGCGCCACGAGGACCCGAGCAGCGGACTCCGCGGTCGGGTCCAGCGTGCGGTCGGCGAGCCGGTCGGGAGGCGCGGGCAGTCGGCCGAGTGCCCGCAGCGACCCGGCCGTCGCGATGTCGTCCTCGTCGCGGACGTGCGGGCGGAGCCGCTCGGCGGCGACGGCCGCCGCGAAGGCCACGACGAGACCGGCGATCAGCCCCGCGACGGCCAGCAGGGAGCGCGGCGGTGCCGAGGGGTCTTCGGGTGCCACGGCGGGGTCCACCTGTTCCGCGACGAGCAGGTCGTCGTCCGTGGTGGAGGTGAGCACAGTGGAGGCCAGCGCGTTCGCCGCTTCAGCAGCGCGCGCCGGATCGGTGTCGCGGACCACGATGAGGAGGTTCGCGCTGTCCGTGGCGATGGAGACGTCAGCCGACTCGAGAACGGACTCCGGGACGTCGGTCTGGCGGGAGACGCTCTGGATCGTCCCCTCGGCCTTGAGCAGGGACACGTACCGGGGCAGCACGACGGCGATCACGTCTCCACCGACCAGGGAGGTCGGCCGCGGGGCGAAGGCCACGGTGGTCTGGGCGTCGTACTGCGCGGGTGCCAGCTGGGCGTACGTGCCGACCCCGATGACGACAGGTAGTCCGACGAGCAGGCACAGTGCCCACCTCCGCCGGGCTGCCTTCGCGATGGCCGACAGGCCTCTGTTCTGGTTCACGGCCGGGCTCCTGTCTCGCCTCGTCGGTGCGAGCGCTGCTCCTCGTCCGCTGGGGTCATACGAGCGCGGTACGGCACGGAGCCGATCCTAATCGGTGTCGCCCCCGGATCTGGCGTGCCACACCGGGTCTGACCAGCGCACTCAACCTATCGAGTGACCCTGGCACGGTCCCGGGCTCCGGCGCGCACGGCGGTCGCCGCCGCCAGCAACAGCCCGGTGCAGGTGCACAGGAGCGCGAGGAGGTAGGAGCTGCGCAGGGTGGTGTCCAGCAGTCCCTCGGCGACGAAGGCCGCCAGGGCCGCGGCCACTCCGGCGACGACGGCCTGGTCCCTCCGATCGGTGATCTGCGCAACCGTGTGCGCCGCGACTCGAGTCCACAGCAGCGTGAGCAGGATCAGCACCGCTGCGGCGGGGAGCCCCACCTCGGCCGCGACGGTGAGCGGCACGTCGTGCGCGTGTTCCACCCGGCCGAAGGTGATCTGCGAGTTGGACTGGGCGGCCACCACGGGGAAGTTCGCCGGGCCGCTCCCGGTCCAGGGGTTGAGCCGGATCTGCCGCAGCGCCTCCGCCCAGATCGAGGGCCGGTCATCGGTCGGGTTCGCCCCGGGATCGGTGAAGCTGCCCAGTCGTGCCCCCACCAGGGCCAGTTGTGAGCCACGCGGCGCGAGCGCGACTGCCACCGAGAGGACGGCGACGACGCTCACCCCGGACAACAGCGCGGCCCGCCGGATCCTGGGCAGCAGGACGATCAGGACGAGGCCGCCCAGCGCCGTGCCGAGATAGGCGCCGCGGGACAGCGCCAGGCCCACCGCCACCAGGGCCACCAGCGCCACCAGGGCCGTCGCCAGCCGTCCCAGCCAGCTGCGCGCGCCCAGCAGCGCACCCAGCGCCAGCATGAGCACGGTGGTCGAGAAGGCGCCGAACTGGTTGTGCTCGGAGAAGATCCCGCGGGCCCCGGCCACGATCACCCCCCCAGCCGTCGCGCTGACCGAGGAGGCCTGAGGAAGGGCCCATGCGCAGACGACCAAGCCCCCCACCAGCAGCAGGGTCACCATCCGGCGGACGTCGGCCACGCTCTCGCAGGCGCCGACCAGGGCGAAGATCACCAGCCCGCCCAGGAGTGCGCTGATCACCTGGTTCACCGCCACCGCGCGGTCGGTGGCCCCGGGCACGGCCAGGACGACCAGTCCGAGCATCAGGGCGAGCCAGCCACCGCCGACCGGGCTGGGCAGCGCCGACTGGCCTCGTGCCAGTCGGTGCGCGACCACGATCCCGATGACCAGCAGCAGGGCGACCTGGATGGCCTGCAGGCCGCCGGGGAGCGACAGGAACCCGAAGGGCAGGCTCGCCGGGATCAGCGCCGCAGCGCCGAGCGGTCGACGGAACGACCACAGGAGCGCGAGTGCGGCCAGCGGCAGGGTGACCACCAGGACGGGGCTGAGACCGGAGTCCAGGCGGGACGCCACGGCGGCCAGGACCACGCCGCCGACTGCTGCCGCTGCGGCCAGCGCCAGGCCGGCCGCCCCCCGGACGACGCGCGGCGCGGTCGTGAGGACGCCCAGGAGCGATCGGGTCGGGGAAGCCCGGACCAGAGCCGGAGTCGGCGGGCGTACCGGGGAGAGGGTCACTGTCGCCTGCGCCGCGCCTCGAGCAGGCCCCGCGTGAACCCGTAGGCCTTCGACAGGTCCTGAGTGGCCAGGGCGAGCGGGACCAGGGCTGCGGTGCGCACCGGCTGCGGCCCGCGACGGACGCGCCACATCGGGAGCCCGGCGTACGCGGCCCCAGCGGCGACGACAGCGGCGCGCGTGGTGCGGCCGCCGACCAGCAGGAGCGCGGGCGCGACGAGCGCTGCGGTGGCGCGGATGGAGTTGCGGACCATGACCACCCGCTCCCCCTGCAACGCATCCCCACGGCCGTAGCCCGCGAACATGCGGGCGGTGGCGTGGAGGTCGGTCCGTTGGCGCCACACCACCGGCGCGTCCGTCTGCGTGACGCAGCGGCCCTGCTGGGCGACGGCGAGGCCGAATGCAGTGTCCTCGGCCGTGCGCAGGTCCTCGCGGAAACCGCCGACCCGTTCCCACGCCGACCGGCGGAACGCCAAGGAACGCCCACTGGGGCGGTCGGGTGAGAACGCGCCGCCGAAGACCCGCCAGCTCAAGGTCTGGAGCGGGCCGTGCTGACGGACGTCGTCGGGGTGCGGGTAGAGGGCCGCTGCCATCGCCCGCTCCCAGGCGCTGTCGGCGTGCACCCGGTAGGCGCCGGCCACCAGGTCGGGGCGGGTGGACTCCGACAGCGCGGTCCGCATGCCCTGCAGCCAACCACTCGGGACGTCGTTGCCGGCGTCGGTGCACGCGATGAGGGGGTGGCTCGCTCGGGTGATCCCGCTGTTCCGCGCCGCGGAGGCGCCGCCGTTGCGCGTGCGGGTGAGGACGGTGAGCTGGGGGAGGACCTCGGCCAGCCGGTCGAGTCGGGCACGGGTGTCGTCGCGGGACGCGTCGTCGACCACGATCAGCTCGTCGGACGGGCGGAGCTGTGCATGCAAGGCGGACACCACAGGTGTCACGCCCGCACCCTCGTCGTACACGGGCACCACCACGCTGATCGGCTGGTCGTCGGACAGCCCTGCTCCCGGTCGGCGAGCGGCCTCGGCGAGCACGGCACACAACACGGCCGCGGTGGACGCGGCGTCGGGGTGCAGTGCCGCGAGCTCGCGGCCACGGTCTCCCATCCGCTTCCGTGTGGCCGGGTCCGCGAGGACGCCGAGCGAGGCGGCCACGGCCGCCGGGTCCGCGGAGGCGACGACCACACCCGCCTGGCCGGCCAGCCGCCGCTCGATCGGGCCGCCTCCGACGGCCACCACGGGCACGCCGGCCGTCATGGCCTCCAGGGCCGTCATCCCGAAGCCCTCGCCCACGGGCCCGGCGATGCCGTCCGTGCGGGTGAGGACGGCGAGTGCGTCGAGCCCGCTCACGAGTCGGGCGGCCTGCGGTACGAAGCCGGTCAGCCGGACCCGGTCGGCGACGCCGAGGTGCTCGGCGAGGGTGAGCAGGCGCTCCCGCTCGCCGGGTTCGGTCGGGGCATCACCCCCGAGGACGGCGAGGACCCATCCCTCGCCGCCGGTGAGAGCCAGGGCGCGGACGGCGTCCTCCACGCCCTTGGAGGAGACCAGTCGGGTCAGCATGCCGAGCACCCGGTCGCCGGCCGGGATCCCCAACGCGCGCAGCTCGGCAACGGCTGCCGGACGGTCGAGTGGCGGCTGCGCCGGACGCGGAGGCGGTACCACCACGGAGTCGGTCCGCCCCACTGAGCTGAGCACCTCCTCGCTGGTGCCCACCACCCGGTCCGCCCACCGGGACAACCGGGGCACCAGCCGGTCCAGGGCGTGGTCGTGGCGCGCGAAGACCGACGGCACCCCGGCGATCCGCGCGGCGGGGCCGACCACCACCTGCGCCTTCACACCGTTGGCCAGCACCACGTCCGGCCGGTCCCGGCGCAGCCGCATCGCCAGGCGCGCCACCGGCAGGGGGACGTCGACCGGGCGCCTGCCCACCGGGAGCACGTCCACGGGCAGACCGCGGTCCTCCAGCACCTCGCGCAGCGGCCCGTCCTGCAGGAGGAGGACGCGCACGTCCAGCCGGTCCGTGGCGTCCAGCAACTGCAGCAGCCACTCCTCCTGCCCGCCGTGGACGGCGTGCGGCGCCACGACGAGCACGCGGAGCGGTGCGGAGCGGTGCGATGACGAGCCGGACGCCGAGGCGTCGAGGACAGCCCCGGGACCGACGGGCGGGCACGGCCGGGCACGGTCGCGGGGCATGGGATGTTCTCCAATTGTGCGGCGGGACCGGACGACCGTGCGTGCACGCTGCTCCGCTGCGCATCCCGCGAGCACGACGGACGACGAGCGAGCCGATCGCCGTGTTCGCGGACCGGGTCACTCCGGACCATCGGAGGCCAGGAAACCGGAATGCGGAGGGCAGGTCAACATGCCGTACGGCGCCCAGCGGGGCTCGCCCGGCAGGTTCACCCGTCCGGAGGAGAGCGGTCGGGCCCCTGGTCCGACCACGCCGGACCGGACGTGCGGGACCATGGGCCCATGTGCCCCCGCCAGATCGCTGGTCCCGACCGTGCCGCACGGCCCCGCCGGGCTGCTCGTCGGCACCTCGGTCGGGCGTGTGCGCTGTGGCTCGCGGCGCTGATGGTCATCAGTGGGTGCGGTTCGTCCAGCCAGGACCCCGATCGGACGACGCAAGCAGCGGGGCTCTCCTGCTCGCCCGGCCCGGCGACGTCGGCCACGTCGGACGCCCCCAGCGTCGGTGTCCAGTTCCACGGCACCTGGGCCGACTACACCGACGACCAACGGGCCCGGGTGCTGGACCTGATGGCCGCAGCCGGTGTCACCTCGGTGCGGGTGGACGCGACCTGGGCAGCGCTCCAGCCACGGTCGTCCGGGCAGTGGGCCGCCGACCAGCTCGACGTCCTGGACACCGTCGTCGACATGGCGGTCGAGCGGCACCTCTCCGTCCTCGTGACGCTCCTGGTCTCGCCGGCCTGGGCCGGTGGCGGTGACGAGGGCACCAGGTTGCCCGACGACCCGGCCGACTATGCCTCGGCGATCGGGTTCCTCGCTGACCGGTACGCCGGACGGGTCGAGGCGTGGGAGATCTGGAACGAGGAGAACAGCGACGAGTTCGCCCAGGGAGCCGATCCGGTCGGCTACACCCAGCTGCTGACTGCCGCCTATCCCGCCGTGAAGGCCGCCGACCCGCAGGCTCTCGTCGTCTTCGGGGGCACGCAGTACAACGACGACTCCTTCGTGGCCGCGGCCTACACCGCCGGCGCACGGGGCAGCTTCGACGTCATGGCGACGCATCCCTATCCCGCCCCGTCGGATGCCGCGCCCACGGCCGAGGACGACGGGACGGAGTACTCGCTCGGTCACGTCGCCGCGGTCCGCGACGTCATGGACCGCAACGGTGACTCCGCGGTGCCGATCTGGTTCACCGAGGTCGGGTGGTCCAGCCACGAGAACTCGGGCGGCGAGGAGGCCTACGAGCGGGGCGTCACGGAGGAGCAGCAGGGCGACTACCTGGTGGACACGCTGGACCTGGTCCGCAGCGACTTCCCGTACGTGCAGCGGGTGTTCTGGTACGCCGAGCGGGACCGGACGACCGGCGCGCCTCAGATCTCCCACTTCGGCCTGCTGACGACGGAGCTGGATCCCAAGCCGGCTGCCCAGGACCTGGCGTGCTACATCCAGGACGCGCGCTGATCGGCGGCAGGCGGCCTGCGGCTCACCCGGCCGGGTGGTCGTCGCCGTCTGCGGGCAGCATCTGCTGAGCATTCCCCATGGGTCGCCGTAGCGTGTCCGGTGGTGCTGTCCAGCACCACCGATCGGAGGCCGGCCCGAGTGCGCGTACGCCCGGCGGATCAGGACCTCGTGTCCGTCCGCGTGTTGAACCCCGGAGACGGGACCGAGGTCGACGACCCAGCGTGGGACCAGCTCGCCCGGGCGACCGCGCCGATCGGCACGAGGGCCTGGGTGCGTTCCTGGCTCGAGGTCCACGGGAGCGATCACGACGTCCGCCTCGTGACGGCGTCCTCCGGCGGCGCGTTGGCTGCCGTCGTGCCGCTGGCGCGACGGCGGGGCACCCGGGCGGCGTGGGAGATGCTCGGCGTCCGGCAACTGCGGGAACCCACCGACGTCCTGGGCGACGACGTGATCAGCCTGCAGGCGGTCGCCGATCGGCTTGCCGGTGACCGGCTCCCGCTGGCACTCCACCGGCTACCAGCAGACTCGTTGTTCCTCCCGGCGTTGCGCCGGGCGTACGCGCCGCGGTCGGTCATCTCGGTGCAACCCGCCGCCGGCACTCCCACGATCGGCTTGGACGACAGTTGGCGGGAGCCGACGAGCCACTTCAACTCCGGTCGGCGCAGCGACTTCCGCAGCGCGCGGCGCCGGGCCGACCAGCTCGGACGCGTCGAGTTCTCGGTGCTCTGCCCCGGGCCCGGGGAGGTCGACGCCCTCGTCGACGACGTGGTCCAGGTGGAGGGTGCCGGGTGGAAGGCTGCTGCTGGGACGGCGCTGAGCAGCAACCCGCAGCAGCTCGCGTTCTTCCGGTCCTTCTGCCGGCGGACCGCAGCCGAGGGAGTGCTCCGGCTCGCCTTCCTGCGCATCGACGGCCGCGCCATGGCCGTCCAGTTGGCGGTGGAGGAAGCGGGACGCTACGCCCTGCTGAAGATCGGCTACGACGAGTCGGTCAAGCGGATCTCACCCGGCACGTTGCTCATGCTGCACACCGTGCAGTGGGCGGCCGAGCGGGGGCTGCGGGACTACGACTTCCTCGGGGCGGAAGAGCCGTGGACCGCGATGTGGAGCGAGGACGTGCGGCCCTGTGTCGACGTCCGGGTGCACCCGGCGTCGCCGTCGGGCGCGGTCGCGGCGGGTCTGGACGGGCTGTCCTGGTCGGCACGGGCACTGCGCTGGAGCGTTCGACGGGTCGGGGAGAAGGTCAGACGGCATGGATGACCGCCTCCGGAGACTGCTGCCATCGGTGCCACCAGGGCTGATCAACCGCGCCGGCTCGGCCTACCTGGCCGGTCCTGCACTCGCGGACGCCGTCGAGCGCGCTCGTCGTCTCACCGGCCGCGGCGACGCCGTCGGGATCGCCTACTGGCACGGTGATGGGGACACAGCCGTGGTCGTGGCTGCGGAGATCCGTGCCGCCATCGAGGCGCTGTCCGGTCTCGATGCCCGCACGGCGGTGGCGGTCAAGGCCCCGGGCCTGGACTTCGACGGGGGACTCCTCCGCGACATCGCTCGGGCGGCGGCGTCGACCGGGGTCGCGTTGACCTTCGATGCGCACAGCCCCGCTGACGCCGACGGCACGCTGCAGGCTGCCGCGTCGGCGCGGGAGGTGGGCGCGACCGTGGGCGTGGCCCTCCCCGCGCGATGGCGGCGCAGCACCGAGGACGCGCGGTGGGCGATGGCCCAGGGGCTGGGGATCCGCCTCATCAAGGGCCAGTGGGCCGATGTGGGCGACCGACTGTCCGTGACGCCGGAGTCGGTGCTGCGCCGGTCCTACCTCGCTCTCGTCGACGAGGTCGCGGGCGGTTCCAGCCGCATCTCGGTGGCCACGCACGACGGGACGCTCCTCGATGCGGCCGTGACCCGACTCCGGGCCGCCGGGACGTCGTGCGACGTGGAGCTGCTCGTCGGGTTCCCGCACCGCCGGTGCCTGGCCGTCGCGCGCCAGCACCGTGTCGACGTGCGGTGGTACGTCGCCTATGGGCACCCCTCGCTCGCCTACCCCCTCCCGTCGGTCCTGTGCCGGCCTCGACTGGCCCGCTCGTTGATCCAGGGCGTAGCGCTCGGCCGGCTCAACCAGTTGCTCAGGATGCGGGACCTCGCGGGCGGGCCTGAGCGGTCGGCGTGACGTCGGCGTAGGTGCGGCCGGTCGTGTCGGCCTGCCCGGGCAGCACGCGTCGGCATCCCGCCCCGGTCACGGAGCAGGGCGGACGACGCCGCACCGACAGTGGTACAGACTGCCGCCGGCGAAGGGGTCCTCACCCTCCCAGCGGAAGCGGTGCACGTGCCATCCGGCCGGTCCCCGCCCGCGAGCTCCCCCGAGCGGCGTGTTGACACGCGACCAGCGCGGACTGCTGATGTAGCTGACTCCCACGCCTCGCACGCCGTCAGCCTGACACGTCCGGGGCACGATCGGGGTGCCCCCGGTCCTCACTTCCCGGAGGCGCTCCGGTCGGCCGTCGTGCGGCTGCGCTGGCAGCCCGAGCGCTGGGCGGCGAAGCCGGACTGCAGCGCGTCGGCCAGGGCGATGGCGGGGTCCACGGGAACGCTCGTCGTCGTCATGGCGGAAAGCTAGCGGCACGCTGTGTGTACGGGTGGTCGACACACGGTCAGCACGCCGAATACGAACGGTCGCCACCCATGGCGTCCAGCCAGGCGTCCGTGCGGCGCGCCCAGGTGCGCTCGGCAGCCCAGTCGATCCGCTCTTTCGCGCAGGTCACCGGCTCGTCGGCGGTGGCCGCCATCGCCTCGGCCATCTCTCGGGCGCCCCGGACGACGGCCGTGTGCGGCGGGGCGTCGCTGGAGTGCTCGAGGTGCCCGGCCGTCGCGACCACGGGGACGCCGCGAGCGCAGTAGTCATAGGTCTTCATCGACGACTGGCCCAGCGCGATGCTGGCCACGTCGGGGAGCAGGCCCACCGTCGCGGCGTCCAACACGTCGGCGAGCCGGTCACGCGGGAGCAGCCCCTCGTACCGGAACCGGCCCGGGAACTCGGCGCACAGGGCGTCGAACCGCTCGCGGGCGGCCTGCGCGCGCAGCGGGAAGACCAGCTGGCCGTGCACCGTGAGCGTCCAGTGGGGGAGCAGCGTGAGCACGCCGCGCACCAGGTCGACGTCGAACCGCTCGGAGATGCTGCCGACGTAGACCGCGTGCCGCTCCCGCCGCTGCGCCGTCCGGGGCGCGGCGAGCAGTGCCTCGTCGGTGCCGTTGGGGACGACGACCGGCG
>Ga0210040_10006115_pt1 | contig 15097 bp, 10 predicted proteins | sample CryGeyCG12114_NA_FD_185462 | JGI IMG/M metagenome (GOLD analysis project Ga0210040, IMG submission 185462) | Groundwater microbial communities from aquifer - Crystal Geyser CG19_WC_8/21/14_NA (SPAdes) (version 2) | ecosystem: Environmental > Aquatic > Deep subsurface > Groundwater | place: USA... | reverse complement strand
TAGGGTCTTTCATGAACGGACAGTTCAGGCCATACACGGCGAGGTTTTTGCTGTCAATCGCTGGGATCGAGACGTAGGATGTTGCCGATCCACTACCATCTGGAAACAAGAAGAAGTTCTTGGTAGCGGTTTTTGGGTTACCCTGAAGCAAGACCGAGGTCGCGGGTGGCATATTAACGATGATCGGGACCTGGGGTGCTGGGGTCGGTGCGGCAACAACTGGTGCAGCAGGAGTCGGCTTGGCTGGCGCAGCAGCCTTGACTGGCGCAGGTGCCGGTTTGTCCAAACCAAGGGCCTTCCGAAGATGACCAAGGGTTGGGTTATCGGCTAGGATGGTTGGGTCCAGATCGATATCGTGCTCCTCTCGAAGTTTGCCTAGAACAGTCAAGGCCATCAAGGAATCCATGCCAAGGTTGCTCAGATCGGTCGACTCCACGATCTCGTCAAGCTCCATTTCCATTTCTTGAGCGATGACTTGACGGATGGTTTCGATCATGTCTGGGCCTCCTGCAGCTGGGGCAGAGGCAACAGCCTCCACTGCGGCGGATCGGCCGTCGGACTTGGCTGGTACGTCAACGGTTTCCGGCGTTGTGATGCCAGATTCAACGGTACCTTCCTCGCTATCAGAGTCATCATCGGCGGAGTCAGTCGAGCTGGAATCCTCGGCAGGTGCTGTATCAGCCGGACCGGCCATCGAAGCAAAATGCTTGCGGAGTTCACCAACGGAGGCGAAATCTGTGAATAAGCTGCTCTCAACCTCAAGATCTAAATCTTCACGAAGCTTGCCAGAGATAGTCAACGACATCAGACTGTCGACTCCAAGGTCAGCCCACTGCACATTGTCCAGGAGCTCAGAGTGATCAACGTCAATCTCCTGAGCGATGATGTCGAAGATCTTCTGTACTAGACTACCTGCAGGCTTTGGAGCAGCAGGTGCCTTCTTAGGCTTTGGTGCTTTCTCCTTCTTGGCCTTCTGCTTTGGTGCAGCTGGGGCAGGGGTTGGAGCAGCGACGACCGGGGCTGCTGGCTTAGTGACCGGAGTTGGTGCGGCAGCAACGGCCGTTGAGGGTGCAGAAGCCTTGCCCGCAGCTTTGGGCTTGGGCATCATTACATCCATTAGCTTGCGAGGAATGCATTGGAATCGAACAGCGCCAGCAAAACCGATGACCTCCTTCTTGTCGTTGAACACCCAAACGTCACCAGCTCTCATCTTGGAACCAGCAACAGGCTGCATCTTCACATAAGCTGTATAGGTCTGGTCTGGTTGAGGACGTTCGGCAAATCTCAAGCTGCTCCAGCCATGAGAAATGTAGCACTCATCCTGAGGGTTGACCGTGGCGTTAACGACGAAACCAGTGATGTGGCACAAGCTGTCAATGTAGTAGGGATTGACCATGAAGTTACCATCCTCGGGGCCGGCTCGAAACTTGACTGTGCTAGCGGCTTCGAACTCAGGACCATCCAAGAGGACACTTTGCATACCTTGGTAGGTCTCGCTGTAGTCAACCAGGGCAGTGAATAGCTTGTATGCCATCTTTCTGCTCACCTTATCGGCCTCACCATTTTCGACCTTGTGCTTGAGAAGGTCGATTCGAGATTGAATAAGGTAGGCCTGTTTGGACCATTCTTGCTTCCATGCACTGGCATCCTCGAAGTTGCAAACACACTTGGCATGAATGACATCCTTTTTACCATTGAAAGATGTGATAGTGAAGTCTGCCTTGTTCTCGGCCAGGTTGACTGAGCAGTTGGCACGGAAAACCTGCGATTCAGGCTCCTTGGTGTTCTTCAACAGCAGCGGGGCCGGGTTGTCCATGGCGCCGATGTTGATGCTGACTTCTTGACCGGGTCTCAGCAGCTTGTAGGCGTAGTCGACCATAGTGTAGCAAATATCAGCATATAGAGTCGACGGGCAGAGGCCAGAACCGTTGACCAAGTGGCCAGCAATGACCTTGAACAGTTTCGGGTCGGCAAAGTCAGATTCAGCGACGACGGTGGCTGTCTGACCCTTCACTTCTTCGGAGACAATGCCCTGGACGGCAGTAGACAACCACTTCCTTGGCTTAACTGGTGCAGCTGCAGCTGGTACAGGCGCAGGCTCGATTGTCTTTTGCTTGGGGTAGTCGCCCTTGTAGACCAACCAGTCCCCAGTGTACTGAAGCCAGTAATTCTTCTCATCGAAGCCGTATGAGGGTAGATCATGTATGACACGTAGCTGGTCGTTCTCCTTGTGGAAGGCGTCCCAATTCAATGGCTTGCCAGAAGTGTACAAAGTCGCCATTGATTGTGAGATAATCTTCCATGGGTCCTCATCTCGTCTCATTGTTGGCAATGTTGAGGTCGACAAGCAAGACTTGATCATGCTTGCGCAAAGGGGATGACCTCCAACCTCGAGCCAGAGAGAAGATTCACTGATGGTGGAGCTGGACATCGCAGATGCGATACCTCCAACGAAGTCAACTGTCTTTCGGCAGTGGCGACTGAGGTACAAGGCGTCGAAAACACCACCGGAGGTGACAACATCACTCAAGAGTGGCGAGATGACCGGGACTCTCGGTGGGTTGTATGTGATGTTGGCAGCCAGCTTCTCGAACTCCTCCAAGATCGGGTCAACTTGCGACGAATGGAAGGCAAATGGTAGCTTGAGCTTAGTGCACTTTTGACCAGCGTCAGCCAACTTCTGGGCAACAATGTCGATATCAGCCATGGTTCCAGATAGGACGGTGTCCGAGACGCCGTTGATGCAGGCAATCTCGATCTTGCCCTGACTGTTGGCAACCACATCCTGAAGGCCGGCGACAGGGCACCTCACAGCAAGCATAGCATGAGTACCGGCAGTGCATTTCTTCTCCAGCAGCGACGCACGCTTGCCAACAAGGTAGATAGTATCGGCAACAGAAAGAACACCAGCAGCTTGGAGAGCAGCGTATTCACCGAGCGAATGCCCAATGACGGTGCTAGGCTCGACACCCCATGTGGACCAAAGTCGGGTGCATGCCATTTGGATGCAGCACATTCCGAGCTGGACAATAGTTGGGGGAAGGTTCTGTACCTCGACGCTCCCGTCTACCAAAGGCATAATAGAAGGCAGACCTTGTCGGAGGGCGATCTCGTTGAACTCCTCAATGTCAGCCCGGAACTGGTTGGAAGTCTCGAAAAGCTTCTTGCCCATGCCAGTGTACTGGGAGCCTTGACCGGTGTAGGCAAAGGCCATCTGAGGGGCGGCCAGCGCAATGGGAGTGTGATTCTCATGCTGAACTGATTTGAGGGCAGCCGAGAGCTGTGATACACTGTTCACAGGGAACGAAGCACGGTAGGTGTAATGAGTTCGTCTAGCAGCGGTAGTGTATGCTAGGTCCGCGAGTCCAACTTCAGGATTGGCGTTCACATATGCCTCAAACTTGGCAAGCGTCTTTTTCATTGCACCAAGCGATTTCGCGGAGATAGTGATGACCTGGGTGGACCGTGGATCTGGGGTGCCAGCATTGCGGATCTCCGGCCCATCAGTCAGCAGCATGGCGGTGTTACCACCAGCGGCACTAAAGTTATTAATGAACATTGTACGCTTGCCGCCAGCTGGTCGACGGAGTGGTGTTGGCTCAAAAGCAATGTTGACTCCACGCTCCTTAAGGTCAGGGGCAAAGTTCTTGTTGATCTGCTTCTTGATACCGGTGTGGGGCGGGATCATGCTCTTCTGCAGCATGAGCAGAACCTTGATCAAGGCACAGACACCAGATACAGCCTCACCGTGGCCGATATTGGACTTGACAGCACCCACGTAGAGTGGTTGATCAGGTCGTCTGCGGTTTTGCCGGGGTGCAAAGACAGAAGAGACAGACTCCATTTCAATACCATCGCCAGCCTGGGTACCAGTTCCGTGCATTTCGACGTAGTTGACGTCGTTGCAGGGGACGTTGCACTCCTTGAGCACCTTATCGAACAAGAAAGACTGGTTCTCGGCGCAAGGATGGGTGATGGAGACAGCCTGAGCAGAGTGGTTGGTACCAATACCTCGGACAATACCCAGGATCGGGTCTCGATCGGAAACAGCATCATCCAGACGCTTCATGATGACTGTGCAGACACCATCACCTCTGCAATAACCATCAGCATCATTGTCCCAGGTCTTGCAAGAACCGGTTCTGCTCAAAAAGTGACCTCTGCTAAGGCCTGAGAAAATGTCAGAATTGGTGAGGACATTTGAACCGCCAGTGAAAGCAGTGTCGCACTCGCCGGCACGCAGAGAAGTGATGGCGACGTTGATAGCGGCGAAACTAGACGAGCAAGCGGTGTCGACAGAGAATGATGGACCACTCCATTTGAAGAAGTAGTTCAGTCGGCCGGGACCAAATGCTCGGACACCGCCCGAGATGAAGTATGTGTCAATGTCTTGAGCGGCATTGACCTCACGCCAGTCATCAGATGTCTGGCCGTAGAAAGTACCAACCCTGTCTCGCTTCGAGGACGGGGTTCGGTCGGCTACGAAGCCAGACATTTCCATTGCCTCGTAAGCGGTTGTCATTATCAGTCGCTGCATAGGATCGGTCTGCGCAGCCTCACGGGGTGACATGTTGAAGAACCGTGCATCGAACAGACCCGGGTTCTCAATGAAGTTGCCAAAAGGCGTGTGGCTGGTATTCTTCTTCTTTGAGGTAGGGTCTACGTGCGAATCGACCGGAAACCTGTCGGGAGGAACTGGTCGGTGCACATCCAGGCCTCTGACCAGAAGATCCCAAAAGAGGTCATGGTTGGCAGCATCAGGGAATCGACCTGAAAAGCCGACGATGGCGATGTCTGCTTCTCTCTTCGACTGCTTCGTGCCAGCCGCAGCGATTGTACCCCATGATGACTGATCCTCCATTGTGACTTTGGTAGTGTTGGCCTTCAGGGCGGAGACAACACTGCTTGTCAGGTTGGTGACACCAACGGCAAAAACCTTGGCTTCCGTGGGAGATCCCGAAGCGCAGTACTTCAAGACCCGATCCCACCGGATTGGTTCAAGGATGACTTCTCTCAGAACTTCCTCCAGGATGTCCATTCCGTTCTTGCCTTGGAGCGGCTTGCCAGTGACACTGGAGCAGACAGGAAATTTTCGTGTCTGCAATCCGAAAATGTCTTTCGTCTGTGGCCTCAGTATACTCTGTACATCTCTCTCCGAGGACAAATGTGCGGCATGGTAGGGAGCAAATACAGGTACTGGAGCATTCTTCTTTGATTTGAAGAAATCCGACTGCTCGAAACATCGAGCTTTCGTGGCGGGCGGGCCGCTAAGCGTAACTGAGGTAGCTGAGGATGCCGAGATCCAAAGCTTGGTGGCTGGAGCAATGTTCTTTTCTGCGTGGAAGCTGTCCAGGGCTGCCTGCGCAGATTTCTCATCTGCAGCCACGATTGTCGACCAAGACTTGCTTCCAGACTCAACCTCAAGCTGTTGGGCAACCTTTCCAACATGGGCTCCAGCTCTGAAAGCAATACGGACGGATTCGATGGCGAGAGGGAGGAGGGCGGTTAAGGAGTCGGCGCAAGACACAGCTGCTGCTGTTATTAAGCCAGTGCACAGACCAACAAGCCTGGCATCTGTATTAGGCTGTATATATGTTGATGAACGCTCTGAAAATGCTCTGATTGAGGTTAGCTAATGCTTCAAGTCCTCTCCGCTGGACATGTGCTCACCCAATAAAATGACAAAATTGAGAAATGCAAAGTAAGCTGCTCTCGATGGCGGCATCCTTCTGCTCACTTCGGTAATAACGATCGACTAGTTCTTGTATCGTGTTGAAGTCTGGGACTGCTTTTGAGGCATGTGATCTAGCTCGGTTTTCGACTCTGACAGCTTCACTTGCTCTTTCCAAGAAGGCCTGTAATAATACATCGTCCTTTCTTGGAAAGACCTTTGTGAAGAACGCGCGGCAGTCTGCCGTTTGGTCACCGAAGACGTAGACTTGCTCCATGGTGAAATGTAAATGAGTGTCGACGTACTTCGGGTGCGTTTCTTAGCAGATAGGAAAGCAAGAGAAGGGCTGATCTCAGCGATACATATGTATCAGGGGCACCATCCTCATTTGCCTGTCCAAAATAGATCCTGACCCAGCAGGGGATGGATAAGCCCAGGACGGTGGGTCTCTGACATGCACTCGGTGATCTACACTGGAAATTCAGAGTGGCAGAGGAGCCCATCTCGCGAGGCTTGTTCGTACCGGTAGTGTAAGGCCTGACGTTGGTGGAGGCACCACAAGCAGAACCAGAGTTTGGATCCACTCGTTTTCGCCATTACATCAAGAATTCGGAAACCGACCTGGAGATGCAGTGGTTCGTCTTTGTGGGTCGTGGCTCAATCGAGCGGAATCCGGCATAGCAGGTAATCTAAACGTCTTACTTTCATGCACCCTAATTCTGCAGTGTCGGACCACTACGCCCATCCTTGTTGGTATTTTTGGCATCTTGCAGCATTGGCCACCAATCATACCGCTCAATTAGCCTCAGCCGCAACCTGCCCCTTCCTCAGCCTGAGGCTGGACATCTTAATTTATGGAGCAAAAGGGCCAGCCTAACTGCATTGTTCGTATTGATCTAGTCTGCAAGTAGTTTGGCTGTAAAGTTGGCAATACCATGAACAGCCTGACACCTTACAAACAAGCTTCTTACCACAGCAGCGTGGCCCGGTCGCGAAGCGCACATGAAGGCCCAAGCCTGCCAGATCAGACCATTCGCAAAAGGATGCGATTAGGATTAGACGGCACCATGTAAGGCTGAACCAGGGCGCCTTCAGGTCGGACGGATGAGTGCGGACATAGTTTGTTCTACCAGCATATCGATTTGCTTGACGGCCACACCGTGAGCTTACTCTCATATATCGCCTGCACCTGGAGCCAGTTTAACGGCAGTAAGGCCCGGAGTGCGCGTCAAAGTTGGACGATATCAGCATCGTTGCAGGAGCTTATCCGGCAGGTTCGACTAAGGTGGGAAACATCTGCTGGGAGTCTTGCTGCGAATAAAGTGGGCGCTTCTACCGGAATACGTCCGCTTGGATGTCGTAGCATGGCTGTAGTTGTGCTGGCATGTTGTACATGTGAACATGGTGAAAACACCAATGGAAGGGCTCAACCACATGTCTCTCGAATGTGCACCATGTACGACGTCTGACAGACAGAGCCACTTCCTCGTGGCAGAAAGCTGACCACTTCACGATAAGATCCCTGTTCTATCACTACCGATATACATCCTGAGCCTGTGCTGCGGAACATATGCACAAATACCGTAAGGCACCAGTGGCCAAGCGAGCTGTTGCAACGACTTACATGACTAAGATGTCCTTCGACGCGAATCGCCTCTATTGCATATATCAAAGCACCATCATAACTGCAATAACGCCTTTTGGCTTAAACCTTGACAACGGCATTACGAGGACGGTTCTGCCAGCCTCGTAGCCGTAGTCATAGTGCAGCATGTGTCAGATGAGAACACACTCTGACGGGCATATCCATCATTTCAGGAGTACGTCGTGGCAGGCAATAATCACGGTTGCATCAAGTTCAATATTTGACGGCAGCCCCCATGGCCTGAGACGTTTCACGGAAAGGGGTAAGCTGAGCTTCAGGAGGAATACGATCGCGGCTACCCGTAATTTCGCAGCATGGAGGTAGCCTCCACCATCCCTTCCGTGCTAGCGTAAGGTCCAAAATGAATCCGGACATAGTCATATTCAGCCTCTTCCGATAGTCTGGAGCGGGTGGAGCAGATCGTATCGTGACGACGTCGAAGTTTGGTCCTCCAGCGGTACCAGCATTATCTACACCATAACTCGCTGACGGGGCCGACCATCGCATGAAGACAACAACGATAGATGCTTGTTATCTCCTGAGGGCTTTAAACTCTACGCCTCGAAGAGTCATCAATGAACGCCTCACGGAACAGTAACGCGGTGGAAAGTCGTTGGTCTGCCGGTTATTGAAAGTGGGTTGGCGGATATCCGACGTCGAATGTACTCTTGTCCTGTAGATGGTGATGCACACGACACCACAGTGTACTGGTACTTCTCTGCTTGCTGTGCTCATCATGCCTATGGACCTTGAAATTATCCACACCATATATGCATTTCCGAAGGTACTGTACCACATAGTACAAGTCTATGACGAGGTCTTGGTGTAGTTTGGTGTCTAGATGGAATGGTCTTCGAAATTTGCTGATGCCGCCAGAAGGAAGCCGCCTTAGTTGCTCGCTTAACGGGATTGCACACCATCGTGTTTCCAATGCTGCTTCTCAAAGATAGTCCAAACGCACCCGTTGACCCAATGGCATTGCATAATAGAGACTGCTGCTCACCTCGACCTGCAAGGGTCTGCAAGGACACGATACTCTGGTGCACGCATCATCATGAACTGGTGCAGCCTCTTCACATCAGGCTCCCGTCGAGCAAGTCCCACACTGCACGATGGCTACTGTACTAATTTTGCAGCCAAAGAAGAAGCTTCTTGAGGTCAATCTCAAGCCACAACCGTGATGATCATCCCGATCTGGTATCAAACACGATGAGAATTTCTCCTTGCGGTGAGATCACCACCTGAACGGCTTGGCGCCACCGAATATGGATGTCTATCAACCTTCTTCCGGTGCACAATGACGGCTACCAGTTCCGATGGTCTTTCCTATCCGCAGCTCTCAAAACGAGATACAGTCCTAGCAACGGCTTTGTAACTAGACGTTGGACCTGACCTCGACCACAAAGAGACACATCACCCGAGCTTCTAATTAGGTTAGTATCGACCGACCACGACAAGGTGCGGTCACCAGTATACAGCACCAAGCAGGAACCCGGAGCCACGATAATCAAGCTTTCATCCTGGTCCTCTTTGTCCAGCTGCAAGATGCTATCACTGCGATCGTGCATGGCGGACGAGCAACATCCTAGGGGCTCTGCACTTCTTACATGACTTGCGTGTACTCATTCAGCTTCACTACTGCCGTCGCCCACCAAGCGCTCTCTAGATGTGAATTGGCGGTCTTTAAGCAGGCGCCTACGAGCCGTTGTTCTGTACCTTCAGAAAACCTGTAGTCCAAGCAAAGGGATCTCTAGTGGTTGCGATGAACTACGCGGCTGCCGAGATAGAAGCAGTGTCAGATTGCCCACGAACATGCGACCGTTATAGCAGACTCGGTCGCTCAGCCACCAACAGGTGGTCGCCCATCCAGTGCTTGAGATATTTGCAACACGATATTGAATAGAACAAACTGCTGGTAGGAGTCTTGCAAGCTCACGACAAGAAGATCATTACTATATGCGGAAGGCGTGCTAAAGATAGTTTCTGAAGGAGCACCCAGAATGCGCAAATGGCGACATACTAGGCTCGTGACCAAGCCGAGCTTCATGCTCGCAAGTTCGACATCATTCTGCCAGACCTTTTGTACTGGTCAGGTTTCAGGGTGTAGACCGACTGTGCCGAGGACGGGTCAACTTGTGTAGCGGTGCACAACTTAATAGCACTAAGCATTCTACACCGTTGTTCGATCAAACTTCGAGAGTACGCCTTACGGAAGCGCACCAAGAATCGTGCATGATTGGATGGGTCATCGAGCATACCTTATCCCCGTCATTAATGCGTTGTCTACCAGTGCTCGTTTGCTGGTGCGTGAGGATACACAAATGCAGCAAGCCTGCATCCTTAACCAAACAGCAAATGAGTCGAGCGTTGAATACGAATTCTTACTAATGGGCGCAAATCTAACCACGCGAGAGAGGCAGTCGTTGGAGCATTTGATGGCCACTTCTCTGACCCAAAACGAGCGTCTGGCGCATGGCATAAGATGGCTATGTTTCCACTCTTGTCCACTCTGCAACCAGTTTTGGGGGGCTGATCTTGAATTAGCTCGTCGAGTTGCACAGCCTAGGCACAAATAGCACCCGAAGGACCACAGCTTGCCCTCCTCGCCGCGTAAACCAAGTTGACCATTAGTTCCTGGTAGACATCGCCATAGCATCGATTCTAAAGTAATATCTATCTCATGTAATCCCGTAGTGTTAATCTCAGCGGACTCTTCGATCGGACTCATACAGGCAGCTGGCGTCAGCAAGTTTCGCGAACGAGAATCCTTCGTCAGGCTTCCAAGACCGTGTTGAAGGCTTTGATAGGGCAGAGTCCAGACATGGCTGCTAAGCTGCAGAATCCACCTCCACCTACCTTTCCTCTCTTATCATCTCCTGCTCGTATTGCGGCTCATCAAAATTCTTCTCAATCCGTGGGCATAACGCATGCAGGTCGTAGTGCTGCACACCACCCGCAAAACAGCGTGTCAACCCAACAGTCTAATCCGTTCAGAACACCAAAACATACACCTCACACTTCGGATGCGTCAAGCAATATTGTGTTCTCACCTGTTTCCCCAATAGAAGAAGGCCACGGTAACAGATCCCGACAAACAGTGCCGCAGCCTCCACCCCAGAGCTCGCAATTCGGAAACATGCCTTCAGAAGCGCGCAAGTCAGTGGGTCTGCGCAAACTCGATGGGAAACCTTATCCCGGGCACGAAGATGAGGCCGACTCGAAGCCTCGAAAAGTAAAGGTCGCTCAAGATATGTATGCTGGGGAACTGCCGCCAGGCTATGAGCCACAAGGTTATCAAGGCCCGATCGCGTCTAAAGGAGGTCACACCGGCCCATGTAATAGATGTGGTGGACACAAAAAGCGTCCGTCCGGGAGCACACCTGTGTCGCCTGTCGAGAAGCCGAAAGTGGCACAAAACGTTGATTGCAAGTCATGCGGAGGCAAGAAGAGCATGCCGCCAAGTGCTTTTCCTGGAGCTGCCCTGGCTAATGCTAGTCCTGCACCGCAGACCGCACCTCGTCAGAGCAGTGAGGCTGGACCATCTTCAGCTCCCGGAGGTCACAGACACAAATGCGATAAATGCGGCAGGCGCAAGCGACCTGAATCAATCTCGACCAACGGGTCATCTTCGCAGCAGCAGTCGCCTCGTCAGGCAGGGCTCTCGTACGAGAATGTTCCCCGACTCCAGACAAAGGGCGTTCCTGTCGGCATCAACATCGAGCCACCCACCGCTATCACCGAAAGAGCACCAACTTTGCCTTTCTCACCAGCGTCAACAAGCGGCGAGAGCCCACTGATCCAGCAGAACCAGCAGAACGCATACAAGAAGGAACGCAAACCTTCGCGTAGCGGGTCGTTTTCGTCGTTGTTCAGGTCGCTCTCGAGACGCGCGTCGAGCAGCGATAGGCCACTGCCAAGTCAGCAGCTGGTGAGTAACGGGGAGCACAACTCGCACAACATAGTCAACAAGATTGGCAACGCAATTCGTGACGGTGATAACTCGAAGTATTCGCGCCTTAGAGCTGACGAGCAGATCAAGCGCCCTGGATCACCGTTCTCTTTCGTCGACAAGCCACAAGAGGAGCAATCGTTTGAGATGAACGACATGCGAAAGTCTAAGCAAGTGGAAAGACGAAACAGCTGGGACAAGGCAGATGAGTCTACTCAGTTCCTAGGGGGGACTGGCGATAGGCCTAGATACAGCCGCAGTCAGTCGACGCAGCATGGCCTCAGGTCTGGACTCGAACCACAATACCAAGACGACACATATCTGTCCCTACCAGCAGATCAGCGGCCCGGGGTCACACGATTCAAGAGTTTGCGAACAGGTGTGAACCGAGCAGCGAATGGGCTCAGCAGGTCGGCAAGTCAGATCAGCAGATCTACCAGCTTGAGAAGATTGGAAAGTATGAAGAAGGTACCACAGCTTTGGTATAGAGATGCCGAAGGGCCGCAGGGTGAATACAACAACTATACTTATTAGGAAGGGAATGTTCAGTCTCTATGGGCGCGTGGAATGTCATGATACCATTTTGTTGTCTACTTGTGTTATTCTCGAGCAGGAATAGGATTTAATGTCATGTTTTGAGGATTCAGCGCTACCCTTGCTTCAACTCAACTCCTCCACTCCCTCCTTAGCTATGCCAGCATATTCTCAAGTTGTCCGGAGTAGGTCGTGCTCGAGGGCCAGAGTCAAAGTCATAGACCCATACAAAATGTAGCAGCGTCCCGGTGTATGATATGATATTGCCCGCCTTGAACCATCCAGTGAATAACTTGCTCATGCCGCGGCCTAAATTTATACCATTCTATCTGTGCATGTGATGTCACTTGTCAACACCACGACCACTGTGATATCCTACTGTCCCACCCTCGCTCGACCTTCACTCCTGTGTGTACCCACTACTTTGTCAGTTCGCCCCATCGTCCCGTGCACCTACTGTAGCCCTGGCTACCTTCGCTCTCGTCCACGCACTGCAGAGATTGGAGGAACAGAAGAAGAAAGAGGCAAAGATGACGGAGGTGTCCTTTGCCAAGTCCTTCCTAACAACACTCGACAACAAACCTACCAAGTACCAGCAAGATCACATCTTCGACCCTGCTACCTTCGGCGTGCGAGTACCTGTCAGTATACCAATCCCAATCCCAATCCCACACCATCTCTAACCATCAGCCTCAGTTCACATTACCCAAACTCCCCCATCCACAACATCCCCTGCCACCAAAGCCTAACGATGACCTTGCCGCGACTCCTGCGCCGGCGCCAGGTGCTGAGCCAGCTACCTCAACAACAGACACTATCAACATCACCCTCAAATCCTCACGAAACCCCGCCATGACCCTGAACTTGCCCTCCACAGCGCCCTCCACCCCGATCTCATCTCTGAAGCAACAAGTCCATGCCCACCTCGGCGGGCCATCCGTCGTAACAAGCATTGACAAGATCAAGCTCCTGCTCAACAAGAAGCCCGTGCCATCCAGCAAACAGACAGTAGCAGACATAGTGGATGCGAACACGAAGGACCTAGAACTGGGAATTATGGTTATGGGCGGCGCACCAGACCCTCCACCACAAGACACCGCTACCACAGCCATAAAAGCAAGGGAACCCGAAGCAGCAGGGCCAGGAAGCGAGAATGCTGCAGTTGAGGCAGAGACAGGCGTGAATCCTGCCGAGGACGCAAGGGCAGAGACAGGCGTGGCGGGGAGCACGCCTCCCACGAAATCGAGAACAGAATCCGAGTCACAACCAGTGCAGCCGGGCGAGGACAGTGGAGATGCCGTGTTACAGAGTGAGGAGTTCTGGAAGGATTTGGAAGGCTTCTTGGCTCAGAGGATACGGAGTCAAGACGACGCCATCAGATTAAGAGGCGTGTTTGAGAGCGCATGGTGGAGTAGCTCTGCAGTCCCGTAAAAAGCTGCCGAGATGCGAACGGAGTTGCCCAGGATGTGCTGCTCAACTCCCGAGCAAGAGAAGCTATGAGTCTGTGCGCAGACGGCGAGCAGGCATCACCACGTCCCGAGCACCTTCTCTCACCCCTAGGCGCACATCGACATAGACAGACACGCCACGTGAACTATCTTGATACCCTCAAATGCAAATGACTTCATCCTCATAGAAGGCTGCCTTGGTCCCCTAGCCACGTGCAATCTTGCTTTTCCGCTACAAGTCAGATGCTGCGTTCACACCGAACTACCACGAGTAAGAAGTGGAAAAACACAGCGAAATGGCCGTATCGCCCAAACACAACAGCTCTCGCGGGGGGCTTGCCGTGAAGGACAGGACCCAGATCTCTACAGGCGGATTCGTTGAAGGCAGCCATGGCTTACTTGCGACGCTAGTCTGATAAATACACAAGTACGCAATACCTCTGCCGCACAGCTCTGCCTCCACGGGCACCTTCACAGCCTCAATGGTCTCACCTATGCTGAGTAGGAGACCATCTATTCCGATCTTCGTCGACGGCAACGACAACCTCACAGCATCCGAACCCGGCGCCAACACCTCAACAGCAGCCGCCCAAAATATCCCATCAGGACTTTCTGCCCCGCCCTCTGCACCAACGCATCCCTAACACCGCACTCCCCAATCAAATTCTCCCTCGTTGCCTCCCCCGCTCCACACCATCCGGCATGTAGTCCTCCCCACCACCCCCTCAACTCCCCCGTCCCATACCTCGTAGCCCTAGCTCCAGCCCCAACCCTCATGCCCTCCCTCCTAAACCCCGCCTCCGCGAAAAGGAACAGCATCCCCATCTCGCGCCCTCCGTACGGCGACGCACCGCCACAAGCAACACACCAGCGCGCTAACATCCCCATCAGGTCCCGCCACGCCAGACCACAAAAGTCCGCACATCATAGATAGCCACGTGTCTGTCGCGAACACGTCCATGTCATCTCATCTTTGAGATACGCCTTCAGATTCATGAATGACCGCACGCGCGGCGTCAGGGACGTATGTATGTGCACGAGTGTCTGCGATTCGAAGACCACACACAACGAAGCTGCCGTGCCGTGCCACGCCGTGGGGATCCCCATTGGCTGGCTGGCTCATTTTCACCGTCGTCCCCGGCAACCCCGTAGCCCTCTGCCGCACCTCACGCAGCACTTTCGCCGAGATATCGACCGTGGCGCCACGACAACCCCGTCCGGGACATACTGCGCCAGACCAGACGCATCGATATCGATATCGTGCCGGGGCCGCAGCCGCAGTCGCGGACGAGGATGCGGTGGCGCGGTTGTGGATACGGGGGGAGGAAGGCGACGTCTCCGTCTGTGGTGCGCAAGGCGTGGGACGATGTTGCGTTGAGGGAGTGGTCGCGGGTGTGTGTGTGTGTGTGGGTGTGGTCGGTCACCGGCGCACAGGTCCTCGGCGTTGGTTAGGTACTTACTTACTTCCTATAAGCGAGTGGTTTGGATCCGATGTGGTATCTACCTGCTAGCAATCATTGATTACGGTCGTTCGTGATTGTTCTTATTTTCTTCGGAGGAGCACATCACATCACGAATGCTTCTTTCTTAGTAGACACTCTGGTCGTGTATCTCCACGACTCTTCACCGAAGTGCTGCAGGCACCCCAGGCACATGTCAGTCGTCGAAGAGTTGGGCAGCTGACGGACGGATCCAACGACGATAATTACAATTACAATACTGAATGGTCTGTGCGATTTGTTTTCAACGCTGAGTCTGACGCCGATTGCTTGATTCTGCCAAGCTCAGTGTGAAATCGAAAGCCATGGTCACGCTGCTCCTATCCGTTGGTAAGGCCCCCCATACCGCTC
>Ga0210040_10006114_pt1 | contig 15098 bp, 6 predicted proteins | sample CryGeyCG12114_NA_FD_185462 | JGI IMG/M metagenome (GOLD analysis project Ga0210040, IMG submission 185462) | Groundwater microbial communities from aquifer - Crystal Geyser CG19_WC_8/21/14_NA (SPAdes) (version 2) | ecosystem: Environmental > Aquatic > Deep subsurface > Groundwater | place: USA... | reverse complement strand
GGGGGGGGGGGGGGGGGGGGGGGGGGGGGGGGGGGGCGATGGATGGGACGGTCCCCAACTCCTCCGCGCTCGGACACCGGAAGACGACAGGCTCCCCGCACCCATCGCCTCTCCCACACTGCCAGGCCGACTTGATCTCGTTCCCGACGGTTCACTGTGGTCCAGTATGCCGCCTGACCTGCGGAGTGAACGACCATGAACTTGAGCGAACAACTAAGGACGCCGTCAGCTGTAACCACGCGATATGCGAACCTTAGCGCGTCTCGATAGCTGCACTAACGATTGGATGGCCTTTGGCCTGGATCGTGAACACGAAACTGCACCCTCGTTGGGGCGGAACGTGCATCGCTGAATGACCGAACCAGCTCGCCAGGTCTGGTTTCTAGCGCTGTGCGTGCGGAAGGCCGGCGGAAAGGCTAGGAACTGCCCATGAGCGTCGCGATCCTGGGTCTGGCCGACGAAGCCGGGGAAGGGGTGGTCCTTGCCTGGACTACCGCGTCCCCCACCGAGCGCACACCCCCCGTCCTCACGCTCGAGCGCGACCGCGGCGTATCGCTGCCATCCCCTGGGGATGTGGTGGTACTTGCGGTCTCCGCTAGCGACGGGCCCATGCCTAGGACCATGGCGGCCATACAAACTGCGAGGGCTCTCGGCCTGCCCATCGTGGCGATCGCTCTGATGGACGCGGACTTGGTGGAGGACGAAGAGATCCTGGAGCTCGTCGAACTAGAGGTTCGCGAGCTGGTGTCGGAGTTCGAGTACGACGGCGATGAGATCCCGGTCGTTCGCGTGCCGTCGCGAAGGCAACCCACACGTCAGGAAGCGGCCCTGCGGCGGCTACAAGAAGCTGTAGCCCGCTTTGATGACCAGCCGCGGGCGGACGGGTCCTCAACTGAGGGATATCAGCCATGGCCACCCGACGAGAGAGACTTGTCCAGGATTGATCCACGGGTCTTGTGGGACGGGCTCGGCGGGAGATCCCTGCTTCGCTCCGATGACTTACGGACATCGCCGCAGGTCATGATCTATACATCGGGGACGCGCAGCGACGGCATAGCTATTCGTGATGCGCTATTGGCTCTACTGGACCAGTGCGGCCTTGAGTTGGAAGTGAGCGGGCCGGAGCATGAGGGTTCATGGTGGCAGAGGCTCCGCTTCCGCGTAAAGCAGGGAATATCTTCGGATCAAGGACAGGAGGCCGTCCAGAAAGCAAAGCTAGCGATTGAGAATCAACTATTGAATAAGACTCAAGCCGAGATCGGCAGCCTCAAGGCAAAGGCAGCCGCCGACCTGATCATGGCCTGCCAAAGCTCTCCCGGCGCTGTTGTGATAGTTGATCAGATAGTTCTTGTGAAGTACCAAGACCAGCTTGTGGTAAAGAGCGTCGACGCGGTGACCGCATCACGGCTCGAAGCCAGCCAAATTTTGCTATCGGATCCACAAGCCGTCATCGCTCTCCTGAGCCAGCCGGTTATAGGCACCCAGACTAGTGCCAACGGAGCCGCGCCTTCACCACAGCGCCTGGAGCTGGGGACTGAACCGCCCAGCCCTGCAGGCTGAGAAGCTAGCGCCTGGCGCCCACTGCGGGTTCTCGACAGGCAGACAGATGGGGTCTTAGCACTGCCGACGGATCATCGGCCAATGCCGACACTGGGCAGCACAAGGACGGTCAAGCCTTCTCGGCGGCACGTTCCTGGAGCACGTCCAGGACGTCAGGCCGGTAGCGCGCCTTTATCCGGTGCCGGGTGCCGCGCTGCATCTCCTTGATGAGCTTGGCGAGCTTCGCGGCTTGGTCAAATTCGCCGCCCACTGCGAAGAAAGCACGCAGCCATGTGTCGGCATCGAGCGGATAACCGGCTGCAGTAAACACGCGAAGGAGCTGCACGACCGCATCCTTACCGCTACCACTCGAAAGGCCGTTGTATTGCTCCTCAACCCAGCACTTTGCGGCCTCAAGCTGCACGGGATCTGACCCTTCGAGCGGAGAGCCGCGGTGCAGGTCCAGGGCGCCGATGCCGTCGAGCCAGGCGTGCACCAGGTCGTGTGGTGACCAAACGATGACGAACATTCGGGCGGCTGATTCCACTTGGACGATCTCGCGTAGCAAATCGCAGTCATGCTCCTTATCGGGATGCAAGACAATCAGTGGTCGCGTGAGCGTCTTGTCGCCGCGCCGGAACTGGCTGAGGACCGACAGATCGATGACGATCTGCTCGTCGGCAGCTTGGGCGATGTAGGTCACGAACTCGCGGTCGGCACTGTGGTCGGATTCGTACTTCTTTCGTTCGCCGGTCGCGAAAACGTATGGCGGACTTCCGAGCCATTCGCGGATCACCGCGCTCTGCTGTCGCATCGCGGTACCGCGTTGTCCCCAGTCCTCTCGGAGCATGTACGCGACTTTGGTCATAGGCCCAGTCTGCAGCGACGGTCTGACACTCCCGGACTACCAGATACCCCGGGGTTGACAGCTCCGCTGGCGTGGATGCTCGGGGGCAACCCCCGCCGGGTGGCTGCGTGCGGGACGATGCCCGCATGGCGAACATCGGCCTGGGGTCGGGGGCGGAGCTTCGCCTCGTGTTCGACGAAATCTCGGTCGAGGCCGGCCCCGCTGCTCACCGTCTGGCGCTGCGCTTCCAAGCGACACCAGTAGGGCTGCCGCCGGGATCGGTGGCCCTGGTTTCGGGCGCGCTGCGGCTGCAGCAGACAATGGGCTGGATTGGGATGCTGCAGGCCGATCGGCCGCTGCCGGTCAGCGGCACAGCGTTCTACCCGCGCCGGGTGCTGCTGGCCACCACGATCAGCGACCCTCAACTGGTCGGCCTCGAAGCCACTCGCGACGGCGGCGACCTGGAACTGCTAGTCGACCTGCATGTCGCTCTCGCCGGCGCTGCAGACATGGACTATCCGGCTGGCGACGCGCAGGACGGGGTTCGCATTAGCGGCCCGATCTGGGCTGCCCACGCGGAGCGGCTCGGCGTCTCGGTCACCGTGCACTTGTCAGTGCCGCTTCCGCTCGGCGATCCACACAGCCTGAGGGCACAGGCCGGTCGGCGGCTGCAATCAGCACAGCATGCGCTGGCCGACGGCCGCGCCGAAGACGCGGTGCGTGACGCTCGCCTCGCGCTCGACCTCTACGACCAGCTCGCTCCGCCCACTCCTTATGACCGGAAGGGGGCCGCACGAGAGCGGGACCTAGCGCAGCGGTTCGCCGCATTGCGCGACGCGGTGCACTCTCTTGCTAGCGGCGCCCACCACGCTGACGCCGTCACCGCTCGGTTTCGCTACGACCGTCAGGATGCGGTCGCGATCGTTGCGTCGGTAGCGGCCCTGCTACAACGGCACTGACCTGCTGAGACCGGGAGTTGACGGATCCGGGCGCTTCCAGCGGACCCGTAGGCTTTCTTGACTGGCGAGGAGCCGCATACATTCCCGGGTGCGGCTACCAGAGGGCTGTTGCCTCAGGCGACGAGTGTTATGACTTGACGCCCGCATTCGAAGGACCATCTGCACCTCATGTCTAGCAGTGCCAGACAGTCGAACGAGTATCTCACGTGGCATTTCAGCGGATGACGCTGTTATCCAGCGATTTGCGGCGGCTGCGAATAGTCGCGAGTGACCGATCCGCACACTCGCCGCGTGGAGGTCGCTCTGGTGCCCCATCTCGCCATGGCGGCTTAGAGGGTCCGCAACGGTTCGCCACCGTCAATGCCTGCAGGGCACCGGTGCTGCCGTACCTCCTGTCCCTTCGTGGGCTTTCTGGATGAATCTCCTGTCATGTCCGACGCAGGAGCCGGTCAAAGAACTCATTGACCGTGTCGCCTGCACAGTCGTCGCCAAGTTCGTAGCCGCTGAAGCGGTAGACCTCGTATCCAGATAGACGAAGGTCGCGATCGCCGCGCGTGGTGTCGCTGTAGATTCGCGGGCTTGGCTTGCCGGCGGGAGTGGTGTAATGCTGCTCTCCGTCGACTTCGAGCACCACTCGTCTGAACCCAGGCAGCAGCATCAAGAAGTCCATTCGCTGGTTGAGGTAAGCGTCCTCCCCGCGTTGGGTTCGCGAAAGCGGGTCCCAGTGCAGCCAGACCTCCGGCAGCAGTGCAAACAACGGCTCGTGGAGCTTCGCGTAGTCGTAGTAGGCGACGAACAGCGCCAGCTGAGCCGGCGAGGCGTCGGCGCACACCTTCGACAGGCGGCGCCAGAGTTCCCGCTTCGCTTGCTCGCCCGGGATTTTCCGGCGTTCGGACCACCACGACTCGACGTCGCCCCACGTCAATCCACGTTCGCCGACGGGGACGTCGTAGGCGAGCACCGCCTCATCCCCGGTGAGGACCTCGATGCTTTGCTCGAGGACGTCACGGACCCGCAGCGAGGGCTTGGCATGCGGCGAGGCGAACAGGATGAGCTGTGCTGGACGAGGGCGGATTCCCGCGCCGACGATCGTGAAAGTCGGGTAGCCGCCGTCCGCGGCGGACTCCACAACCTTCAAGCCCGCTGAAGCCAGCACTGGGGAGGTGGCAGCGACCAGTTCTCGCTGGTGAGACTCGTTGGGGTTTACCGATCCGCCGAGGAGCCCCTCCAGGAATAGCGCGAAGCGTCGATTGCCACCATCGAGAGCACCAATCACCTTGAAAAACTCAAGCGTCGTCCAGTCGCCGGGGTTCTGAATCATGTGCCGGACAACCGGCTCGTAGGGATCCGTCCAGTCGAAGGACCACGCCGGTGGCTCCAACGCCCAGTACCGTTTGACCAACTCGAGCAGCCCGTCAGCGTCCAGCCAAATCGGGCCGGATGCCTCCAAGGCCTCCGCCAGCTCGCGACGCAGGCGGGCCGTCATCTCTGGCCAGCCCTCGCGAGACCAGAGCAGATCCTCGACCCGGATCTGCAGGCCGGCCGGTAGGCCCCCGCGCCGAAGGAATCGGGAACACACGGCCTCGTAGTCGCTTGGTGGGATGGCTTCGAAGGCGCGGTCGAGGCGCTGCTGCTTTGTCAGCGGTCGCACGTCCGCCCCGTCCGACGAGGGCTCGGGCTCTGTTGGGATATCCAATCCCAGCGTCGGACCGACCATGTCCAGGTCGACGTGCCTGAGCCCTTGCAGTGTTAACACAAGCTCCCAGACGAGGCCTCGTGCCTGCTCGTTTACCAAAGAAGGGTCCAGGTCTGGCGTCTCCGGGCCGGCCAGCGAACTGGCTCCTCGGCGATCTGACCGCGTCACGACGGCCAGGTGGCGTGCACCAAGCGAAAGCACCCTGCTCCTGTCATGGGGCCATCGTGCCTTGCAGGAATGACTAATTGGGCGGGTCACGGATCCTGCTGCGGAACAGCGACCGCACGGGTCGCGGCAGATGAGAACGTTCGGGAGCGACGCCTGTCAGAGCAGATCCGGCCTTCTGGCCGGTTCGGGGCCGGACGACAGACGGGACTGCGAGCACCGACGTTGCCGGGAACGACGACAGCCGCAGCGACCACGCATGCCGGTGATAGGACGTTTCACGGACCCGTTGTGGTCGGTCGCGACTGGCCTAGGTGAAGCTGAGCTGACCTGCCGCTGCACGAGTAATCGTCACAGTCGCGCTTTGCAGGCTGAACTCGAGCAGCAGGCCGCTGTCGAGGACCGCCGCGACGCCCGCGTGATCACGGGCGACAACGACCCCGAGAACCGAGCCGTCCTCGGCCAGGACGTTCAACTCATCGCCGTCGGAAGAGGCGACGATCGTCACCGGCATGGGTCCAGCAGCTGGCCGCGAGCCTGGGTCGCCGCTGCTGTAACGGGCCTGCGCGGTGACTGACCCGGTCGCCATCATCTCGCCCAGCTTGTGCCGGTCTCCGCCCTGTACGTACTGCAGCAGGTCGAGCACGTCGGTCGGGGTCGCGCCGAGTTCAGCGCGCCACCCGCGGATGTGTTGCTCGCTCAGGTACTCACGCAGACCAGCCTCATCCAGCCCCTCATCTCGTGCGATCCGGCCGAGGTCGCGTGCCAGGGTCCGGGACTTCACATCACGGACTAGCAGGTCAATGGCAAGCGGAGTGTCGACGCCGTAGCGCAGGTGGGCGGCGGTGGTCGCCAACAGCTGCTGTGGGCTCAGACGTGACAGCAGGATGTCGTTCGCCTGGGCGATGACGAGACCGACGGTCCACGCCAAATAGTGCTGCACCCCCTCACTGATCCCGTCGACCATCTGCTCAAGCCGGAACGCCGAGTCCGCCACCTCGGACAGGTGGGTGTCGGCGAGGTCGCTGAGGTCACGACCGGCGATCCAGTCACGAACGACTGAGGCAGCGTCGACATCGACGGGGGCACCCTTGGGTGACATCCGAAAGCGCCAGCGCTTGGTCGCCTCTGGCAGCTCTAGCAGGTGTGCGTATACGCCCTGTTGGGCGAGAACGTCGAGGGTCTCGTCGAGCGAGCGCTCACCGAGGCCGCCAAGGAGTTGTACTTGGTCGGCGAGAGCTGCCGCGATCGACTCGATCACTGCAGCTGATCCGAGGCTTGTCCCGGCCTGCGCCCAGCGACGGCGGGACGCTTGCGGGGTCTGCGCGTATCGCACAGCGACGACGTCGGCGAGTGCCAGCCACCGCGACTGCAGGTCATCAGGGAGCTGAGTGAAGGCGAACAGTCGCCTGACGACGTCCCGCCAAGTGCGGGTGTTGGCAAGGTCCGGGACGAGCTCGAGCGCGTGGAGGATGAACCAGACGTAGTTGACGAAGCCGCCCGTCTCCCCGTCAGGAGGCAGCTGCAGAATCGCGTCCTGCGTCTGCGCCACCAGTGCTTCTGCTTCGGCGAGGGCGGCGAGAGCCGTGTCGCCAGCCAGGGTCGAACGGACCTCCAAGTCGCTCGGTGCGGGCGTCAGCCGATCGAAGTCGCTGCTTTCCAGGGTCTTCTGCAGGGCGAGCACGATCCAGCCCTCGGACTCCTTGCCGGCGCGGCCGGCACGGCCAACAGCGTTGAGCAGCTGCGCGGCAGACATCCGTTGACCGGGATCTTGGCCCTCGTACTCGGTCGTCGCTATGACGACGGTTCGGACGGGGAGATTCACGCCGTCGGTGAGGGTGCTCGTTGCGACGACGGCCCTAATCGTCTCGCTGCGGATTGCGTCCTCAACGGCTTCCTGTACCTCTACGGGCAGACCGGCATGGTGGTACGCCACGCCCTTGCGGACACAGCCAACCAGGGGGTGATCGACACCGAGCCGTGCGGCGAGCGCATCAGCGAGGCCCTGCGACCGCGAATCGACGTCCAACTCGGCAGCCATGACCTTCGCTGCGTCGCGTGCCGTGGCTCGCTGGGTGACGACCATCAACAGGCTGCCGGCCCGGAGCAGCAACGTCGCGGTCCTCGCCGTCGTCACGTACGCCGGCGACGTATTGCCGGACCCGGTCTTGCGCCGGTTGTCGGGGCCGATGACGAGCTGACCGATCGGGGTGTCGTCGCTAGTGACCAGGTGCTGCTCGGTCGCGCTTGTCGGCCGGACCGCGAGGCGGGCACGCAGGTCGTACCGGGTCTTGTCCGCCGCACCACGGCGACCGGGCAGGACGGTACGGCTCGCCTCGATCTTGTCAGTAGCCGTGAGCACGTGTAGCCGTCGTGGCGCGCGCCAGTCGTCGGTGAACAGCACCTCTCCGTGCCCGTCCGACGTCCACGCTGCAAGGGACGCGGCGTTGCCCATGACGCCGGAGAGCAGCATCAGCCTGGCGCCGCTGGCGTCCAGCAGAGAGAGCAGCCCTTCGAGCAGCAGTCCGCGGCCGCCGGACTGGGCGATGAGGTGCGCCTCATCGATGATGAACAGGCTGAACCGGCTCAGGACCTCCTGCGGCGACTGCCGCAGCGCGTTCAACAGTCGCTCGGGCGTCATCACCTCGACCTGCGGAAGCTGGCCGGAGCTCTCGTCCGTGTCTTGCAGGCCACCGCTGGTGAGGTCCTGCGTGCCGAAGCCGTCGGGGAGGTCTGCGCCGAGCCGACGGTCGAGGTACCTCAGCCGGGACCGGAGCGCCTGGCGCATCTCACGACCGAGGCTGCGAAGCGGCGTCACATAACAGACATCACGGTCGTCCTGTGCAATGTGTGCACAGATGATCAACTGCGCGAGCAGCGTCTTGCCGGCACTCGTCGGGACAGACACGAGCAGCCTCGACGTCGCCGGGCTGAGTGGACTGATCGTCTGGTGGGCGATCAGGCTGCGCTGCGGCGGCCACAGCGTCAGGACTGGCTGCGGGTCTAGCGTGAACGCCTGCTTCACGGCCGCGGGGACGTCCGGTGGAAGCACCGCCCATACGCTGCCTTCGCTGAGCCCGTCCGCCAGGGCGAGTAGGTGGCCAGCGACCCAGCGGGTGTCCAGGTCGCTGAGACCGACCTCGGCACGGACGACGAGCAGTAGGTGACCGCGGGCCGCCCCGAGCGCGTCGGTACTGCCTTCACGCAGGTACGTGACGAGGTCGGCGATGCCCCGTAGGAGCCGCTGCGTCGGGCCGAACATGGTCCCGTCGAGGCTGCCGAGCTGGGCGCCGCGCGTCAGGGCAGCCGCGGTGGTCGCCCACATGCGCAGGTACCGGTTGAGCGTGCTCATCTCGAACCCGAGGAACAGGATCCCGGCGTGCAGCGCGACGTCTGCGCTCTGGATGAACTCGGGAGGCTCTGCCAGAACGTCACGGAGCTTGCGGTGGACGGCGCCGGCGTTCGGGGTCTCGTCGGCGCGGTGGTACCCGACCTGCGCGGCGAACGCGGTGGCCAGCCGGACCCGTCCTGTTTCGGCCGAGTCCTCCAGGAGGAGGTCGAGGACGTGAGCGCTGACGGCGAACGCCCGGCGGCGCTGCTCCGCTGGGTATCGAGACGTCTCGGCGGTCGAGGCGATGCCGTGCAGGTACCACGCGGAGCGTCGCAGCGGTGAGAGGTCGGCTCGGAACCCGGTCTCAGTGAGGCCACGTACGAGCTCGATCTCGAGCTCGGCGATAAGGTCGGTCAGCTCCGCGACGGTGGGGAGCTCGCTGAGCTGGACGTCGCCGAACGCGCCAGTGAGATGTTCTCGGGCTAGAGCGCGGTCCACGCGTAACTCCTCACGGTCTTGGCGAGCGCGTCGTAGCATCTGATGCTCGTGGCGAGGCCGCGCAGCTGACCTGGCTTGTCGAGCAGCGGCAGCTTGGCCGCCATGTTCGTGAACAGCATCTTGGGCAGCGCCTGGTGCGTCGCGAGCATCACGCCGGCGCCGACGAGCTCGTCACCTTGGACCCAGGCCTCAGGTACCTCGGTGATGAAGCTGATCAGCTCGTCGGAGGTGTCGTTCGAGGCCTGTGCGAACGTGCCGACGATCTTGGCGACGTACCGCTGACCGGCCTCGGCGAGCTGCTTGTACGCGTCGTTCAGGGTTGTAGAAAGCGACCCGGAACCGGTGTTCTTCTTGCTCTCCCAGAGCCGGAACCGCAGCGCGCCCGTGCCTGTCTCGTAGATCGTGAAGCCGTCGCCGCCGGCGTCGGTGACGTCACCCTTCGGGTCGGGCTGGACCCGGACGGCGTGGTTGTCCTTCGTGAGCAGGTGCCAGAGCCACTCGCCGACGTGCCCGTGCAGGTGGTGCTCGCTCTTTTCGGCGTTGGGCAGTCCGAACACGGGCTCGACGAACGACGCGATGATGAGGTTGGTCGGCGACGGTATTTTGGTTCCCGCGAGCGTGTGCTGCCTCCACGTGTCGTGCAGGGCGGTGGCGGGTCCGAAGCGGGCCCGCATGATCGTGTCGATGAGCACCCAGGCGAGCGCGCAGGCCTCATCGGGGGTGAGGCTGACGGCGACGTGTGAAGTCCATTCGCATTTGCCTGCAGCAGCGTGGCCGTCGTGGAAGGCTCGTGGCAGGTAGTCACTGACTTTCAGGCGGTTGTTGCTTCGAGCGAACTCCTCAGACTGCGCAGGCGTCGGACCGGCCGGGGCGGGTGCTGCGGCCGGGTCGGGAGTCGTCACAGGTGCTGCGCCGTGGACCGGGTCGCGAGTACCTGCACGAGGGCAAGGGCGAGCGGAGACCCCACTGCACCCTGTGGGCCTGGGAGCGTCTTCGTCACGGTCCCATCATCCCGTAGCCGAAGTGTCGCGGTGCCTGCCTGCGGGGCGGGTGACGGGCGGCGGGATCGGCTCTCGGACACCGCGCCATGCATGCGACGCGGGCTCCCGACCTCGCTCATGCCGCTGACCGCGAGCCGCCTGCCCGCCACCGGAAGCGCCCGTTCTGCTCGTTTGGAGGGGCAGCAGCATCGATTGCACATCGGCACGTCCGGACGTCTCGGAAGCCAAAGGACCAGCGCGACGTCGTCCGACGAGCCGACCACCCTGCGAGGGACAGGTGAGTTCGCCTTGCACGAAACCGCTGCCGTCTGCGATGAACAGAGTGGCCGGCCGCTGGGCCGGGGACGTGCGCTCGCCTCACCGGCAGCGGCGGCCAGTGTTGGACTCCTGCGCGGACACATGCTCGCTGTGCCGTTGGCCGCCCCGCAAATGACGCCCGCAGAAGAGCCGGTGCGTAAGACCCGCCGCGGCGACTTTCCCGGTGATGGGGCGACATAGGGACTCGGCGGCGCGCCACCACCGAACCGGCCCCGAGTTGAGACGTGTCATCTGAGGCAACTCACTGACTCAGGCCTTGCCGCGCCCCCTGTCTGAGACCAGGTGCCGCAGCTCTGCGGGATCTGGTCCATCGTCTGCAGACAATCAAGATCACGAAGCATCACACGTCTTGCATTCGGCCGAGTCCGCTCACCGGCGGTCCGCCCAGCGGCTGCCGTCTGGGCAGCAGCGAGTCGGTGAGACGGTTCCCTCTCGAACGTCGCGGACGAAACCCCGGCCCGTGAGCGAAGCCCTCGTCGCCACCCACCGGGTCCGTGCCAAGTCCCCCGCCGCGGCAACGACGAGGACCCCCGCCGACAGCGGCGCACCACCGGCCCACTGGAGAAGTGCGGCAGCCGTAGTGGGGGCCGCCTTCCTACCGTCCGCGGCCGTGATGACGCTGCACAAGCTGACAGCCGGGGACGGCTACACGTACCTGACGCGGCAGGTCGCAGCGTTCGACGCGACAGAGCGGGGTCACGCCGGGCTGGGTGACTACTACTCCCAGCGCGGAGAGTCCCCGGGAAGGTGGACGGGCAACGGCATCGCTGGGCTCAGCGGCGTGAGCGCCGGTCAGCCCGTCGTCGAAAAGCAGATGAAGTCGCTCTTCGGCGACGGGCGACATCCCGACGCCGATCGGCTCGAGAAGGAGGCCCTGGCCCGGGGACAGACGCCCCAGGAGGCGCGGGCGGCGGGGGCCCTGGGGCGGGCGTTCTACGTCTTCCCTCCGCAGGCCGACGGCTTTCGCGCCCGCTGCGCGGAGGAGTTCGCCGCCTTCAACACTGCCCGCGGGCAGCCGGGAACAGCCCCGGTCCCGGACGACGACCGCGCGCGGATCCGCAGCGACCTAGCCCGGGGCATGTTCGCCGAGGCCTACGGCCGCGCGCCACACGACGCCCGCGAGCTGTCGGGGTTCCTCGCCCGGGTCTCACGGCCGGCGACGACGGCGGTGGCTGGCTACGACCTCACCTTCTCCCCCGTCAAGTCGGTGTCGGCGTTGTGGGCGCTGGCACCGCGGGAGGTGGCCGAGCAGGTCGACGCCGCCCACGCCGCCGCAGTCGCCGACGCCCTGGCTTGGCTGGAGGACAACGCGAGTTTCACCCGGCTGGGCACCGACGGGGTGCGGCAGGTGGAGACCACCGGGCTCATCGCCGCAGTGTTCACCCACCGCGACTCCCGCGCCGGCGATCCCGATCTGCACAGCCACGTGGCGGTGAGTAACAAGGTGCAGACCCGCGATGGGCACTGGCGGGCGCTGGACGGGCGAGTGCTGCACAAGGCTGCCGTCGCCGCCTCCGAGCGCTACGACACCCGGCTGGAGGCCCACCTGGTCACCCGCCTGGGTGTCCGGTTCACCGATCGCCCCGGTTCCGCCCCGGGACGGCGGACGGTGCGCGAGATCGCCGGCATGGAGGAGGGACTGCTGAGCGCATGGTCGTCGCGGCGCCGGGACATCGACGCCCGTCGAGCCGTGTTGGCCGGCGACTTCCAGCGCGACCACGGCCGGCCGCCCACAGCCGTGGAGGCGATCGCGCTGGCGCAGCAGGCCACGCTGGAGACCCGCGGCCCCAAGCACGAGCCGCGCTCCCTCGCCGAGCAGCGGGCCACCTGGCGGCGGGAGGCCGCCGCCGTCCTCGGCGGGCCCGACCGGATCACCCGGATGCTCGGCCGCGTACTGCGCGCGCGCGGGTTCCCGCGCCCGGGGCTCACCGAGGCCTGGGTCCGGTCGGCCGCCGTCCGGGTGCTGGACACCGTCTCGGAGGCGCGGGCCACCTGGCAGGTCTGGCACGTGCGCGCCGAGGCTGAGCGGGTGGTGCGGGCCGCCGCCCTGGCACCTGACGACGTAGACGTGGCGGTCACCCGGGTCACCGAGGGGGTGCTCTCCCCCGCTCTGTCCGTTCCGCTTGGGGAGTCGGATCCGGTGGCCGAGCCGGCGGAGCTGCGCCGCTCGGACGGGGCCAGCGTCTACACCGTCGCCGGTGCCCGGCTCTACACCAGCCAGGCGGTGCTGGACGCCGAGGCGCTCCTCCTGGGAGCCGCCGGCTGCAGCGACGGACGACGTGCCGATCCGGCCACGGTGGAGCTGGCGCTGCTGGAAGCAACCGCCAACGGCGCCGAGCTCAATCCCGGCCAGGCGCAGCTGGTGCGCGAGCTGGCCGTCAGCGGCGCCCGGGTGCAGCTGGCCCTCGCGCCGGCCGGAGCGGGCAAGACGACCGCGCTGGCGACCCTGGCTCGCGCCTGGACCGCCGGCGGTGGCACGGTGTTCGGCCTGGCACCCTCCGCCGTGGCCACCGCCGGGCTGCGCGACTCCCTGAGAGCTCCGTGCGACACGCTGGCCAAGCTCATCTGGTGCCTCGACGCCGGGCAGGCACCCGACTGGGTGGCCGGTATCGGGCCGACCACGCTGGTAGTTGTCGACGAGGCCGGCATGGCCGGCACCCGTGAGTTGGCGCGTGCGGTCGAGTACGTCCTGGGGCGGGGCGGATCGGTACGACTGGTCGGCGATCACCAGCAACTGACCTCGGTCGCCGCCGGCGGCGTGGTGGCCGAGATCGCCGCCACCCACGGCGCGGTCACCCTCACCCAGCTGGTGCGCTTCACCGACCCGGCAGAGGCCGCGGCCACCGTCGCCGTCCGGGACGGCGACACCCTCGGGTTGGGCTTCTACCTCGACTCCGGCCGGGTGCACGTCGGGGACCTGGCCGCCTGCGCTGAGCAGGCCTACGCCGCCTGGGCCGCCGACTCCACCCGCGGCATGGACGCACTGCTGCTGGCCGCCACCCGGGACCTGGTCACACAGCTGAACCAGCGGGCGCGGGCCGACCGGCTTGCAGGCGCCGTCTCTTCCCCGGGTGCAGTCGTCGAGCTGGCCGACGGCACCTGCGCCGGGGCCGGGGACCCGATCATCACCCGCGCCAACAACCGGCGGCTGCCGATCACCGCCACCGAGTGGGTGAAGAACGGTGATCGCTTCACCGTCCGAGCCGTCGGCCGGGACGGCGCCCTCGACGTCGTCCACACCGGCACCGGACGGCGGATCACCTTGCCGGCGGGCTACGTCGCCGAGCACGTGCAGCTGGGCTACGCGACCACGGTGCACGGCGCCCAGGGGGTCACCGCCGACGTCTGCCACACCGTGCTCACCGGCGGCGAGTCCCGGCAGCTGCTCTACGTCGCGCTCTCCCGCGGCCGCGCCGCCAACCACCTGTACCTGGCCACCGTCGGCGACGGCGACCCGCACAGCATCGTCACCCCCGCCGCCGTGTTCCCGCCCACCGCCACCGACCTGCTGGCCGGCATGCTGGCTCGCGACGGCGCCCAGAGCTCCGCGGCGGGCGGCCGCCGGGCGCTGGCCGACCCGGCCGAGCAGCTGCACTCCGCCGCCACCCAGTACGCCGACGCGCTACGCGTCGCCGCCGATCACCGCTTGGATGCCGCGACTGCAGAAGAACTGGAGAACGTCGCCGAGCGGCTGCACCCGGGGCTGACCGACGCGCCGGCGTGGCCGGCGCTGAGCGGACACCTGGCGCTGCTCGCGCTCACCGGTGCCGACCCTGTCGCCGTCTTGAGGACGACGGTCGAAGCGCGGGAGCTGGAGACGGCGAACGACCCCGCTGCCGTGCTCGACCACCGGCTGCCTGTGTCCGGCCCCGCCGGCCCGCTGCCGTGGCTGCCCGGCATCCCGGCCGCCGTGGTCGACGATCCGCGGTGGGGTCCCTACCTGACCGCCCGCGCCGATCACGTCACTACCTGCGCGGCACGGGTCGCCTCCACCGCCACCGAGATGACCGCGGCCACCGCACCGACCTGGGCTCAGCGCCTGCTGGGCCCGGACCACGAGGCACTGCGGGCCGACCTCGCCGTCTGGCGCGCAGCACTCGCCGTTCCCGACAGCGACCGGCGCCCCACCGGACCGCCCCGGCTGCCGGCTCCGGAACGCCGATCCCAGACGCAACTGGACGAGGCGGTGACCGCCGCCGGTCCTGTCCGGGACAGCTCGGTGTGGGCGGCGCTGGCCGACAGCATCGACCCTCATATCCGACGCGACGGGCACTGGCCGGTCCTCGTCGACCGGCTGGCCGCCGCCGACCGCGCCGGTCTCGATGCCGCCGGCATGTTCGCCGCCGTAGCCGCACAGCGCCCGCTGCCTGACGACCTGCCCGCCGCGGCCCTGTGGTGGCGGCTGTCGCCCCACGTCGCCCCGGCCACCGTTCCCACTTTGCCGGGCGCGGCCGGACCGCGTCCGGACTGGTGCGCCGCCCTGCTGGACCGGCTGCCCGACGAGCAGGCCCGGCGTGTGCTGGCCGACCCCGCGTGGCCGGCGCTGGTCGCCTCGGTCACTACTGGCATCCGCACCGGCTGGTCCCCTGGCGACCTGCTCACCGCTGCACTCGCCGGGCTGCCACCCGCGGTGACCGGCGACGCGACCGGGCTGGCCGAGGCGCTGGTCTTCCGGATCGCTGCCCTCACCGACCCAGCCCCCGTGCACCACCCCGAACCCCTGCCGGCCGATCTGCAGCCACCC
>Ga0210040_10006113_pt1 | contig 15099 bp, 9 predicted proteins | sample CryGeyCG12114_NA_FD_185462 | JGI IMG/M metagenome (GOLD analysis project Ga0210040, IMG submission 185462) | Groundwater microbial communities from aquifer - Crystal Geyser CG19_WC_8/21/14_NA (SPAdes) (version 2) | ecosystem: Environmental > Aquatic > Deep subsurface > Groundwater | place: USA... | reverse complement strand
CGCGCTGCTTCCACTCGAAGGCGATGCGCGCGCCGAACGTGTCGGTCCCGGCATTCACGAAGCCGGTCAGCAGCGTGTGGTCGAAATTACCGTAACCGCCGGTAAGCTCGGCGGAGACGCCCTCCTGCGGCTTGGCCGAGACCAGGCTGATGGCGCCGACCGCGCTTGCAGTGCCGAACAGCGTCGCTTGCGGGCCCTTGATGACTTCCACGCGCTCGAGGTCGTAGATCGACTGGTAGGACCCGCGCGAACGCGAGATGTCGACGCCATTATAATACAGCGTCACCCGCGGACCCTGCTGCGCAGAGCCAGAATCAGAGGTGACCCCGCGGATCACGATTCCCGGATTGTTGGCGCTCTGTTCCTGGATATTGAGCCCCGGGACATAGGCGGAAAGCTCGTCCAGATCGGTGACACCCAACTCCTCGATCCGCTCGCCCGAGAGCGCCGATATGGTGATCGGCACATCCTGCGCCCGCTGCTGGATCTTCTGGGTGGTGACGATGATCTCGTTGCCCGTCTGCGCGGTGCCGGCAAGATCCTGTGGGTCACCGCTGCCATCCTGCGCCATCAGAGGGGCAGCCGCGAGGCCGGTGGCCAGGATGGTGGTCGAGACAAGCGAAAGGCGGCAGGCGCGGCGAATGATCATGGATGTCCCCGGAATGTCTATCGGGGCGCGGGTATGCGGCGCGCATGACCGTCCGGGGACTTTTCGATGACACGTTTATGAAACGGTGCCCCTGATGCCGGAACAGCACAATCGGGCGCCCGCTGACCGTCCTAATCAGCCACGTTGTGGCGAGCAGAAACGCCGGCTTGGCGCTGCCCGTCTGTGCTGATTACCTCAAGCGCTGGCGGGCGCGTCCATGCGCCGAGCGGCCCAGAGGAAGAAGGCGATGAGCGCGGGCACCAGCACGATCGACAACACCACCTTGGCAAGGGCCTGCCCGGCGATGAGCGTGCCGATCGGGCGGACGCCATAAAAGGCGATGGTGATGAACACGAGCGTGTCCACCACCTGGCTGATCAGCGCCGCCGCGCCGCCGGCGACGAGGCTGTAGCGCGCGCCGTTCTTCATCAGCCGGGAAAAGATGTACACGTTGAGCGTCATCGAGATGCCGTAGGCGATGATGCCCGCCAGCATTAGCCGCCAGCTCTGGCCCAGCACGATGGGAAAGGCCGCCTTTGCCGGTTCGTACATGCCGGGGTCGTTTGGCAATTGGATAACGGTCCACGCCAGCAGGATCGAGGTTATCAGGGGTGCGAGGCCGATCAGCACGAGCCGGTCGGCAACGGCCCGTGAATAAAGCTGCGCAGTGGCGCTCGACAGGGCGACGAGCAGGAGGAAGGGGAATATTCCCGCTTCGACCGCCAGCGGCCCGAGCGCGACCTGCTTTGCGCCCAGTACGCCGGCGATGCACGTCATCCCGCCGTAGAATACTCCTCCCGCAAATAGGGGCAGCGGGATCTGCGGCGTTCGGGAAGGCGCGTCCATCCGCACCGGCTATGGTCAAAACGGGATAAATGAAAGAGGGGGCAGCGCAGCTCTTGTGTTTGGTGCCCGGTCCTCGCATTCGCGGGTGCGGGGTCGAACATCGGTCGATCAACGCACGGACCGCGCACATGCTCATCAACATCATCGGCATTGTGGCGATCCTCGCCATCGCGTTTGCGCTCTCGATGCGGCGGAGCGCCATCAGCCTGCGCGTGGTCGCGCCCGCTTTCGCCCTGCAGGTGGTGGTTGCCTTCGTCGTGCTCTACACCCCTTCGGGCCGCGCCGCGATAAAGGGGATGGCGGACGGGGTGGCCGCGCTGCTCGGCTATGCGGGGGCCGGAACCGAGTTCCTGTTCGGCGCCAGTGCCGACAATCCATTGTCCGACAGTTTCGCACTCGGTGCGCTGCCGGTGATCGTGTTCTTCGCCTCGCTCGTTTCGATCCTCTACCATCTGGGCATCATGCAGCGCATGGTCCGCTGGCTGGGCGGGGCGATCGGCTGGCTGACCGGGATCGGCCGGGTGGAATCGCTGGGGGTTGCCGCGAACATTTTCGTCGGTCAGTCGGAAAGCCCGCTGGTCGTGCGGCCGTATCTCGCCGCATTGGCGCCCCCGGCCGTGTTCACCCTGATGACCGTCGGCATGGCGGGCGTCGCCGGTACGATCCTGGCGGCCTATGCGGGGCTGCTGGGGAGCGAATACCTGCCTTACCTGCTCGCCGCTGCCTTCATGTCGGCCCCCGGCGGCATCCTGATGGCCAAGATCATCTATCCCGACGATCCGGCCCGGGCGGTGGAAGACGCCGATCCGATCGTGCTTCCGCGAGGAAGGGTCAGCGCCGAAGGGCCGGCGGCCATCACCGAGGGCGGCGAGGCGCACGAGGTGACGGTGGCACATTCCGCAGAGGGAGAGCGCCCGGCCGCCAACATCATCGAAGCAGCCGCACAGGGCGCGCAGACCGGCGTGAAGCTGGCTGTGGCGGTGGGCGCGATGGTGCTGGCCTTCGTGGCGCTGGTGGCGCTGGCGAACGGTCTGCTGGGCTGGGCGGGCGGCCTCATCGGCTTTCCCGGCCTGTCGTTCCAGGGCATTCTCGGCGGTCTGTTCGCCCCCGTCATGTACCTGCTCGGCATTCCGTGGGAGCAGGCCCAGGTTGCGGGCGGGCTGTTCGGCACCAAGATCGTCCTCAATGAATTTGTCGCTTTCATCGACCTTGGCGCACTCGGCCCCGGCGTGCTCGACGAGCGCTCGCGCGCCATCGTCACCTTTGCCTTATGCGGCTTTGCCAATCTGAGCTCGATCGCGATCCAGATGGCGGTGATCGGCGGTCTCGCGCCCAACCAGCGATCGGTGGTAGCGCGGCTCGGCATGCGGGCCCTGGCGGGTGGATCGCTCGCCAATCTCATGAGCGCCGCGCTCGCCGGCCTATTCCTCTCCCTTTGATCCTTTCCCACTGGAGGATTTCCCATGGACCAGATCGCCATTGTCGACCTCCAGCACCCGCTCCCCGACCTTGCCGAGGAGCTCGGCAAGTCGTTTGAGCAGTTCGGCTTCGCGATCGTGCGCAACCATTCCATTCCGCAGGAGCTGATCGAACGGGTCGACGCATTGCAGCGCCGGCTCTTCGCGCTTTCGGCTGATACCAAGCGGACATACCAGGTGCCCGGCCTGGGCGGAGCGCGGGGCTACACGCCCTTCGGCATCGAAACCGCCAAGGGCGCTCTGGTGCAGGATCTCAAGGAGTTTTGGCATATCGGGCGGACGCTTCCTCCCGGCCATCCCTATACGCGGTACATGGCGGCGAATGTCTGGCCGAACGAACTGCCCGGATTCCGCGAGACGATGAAAGCGGTTTTTGCTGCCTTCGAGCAGACCGGTGATCGCGTGCTGCGCGCAATCGCGCTTCATCTGGGCTTGGCCGAGGACTTCTTTGTCGATCCGGTCCGGGACGGCAATTCGGTGATGCGCCTGTTGCACTATCCCCCGCTGGCAGCGGACGCTCCTGAAGGAGCGGTGCGGGCTGCGGCGCATGGCGACATCAACGCGATCACGATGCTCCTGGGCGCCGAGGAAGCGGGGCTGGAGCTGCTGACGAGGAACGGGGACTGGCTCGCGCTCGATCCCCCGGCTGGTGCGCTGGTCGTCAACATCGGTGACATGCTTGACCGGCTGACCTGCTCGCAGCTTCCCTCCACCATGCACCGGGTCGTCAATCCCGCAGGCGAGGCGGCGCGCCGCTCGCGTTATTCGATGCCCTTCTTCCTGCATTTCCGGCCCGACTACCTGATCGATCCACTTGCCGGATGCTGTTCTGCCGGCGCATCGCCGCCCGAGCCGATCACCGCCGAGGATTTCCTCCAGCAGCGCCTGCGCGAGATCAAGCTGGCCTGAGCCCCACGCGGGACCGTTAAAGGCGTGGCATAAATGTCGCAGTGCAGCAAATTGATGCCGGCTCAGCTACTCACGTGGCCGCGCGTCGGCGGACAAAATAGCGTTTTGCGAGAAACAACAGACGGATAGCACGCTTGGTCCCCGGCGTGCACTGACTTCGTAGTGTCATGTTGCACCTGCTTTAGGTGCGCATGACGCACGTGCAGCATGGTTGCGTCAGAAACCTGCTCCGATTCTACAAAGTCCGGGAAACCCTGTTCATGAAGACCTTCCTCCTCAACAGCTGTGCGCTGGTTTCGCTCATCGCTCCGGCTGCGGCCTTCGCCCAGTCGACCGGCACGGTCGATTTCGAGGAGAATCGCATCGTGGTGAGTGGTGCGCGCGTGCAGGACGGGGTGGAGGGCATCATCGTGCCTGACACCACCAAGGCCCGCCAGGTGCTCACGCAGGAGCAGCTGTCGCGCAGTGGCCCCGGCCAGACAGTGCTCGACTCGATCAACATCATCCCCGGGGTCAGCTTCACTAACAACGATGCCTACGGCTCGGCCGGTGGGCAGTTGTTCATTCGCGGCTTCTCCTCCGATCGCATCAGCCTGACGTTCGACGGTATCCCGCTCAACGATTCCGGCAATTACGCGATCTACTCCAACCAGCAGCTCGACCTCGAGGTAGTGGATCAGGTCAACGTCAATTTGGGCAGCACCGACGTGGATAGCCCCACTGCCGCCGCCACCGGTTCGACTGTGAATTACCGTTCGCGCATGCCCGCCGAGGATGTCGGCGTGCTGTTCTCCGCCTCTGCCGGTGAGTTCAATCACGTGCGTGTCTTCGGCATGATCGACACTGGCGAGTTCACCCCATTCGGCACGCGTGCTTTCATCGCCGCCAGCAAGTCCGACAACGACAATCCGTACAACAATTACGGCGTGATCGACAAAGCGCAGTTCAACGCGAAGATATATCAGCCGCTCGGCAATGCTGACGATTTCGTGTCCATCGCCGGTCACTACAACGTCAACCGCAACAACTTCTTCGGCTCGCTTCCGCTGCGGCTCGATACGAACCGCGTGGTGGGTGCAGGCTCGGGCAACCGCTTCCCGCGTAATAATGACGAGCGCGAGTACGACATCAACTTCCCCTGCACCACCAACGCCGCCATTCCCGGCGCTGCCGACGCGACCAATAGCTGCGGCACCGAGTTCGACCGGCGTTACAATCCGTCGAACACGGGCAATGTGCGCGGCGCCTCGCGTTTCTCGCTGGGCGAGACGCTGACCCTGACGATCGATCCGAGCTATCAGTATGTGAAGGCCAATGGCGGCGGCACCGTCGGCGCGCGCGAGCGGCTGGACGATGATGGCCTTACCGGGTTTACCGGCGGGCGTCCCTATTTCGGCGCGGACCTGAACGGCGACGGGGACATCCTGGATGAGGTCACGCTCCTCGCCCCGAGCCAGACGCGGACAGACCGATATGGCGTCATCAGCAACCTTATCTGGAACGTCGCGCCCGAGCATTCGCTGCGCGTTGCCTATACGTGGGACAGCGCCCGGCACCGCCAGACCGGAGAAGTCGGCGGGCTCCTTCGCAATGGCGAGCCGCTCGACGTGTTCCCGAGCAACGATCCGCTCACCGATGCGACAGGCTCGATCCTGCAGAAGCGCGACCGCTTGTCCTACGCCATCCTCCACCAGGTCTCGGGCGAGTATCGCGGCGAGTTCTTCGACAGCCGGCTGGTGCTGAACGCGGGCGTGCGCGCTCCGTTCTTCACCCGCAACCTCACTAATAATTGCTTTACCACCAGCGATGGCGGCTTCGTCGATTGCTTCGGCGGCGCCGATGATCCGCGCAATGCAGCTTATGAGGCCGCCAACCCCAACGTGCAGGGCCCGCAGAAGCGCAGGCTGAAATATGACGATGTGCTGCCCAATGTCGGCTTCACCTTCGAGATCGCTGGGCCGCTGTCGGCATTCGGCAATTACTCCAAGGGCCTCCAGGTGCCGGGCACAGACGCGCTCTACAATGCGTTTTTCTTCCCGGCTGACACCGCTTCGGCCCAACCAGAACCCGAGACGACCGACAATTTCGATGGCGGCCTGCGTTACACCAGTGGCATCGTGCAGGCGCAGGCCGTGGGCTGGTATACCAATTACAAGAACCGCCTCGCCTCGGCCTACGATCCTGTTACCGAACGCTCGGTCTATCGGAACCTGGGCGCAGTCGAGAAATACGGCATCGATGGTAGCCTGGCGATCACGCCGATCCCAGAGGTGCTGTTCTACGTCTTCGGATCCTATCTTGAATCCGAGATCCAGGACAATGTGCAGTCCGGCACGTGCAGCGCAACGCAGGTTGCGGCCGGCACTTTCGGCTGCGCCACGCCCGGCGCGCCGCTCTTCGTCGCGACCGCGGGCAAGCGCGAATCCGGTGCACCCGAATATACGTATGGCGCCCAGGTGCGCGGCATGTTCGGCCCGCTCGACATCGGCGTGACCGCCAAGCGCACGGGTTCGCGTTTCATCTACGATACCAATCTGCCGATCTACGGCGGCACTGCCGCGGCCCCGGTCGAGATCTACTCGGCCTCGACCCCGGCCTATTGGCTCGTCAACCTCGACGCGCGCATCGGTCTGGGCTTCGCCGGCCTGAACGAGGACACGTTCGTGCAGCTGAACGTCTACAATCTGTTCGACCAGCTCTACGTCGGCAATTTCACGAACGGCCTCAACCAGGGCAATGTGATCGGTGCGGGCCAGTTCGGCGGCAATCCGGGCTCACCGCCTTTTGCTCAGATCGGCGCGCCGCGCACCATCTCGGCTACGCTGCAAATGGCGTTCTGACCCGGGGGCCAAGCTGCTGAATTTCGTGCCGAAGACTATAGAGAAGGGGATGGCGGCACCATTTGATGCTGCCATCCCCACATGCCGTTCCGGGAAGACTTCCGCACGTGGGACGCGGGCAGCGCAGAAGGTGCTGTCCATGGCCGCGGCAGCGTTGCTCGCTGCCTGCGCCACCGTGCCGCCAGGCTCGAGCAGCCAGGCGGCCGTTGAAGAGGTCCAGATCCTCGCCATCAACGACTTCCACGGAAACCTGGAAGCGTCCGAGATCCCGACCCAATATCATGCCGGTGGCGTGCAGCTGAAGGCACAACTTGGCGGAGCGGCACGCCTTGGCGCTACGCTGCAAGCTCTGCGGCAGGGGCAGCCTAACACCATTACCGTGGCCGCCGGCGATCTGATCGGCGCGAGCCCGCTCATCTCCGCCTATTTTCTCGATGAGCCAACCATTCTGGCCTTGAGCGAGGCAGGGCTGGAGCTTGCCGCCGTGGGCAATCACGAGTTCGACAAGGGTATTGGCGAATTGCGCCGGATCCAGCAGGGAGGCTGCGAGGCGTTCACCCAGCGAGAACCCTGCCAGATCGACAAGCCCTTCCCGGGTGCGAGCTTCACCTACCTCGCAGCCAACGTGCTCGACGAGAAGGGCCGAACGCTGTTCCCCGGCACCGCGATCCGGCGGTTCGGCCCTGTTGAAATCGGCTTTATCGGCATGACGCTGCGCGAAACAGGCCTCCTGACTTCGCCCGCCGCCACCGCCGGCTATCGCTTCGAAGACGAAGCCGAGACCGCCAACAAGCTGGCCGCCGAACTCAAGGCGCAAGGGGCCGATGCCATTGTGCTGCTGCTGCACCAAGGCGGGCAGGTCGATCCCTATTTCAACCAGGATGCGTGTCCGGGCCTCGAAGGTGAGATCCTGCCGATTCTGGAGCGGCTCACGCCCGAGATCCGGCTGGTCGTCTCCGGCCACACGCACAAGGCGTATATCTGCGAGATGGCGGCGGCGAACGGTGATAAGCGCCTGCTGACGAGCGCAGGCCGCTACGGCTACTTCGTCACGGATATTCGCCTGGCAATCGATCTCGCTACCAACCGGATCGTATCGCTGAGCGCGGTCAACGATCCGGTGGTCGAAGCCGCCGGCGAGCAGGCCGACGTGGCGCGGATCGTCAACCGCTACCGCGCCGCGAGTGCGGCGATCGCATCGCGCCAGGTCGGCCGCATCAGCGGCACGCTCGATGCCGAAGGCGCGATCGACGCACCGCTCGCCCGCCTTGTGGCCGATGCGCAGCTTGCCGCCACGACCGGTCCATCGCGCGGCGGGGCGCAGGTTGCATTCATCAATTCAGGCGGCGTTCGCGCAGGCTTCACCCGGGCCGAGGATGGCTCCGTCACTTACGACCAGATCTTCGCGCTCCAGCCGTTCGGCAACACGCTCGAAGTGCTCGAGATGAGCGGTGCCCAGCTCAAGCAGGTGCTCGAGGAGGAATTCAACGATTCCGCGGACGGTACGCCAGGGCAATCCGTGCTGATCCCGTCACAAGGGTTCAGCTATGAATTCGACACCAGTGCTTCTGCAGGCGAGCGCATCGTGGAGATGAGCCTCGGGGGCAATCCGATCGACCCTGCGGCGACTTACCGCGTCACGGTCAACAACTTCCTCGCCAATGGTGGTGATGGCTTCACCACATTCGTCAAAACGCGGTTCATAGCCGACGGCGGGACCGATCTCGATGCGCTTGAAGCGTACATAGCCGGTGGCGTGGAGCTAAGTCCCGCCCCGCGTGTCATCGACCGGAGCCCTGCCAAGCCCGCGGGCTGAGTGCACCGCCTCCGCGCTGCACGTAATCAGGTGTGGGCGGCCATACTTAATGCCCCAGGGGTGCGGCGCGCCAGACGATCTCAGGCCGGGCGATTGCCCATCATCTCACCGAGGCGCACCGAGCGTTCCGGCGCCCAATCCGCGTTAAACGCGATCGTGCCCTGGCCGAACAGCATCACGATGGTCGAGCCGAGCAGAAAGCGCCCCATTTCCTCGCCCTTTTTGAGGACGATCTCGCCATCCGCGTAGGTCCATTCAGAAATCCTGCCGGTGCGCTTGGGGTTGACCACGCCATGCCACACCGTGGTCATGCTGCCGACGATGGTGGCGCCGACCAGCACCATCACGAACGGTCCGTGCTCAGGCGATTCGAACACGCACACCACGCGTTCGTTGCGGGCGAACAGATTGGGCACGCCGCGCGCGGTCACGGGGTTCACCGAGAACAGTGCGCCCGGCACGTAGATCATGCGCGTCAGCTCGCCATCGCACGGCATGTGGAGGCGGTGATAATCACGGGGCGACAGGTACAGATTGGCAAAGCTGCCATGGCGGAATTGGGCGGCTAGCCTCGCGTCACCGCCGACCAGCTCGGTGGTGGTGAAGCGATGTCCTTTCGCCTGCAGGATGTGGTGATCGTCGATGGCGCCGAACTGGCTGATCGCGCCATCCACCGGGCAGACGAAATCGGCGGACGCCAGCGGGCGCATGCCGGGTTTGAGCGGGCGACCGAAGAAGTCGTTGAAGCTTGTGTAGCTGGCGATATCCGCGCTTCCCGCTTCGTTCATGTCCACGCCGTACCGGCCCACGAACCAGCGGATCAGCCGGGTAGTCACCGCGCCGCCCCGCGCCCCGGCGACACGGCCGGCGAGGATGGTCAGCCGCTGCTTCGGCAGCGCATATTGCAGCAGGACTTTCAAGCGATCGGACATGGCAAACCTCAAAACGCGGACATGGCCCTTATCGTGTCATGAACCGCTTACGGCCCTTTTTCGAGACAAGGGTGCGTTGAGCCAATCTAGGCATTGGTGATGCGCTTCGACAGGGCCGCGCGGCGTTGGGCATCGAGCCGCTCGAGGGGACCGGCCAGCTTCAGCCCAGCTAGTGCATCGCTCCAGGCCGTCTCTGTGCCGACCCTAGCGTGCACTACGTGAGCGGGCGCAATCGAGCTGAAAAGCCAAACCTTTGAAATCTCTCGACGGTAGGCGAAGGATGCGGCAATCTGTATTTATTTGAAACAGACTGCATCGTGATCATGAAGCACGCCAAGGCAACGCAAACGGCATCTGTCATGCAAACGAGCGCTGAGGAGGCGCTGCGCGCTAGCGTGCGGCGGCTTCGCGCCCTGGTGGCCGCGAGCTCGGATATTGTGTTCCGGCTGACCGCTGACGGATCGGAAATTCAGGAGCTCGATGGTGAGGGCCTTCTCGCCAATCATTCGGAAGCGACCGGGATTTGGATCGAGCGCCACATCCATCGAGCCGACCGTGCCAAGGTGCGCAGCGCTTTCGAGGAGGCCGTTCGCAGCGTGTCCATGGTCGAGTTCGAGCATTCCGGCCTGCGCGCTGACGGTAGCGTGCGCACCATGCTCTCATGCGTGGTGCCCATCCACGGCGAGGACGGGCAGGTCGGCGAGTTCATCGGTTCTGCCCGCGAGATCACTGGGCGGCGGGAGCAGGAAGAGCACTACCGCCACTTGGCCGACGGGATCGACCAAGGCCTCTGCATCGTCGAAGTGATGCTCGACGCTGATGATCGCGCGACAGATTTCCGGTTCATCGAGACTAATAGGCAGTTCGCGGCGCAGACGGGACTCGAGGATGCGGTCGGAACAACGATGCGGGAGCTTGCGCCTGATCACGAGGAAGTCTGGTTGGAAACGCTTGGCCGCGTCGCGCTGACCGGCATTCCGGAACGCTTCGACGGCCCGGCGGTGGTTCTGGGCAAAGGGTACGATGTCCATGCATTCCGCATCGGGGCGGCGGAACGGCGGCGGGTCGGCATCCTGTTCAGGGCTATCGGCGAGCGCAAGCAGGCGGAGCTTGCGCTGCACCAGAGCGAGGAGAAATACCGCGCATTGTTCGATTCCATGGATGAAGCCTTTGCCGCAGTAGAGGTCCTGAAAGACGGGGACGGGGCTTGGGTCGACTTCCGTTTTACAGACGCCAATCCCGCTTTCCTCAAGCACACATCGATGAATTACCCGGTGGGAAAGACCGCAACCGAGCTGCTGGGCAGTCCGAGTGTGCGTTGGGCGCGATTGTATGGGCAGGCGCTCGACAGCGGCAAGCCGATGAGGATCGAGGAGATCGAGCCGAAGCTTGGCCGCACATTCGACGTCAACATCTTCAGCTTGGATCGGGAGCGGAGCCGCGTCGCGGTGCTGTTCACCGACATAACCGAGCGCAAGCGGTCCGAAATAGCTCTGCGAAAAAGCGAGGAGCGCCTGCGCGCCATTTTCGAGCAGGCACCCATGGCGATTGCGCTTACGGGGCCGGAGGGCGAGATCCTGTTGCGCAATGCGATGTTCGACCAGATGCTGGGAAGGCAATCCCCGGCCATCAATGCTCGATCATACAGCGACGTGTATCGCGGCTATGACATGGATGGCCGCCCAATCCCATCGCAGGACTGGCCTGCTGCTCGAGCTGTGCTCACGGCGGAGATTGTCCAGGGTGAGGTAATCGAGATCGTGAACCATCGGGGCGAGCGGGTGCCCTGTTCGTTCGATGCCGGGCCCATCCGTGATGCGGAGGGGCAGGTGGTCGGAGCCGTGGTAATGTTCCGCGATGTCGCAGGAGAGTTCGCCGCGCGCCGCGAGCTGCAGGACAGCGAAGCGCGGCATCATGAGATATTAGAGAGCATCTCCGACGCTTTTTACGCCGTCGATAGCAAATGGTGCTTCACTTACGTCAATGGCAAGGCGGAGGAGATGTGGGAGCGTTCGCGCGAGAACATACTCGGGAAGGCCTATGTCGACGAATTTCCGCAGGTCGTGGGTTCGGATGTGCACAAGGCGCATTTGCGGGCGGCAAGGACACGCGAGGTCGTCAGGCTGGAGGCTCGATCGCCGCTTTCCCTCAAATGGCTCGACATCGCCATCTCTCCTAGCGCTGATGGCGGCCTGGCGGTGTACTTTCGCGACATCAGCGAACGCCATGCAGCGCAGGAACGCCAGAACCTGCTGCTGGCTGAATTGCAGCACCGGGTGCGCAACATCCTGAGCATGATCCGCTCTGTGGTCCGGCAGTCGAGCGAAGGCTATTCTGATGCCGGCGAATTTGTCGCCCACCTCGACGGGCGGCTCGCTGCGATTGCGCGGACACAGGTGCTGCTGACGCGTTCTGCCGGGGCGCAGGTGCTGCTCGAGGACCTCGTCAGGGATGAGCTCAGCTCACAACTGGCGGATCAGGACCGGGTGCGGATCAGCGGACCGGAAGTGTCGCTCTCGCCCAAGGCTGCTGAGGTGCTGACCCTCGCCTTGCATGAATTGGCCACGAACTCGGTCAAGTTCGGCGCCCTTTCCGATCCTGGCGGCGACCTGTCGATCACCTGGGGCCAAGCGCCTCTAGAGGGTCAGCTCTGGCTCCAGCTCACATGGGAGGAGAGGTGCCAGCAATTGGAACCAAAGCCGATCAAGGCCGGGTTCGGGACCGAACTGATCGAGCAGAGAGTGCCTTATGAATTGCGCGGGGAGGCAAGCCTGCACGTCACCGGTGGTGGTGTCAGGGCCGAGATCGCCTTCCCGCTGACCGACATCGCCAGCATTCTCGAGACAGGCCCGGCTCGCGGAGCCAGCCGATGAACGCGCCCAAGCTCGAGGGCCGCAGGATCCTGCTGGTGGAGGATGAGTATTTTCAGGCGCGAGAGATCAGGGGATACTTGGAACATGCCGGAATGATCGTAATCGGCCCGACCGGATATGCTGACGAAGTTTCAGCCCTGCTCGCGGCCGAGCAGCCGGATGCCGCTCTGGTCGACATCAATCTGGGCACGGGTGCCAATTACGAGACCGCCAGGATCCTGAAGGACCAGGGCGTGCCGTTCGCATTTTTCACCGGCTACGACCAGGCAGTCATTCCTGCGGAGATGGGCGCGGTGCCGCGGCTGGAGAAGCCCGCTACCGAAAAGCAGGTCATCCACCTGCTGAACACACTCATCTGACAGCGGATTCGGTCTGCTGCCCGGCGATGAGTTCCTGGAGGACCTTCATCAGCGCGTGCATGTCGAGCGGCTTGTCGCACTTGGCTACCCCAGGGTAGCGATCCTGCGTGACCGTGTCCTCGTAACCCGTGGAAAAGACGAACGGCACCCGGCGGGCCTGGAGCGCATCGGCGACCTGGAAGGACATTTCGCCACCAAGGTTCACATCCAGAACAGCCGCGTCGATCTTCGGCTCGGCGGTGACCCGCTGAAGCGCCTGCGCGACCGATCCTTCAGGCCCGAGGACGACCGCACCTACATCCCGAAGCTCGTTCTTCATGTCGCGGGCGAGCATGTATTCGTCCTCGACCAGCAGAATGCGGCGGTGTTCGAGATTCATTCGCGCGCACTCCCCTCCCAGCCTTGCTCCATGACCGACAGCGCTATCGAGCACTTTACTCCATCGGGAGCCATAACATAAGTTGTACGTGCATTGAGCTGATATGGCAATGCCTCCTCGATCAATGCACGACCCTGACCGGTGCCGTGCGGTTCTGCGCTGGCGAGCGGCATGGTTACCCCTGTCTCCCGCCAATCGACATGAAGCCAAGGCTTGCCGTCGCCATCGGGGCGGTCCAGCCGCCAGGCAATGTCGAGATGGCCGGCGGGATCTTTGAGGGCCCCATACTTGACCGCATTGGTGGTCAGCTCGTGAATGGCCATCGCGATGATCTGAACAGTGCTCGAGCGCAGGGCGACGCCGGATGGGCCGTTCAGGCTCACGCGGGCGTCTCCTTCGCTAAGCGCCCCCACGGCAGACAGCTCGCTTCGGATCAGCGCATCGAAGGAGATCCGCTCTCCATCGCTCAGGCGAGACAGGAGCCGCTGGACTCGCGCCAGCGCATCTATGCGGTCGCGGAATTTGTGTTTGAAGTCCTGGAGGCTGGCGCTGGATCGCACGGTCTCATCCGCCATGCTGCGGACCAGCCCCATGAGATTGAAGGTGCGGTGCTGAAGTTCGGTGACGAGAACCTGCTGACGTGCCTGAAGATTGCGCAGTTCGTCGATGTCGGTCGAGGTGCCGAGCCACTCGACGATCGATCCGTTCCTGTCGCGGGCAGGCGTAGCGCGGGTCTGGAACCAGCGATAGCTTTGGCTGGCTGCGTGACGGATGCGGAGTTTGACGGCGAAGCCGCCCCTCTCGATCGCAGTGGACCAGGCCTCCCGCGCGGTATCCCGGTCGTCGGGGTGGAGCGGGTCCAGCCAGCCCCAGCCGTGGCTGTCCGCTTGCGCCTGGCCGGTGAAGCTGGTCCATTGCTCGCTGGCCCAGGTCCATTGCCCCACGTTTACAGCACGCCAGACAAGCTGGGGAATGCCGTCGACCAGCGTTTGCAGTCTCAGTTCCGTCTCGCGGAAATCGGTTAAATCATGGCCCACGCCTCCGAATGCGGTGATCTCGCCCGATGGATCGGCAATCGGGAAATCCGTGTCGCGTATCCAGCGCACGGCACCATCAGCAGGACGCCGGATCCGGTAGTCGAAAGTGACACGCTCGCCGCGGCGGAGGCGTTGCATGGCGTCCTGTGCGAGCGGCCGGTCCTCGGGAACGACCAGGTCAAGCCAGCTTGCGTAATTGTCTCCGGACAGGATCTCTTCGCGGCTCATGCCATAAACGGCCTCGAAAGCCGGCGTGAGATAACGCCACTGCATTGTCGCCGTGTCGCGGACCCACAGGACATCTTGCGAAGCTTCGCCGAACTCGCGTAGCCGCTCCTCGCTCTGTCGCAGCTTTTCCTGAGCCTGTAACCGCTCGACCAGGTCCGCCGCCAGTCGGGCGAGCACGTCAAAGTATCGGTAATCGTCCGCTGCCGGCTCGTGCCTATCGTGCCAGTGGGTCGACAGCATGCCCACGATCTGTCCGTTGAACGCCCGCAAGGGCGTCGACTGCACCGATCGAATGTTCGAGAGACGGTAGGCCTGAACATTCTCCGCACTGCTTTCAAGAAGGTCCACGTCCGGCACCACGATGCGCTCGCCGGCTCGCAGCGCTCGGCCGGAAGACGTCCTGGCATCCGTCCGTACCCATTCCCAGATCTCTGCAGACCCGGCATCAAGGCCTTGCCAGCTGACCAGGTTCAATCGGCCGCAACCGGCGTTCAGAAGCTGGATGCTCGCCGCATCGGACCGCATGAGCACACAAGCAGCCTCTACGATGCGCCGGAAGTGCGATTGTGCCGCGTGTTCGCCCACCAGTTCGCTGCTGACTCGCTGCAATTCCTCCATGGCGGCGAGATCCGCGGACCGTCGCTTGTCGTCCGCCAGGCGTTCGCTCGCACGCTGGAGCCGGGCGATCACCGGACCTACGATGGTGGCGCAAGTTCGAAGGAACTGAAGATCGTCGCTGAGGAAATCGCGCGG
>Ga0210040_10006112_pt1 | contig 15100 bp, 14 predicted proteins | sample CryGeyCG12114_NA_FD_185462 | JGI IMG/M metagenome (GOLD analysis project Ga0210040, IMG submission 185462) | Groundwater microbial communities from aquifer - Crystal Geyser CG19_WC_8/21/14_NA (SPAdes) (version 2) | ecosystem: Environmental > Aquatic > Deep subsurface > Groundwater | place: USA... | reverse complement strand
TCGACCCCGCCCCTGCCCACCCTCTTCTCTTCCCCCGCCGCCGTTCTCCGGCCGCGGGCTCACACCCAGCTGCGGTCGGCGGCGACCTGGGCGTAGACCTCCGCGTGCACCCGCCGGACCGCCTCCGCCTGCTCTCCGCGCCAGGTGCGATCGGCCGGACGGGGCATCGGGCTGGTGAGCGCCACCGACACCGCGGCGGTCAGCGACACCGGGTCCAGGCCGTCGATCCCGTCGTTGGCGTAGGTGACCACGTCGGACCACTGGTCGGCGAAGTACCCGCAGCTGGGCGCCACGACGCGGGTGCCGACGTCGCGGCACACCTCCAGGTCACGGGAGTGCGTGCCCCACTGCTGCGGCAGGACCGCCACGTGCAGCTGCTGCAGCTGGGCGGCCAGCTCCTCGGGCCCGTGCACGACGAGCTCCAGCTCACCGCGCTCCGCCATCGCGCGCACGCCGGGGTCGACGTCCGGGACGGAGCGGGCGAGCACCCGGAGGCGCCCACCGCCGGAGACCGCCCCGGACGCCGCGGCCCGCGCGACCGCCGCCGGGTCCGGCACGGCCGGGGACGTCGGACCGAGCTGCACGCCCACGAGGCCGCGCTCGGCACCCAGCTCGGGGTCGGGCACCGCCATGGACGGGTGGGCGAGGATGATCGCCGTCCGCCCGTAGCGCTCGGCGATCTCGTCCGCGGCCGACGGGGTGAGGGTGAGCACGACCTCCGCCGTCCCCAGGACCGCCTCCAGGTGGGCGTCGTGCCGGCTCCGGGCGGCCCGGGTGCCCTCGCGCAGCTGGTGCACCGTGACGACCAGCGGGACGCCCAGGCGCCGCACCGTCTCCGCCCAGCGCTCGAGGTCCCGGACGCGCAGGTGCCCGTACCCGGAGTGCAGGTGCAGCACGTCGAGCTCACCGGCGTGCTCGACCAGGTACTCCTCGTCCAGCCAGCGGCTGGGCTCCTGCTCCGGGCCCACGCGCACGGCGCCGGCCGGCAGCACAGCATCGACGTACCGGTCGCTGAACGGCACGCTGGCCACGCGGAGCGGGCTCGGCGCCCCGGGGGCGGGCTCGCCCCGGGACGGGTCGACGGACATCACTGGCTGGGTCTGCTCCTCGTGCGGTCGAGCACGGCGGCGCTCGGCGTGCTCGACGCGGGGACCCCGGGCAGGTGGTTCCGTCGGGGGCGGCTTCTCCTCCTACCCGGCCGGACCGGAGCCAACCCGTGACCGACTCCACCGGGTGATCGTCCGGATCCGATCAGTCAGCCGCACCGGGCGCCGTGGCCCGCGAGCCGCACCGGGCGCCGTGGCCCGCGAGCCGCTCCGGGCCTCCTGGGCGGCCGCGTAGGCCGGCGCACGGAACCGGGCGAGCGGGCCGTCGGCCGTCAGACCCGGCGGCGGGTGGTGCACCGCGTCGAACCGGAGCTCCGGGTCCAGCGGGCGCACGACCTCGCTGATGACGAGCCGGGCGAACGGCACCCACGCCCCGAGCCCGCGCGCGGCGACGAGCACGAACACCAGGGGCTGCCGGTGCACGGCCGCGGCCAGGGGCTCGGGGTCGGACGGGACGCCGTCGCCGATGGGCAGCGCGGCCAGCCGGATCGGCCCGGCCGCCGAGCCGTAGGCCATGATCGAGCAGTAGACCGCGGCGGTGTCGCGGCGGAGCACGGGGACCACGCGCGTGAGCGCACCCCGGCCGGTCGTGGAGAGCAGCAGGTCGACCGTCCGCCCGGACCCGTCGTCCAGGCGGACGGCCAGGCCGAGGAGGTCCGGCAGCGGCGCCGGCAGCCCCGCGCCGCGGGAGAGCCGGACGACGACGTCGTCGCGCGCCCTCGCGTCGAGGAACGGCACGCCCCACGGGCGGTCGCTCCCGTGCCGCTCCAGGACGGCGTCGAACACCGCCCCCCGTGAGTGCATGGGTTTGCCGTTCCGCCACCGGGCCAGCGCAGCCAGCGGCACGGCCACCACCCGGCCGGCCCCTCGGGGCAGATCCGCCACGACGTCGCTCCCCTCGCCACGCCGTCCCTACCCAGCGAGGGCGGGGCCACGCGGACCGGCCCGTTACGGTGGCCCGTGCGCCCTCGGCGGGTGCCGTAGCACCCGCGGACGAACGCCGGAGCCGGGCGCGGATCCTGCACATCGGGCGGGCCAGGTTCGGCGCTTTCTGACCGTCGTGTTCCGGTGACACGGACCGGTCCGGCCCACTACTTTCCGTACATGCTCTCGACGCTCCTCGTCCTCTGCGCCGTCCTCGTGGGGCTGCTCGTCCTGCTGGCCCTCATCGTCAGCCTCAGTGGCCGGCCGGCCACGGTCGCCCGCCCGTCGGCTCCCGGACGGACCGAGACATGGGTCGCCCAGGCCGGCCGGCCGCACCCCGACGCGTGGGCGCCGCTGAGCACCACGGCGACCGGCGAACTGCCCGCCGCTCGCTGAGGAGGGACCTCCTCGCCCCCCACCGCTCGCACGCTCGCAGCGGGCCCCTGCAAGGAGGCCGTTCCAACCCGTCAGGCTTCGAAGTAGCGCCGGGGGTTGGTCACCAGCATCGTCTCGATCTGGTCGTCGGAGACACCGTGCTCCCGCAGGTAGGGCAGCACCTCCTCGTGGATGTGCGTGTAGGTCCACTGCGGCAGCAGCGCCATCACCTGCGGATCGATCCAGTCGATGTAGCAGGAGGTGTCCTGCGAGAGCACCATCCGCTCGGCGTAGCCCCGGCGGCACATCTCCACGACGACGTCGCACCGCGCCTCGAACGAGGTGTCCAGGTACAGCCCGAACCGGTCCATGCCCAGCACGAAGCCGGCGTCGGCCAGTGCGCTGAGGTGGTCGGCGTCGGTCGTGTCACCGCTGTGCCCCAGGACGACGCGGGACGGGTCGACGCCCTCCTCGCCGAACACCCGCTGCACGACCAGCCCGGACTGCGAGCCCGGATGGGTGTGCACCGTGATCGGGACGCCGGTGCGCTGGTGGGCCTTGGCCACCGCGCGCATCACCCGCTCGACGCCGGGGGTCAGGCCGGGGGCGTCGATCGCGCACTTGAGGAACGCCGCGCGCACCCCGGTGCCGGCGATGCCGTCGGTCACGTCGCGCACGAACAGGTCGACCATCGGGTCGGGCACCTCGGCGCCGAACGCCGCGCTGAGCGCCGGCCCCCGGTGGTGGAAGAAGAACGGCACGTCGTCGTAGGTGTAGCAGCCGGTGGCGACCACGATGTTGAGGTCGATCTGCTCGGCGATGCGCTGGATCCGCGGGATGTAGCGGCCCAGCCCGACGACGGTCGGGTCGACGATCGTCCGGACGCCGACGGCGGCGAGCGCCGAGAGCTTCCCGACCGCGTCGGCGACGCGTTCGTCCTCGCTCCCCCACTCCTCCGGATAGTTCTGCTGCACGTCGGGGGTGAGCACGAAGACGTGCTCGTGCATCAGCGTCGAGCCGAGTTCGGCGGTGTCGACGGGACCCTTCACGGTCTGCACCTGCGGCACGGTTCCTCCTGACGGGACGGGCGCGGCCGGTGACCGCCCTCACATCGGAACAGATGATGCCGCCACTGCCGGCGCGTCCGCCCACCGCCTCCGCTCAGGCGTCGAACAGCTCGGCGGCGCGCTCGCCGAGCATCACGGCCGTCGCCGCCGTCCCGCGGCTGGGCACCCAGGGCAGCACCGAGGTGTCGACGACGCGCAGCCCCGCCACGCCACGGACCCGCAGGCGCTGGTCCACGACCGCGCCGGGATCGGTGTCCGGCCCCATCGACGCGGTGCCCGAGAGGTGCACGGCGGTGCCCACGCGGGCGGCGATCCAGCGGTCCAGGGCGCCGTCATCCGCCAGCACCGCAGCGGGCAGCTCCGCCGACGGCCCGGCGGTCCCGGCGAAGGCACCCGTCCTCAGCAGGGCGGCGGCCAGGCGCACGCCGGCGCGCAGCCCCCGCCGGTCGGTCTCCTCGGCGAGGTACCGGTACGCCAGCCGCGGCGGCCCCGCCGGGCTCCCGGGATCCAGGCGCAGCAGCCCGCGCGCCCGCGGGTTCTGCAGGCCGATCCCCACCATCGGCTCGGCGTCGTCGGCGAACGGCCGCAGCCACGGCAGCACCTCGACCTCCCCGCCGTCGACGGGTGCGTGCAGTACGCCGTGCAGTGGCCGGTCGGGCACCGGTAGCCCGGGCGACGGCCGGTAGGGCACGTAGACGATCGGGTGGTCGCTGGACGCCGCGCCCACCCCGGGCAGGTCGGCGACGACGTCGATGCCCGCAGCGGCTAGGTCCGGGGCCGGGCCCAGCCCGGAGGCCAGCAGCAGGTGCGCCGACCCGACCGCGCCCGCGCTGAGCACCACCTCGCCGGCCCGCACCGGCCCGTCGTCGGTGAGCACGCCGACCGCGCGGCCCCGCTCGACCAGGACGCGGCGCACCGCCACGCCGCCGCGCACCGTCAGCGCCGGCAGGTCCCGCCGCGGGACGAGGTAGGCCATGGCGGCGTTGATCCGCACCCCGCCCTCGACGTTGAACGGGATGGGCCCGTAGCCGGGCGCGGCGTTCCCGTTCTTGTCCGGCTCGCCCGGGAACCCGAGCTCGTCGCTCGCGGCGGCGAAGGCGTCGGCCAGGACCGAGGAGCCGGTCGGGCGCCGCACGGGCACCGGACCGTCGGCACCGTGGCCGGGCAGGTCGCCGTAGTCGGCGTCGGCCTCCGACCGGCAGAAGGCCGGCAGCACCGCGTCGTGCGCCCACAGCGGGTTGCCGGCGGCCGCCCAGCCGTCGAGGTCGCGCCGCGTGGCGCGCATCCAGACGGCGGCGTTCAGGGCGCTGGAGCCGCCGGCGATCCGGCCGCGGGGCACCTGCACCGACCGGCCGGGGAGGACCTCGGCGGTCAGGTCCCAGTTGGCCGGGTGGCCGGATGCGGTGGCCGCGAGGCTCGCCGCATCCCTGATCTCGGCCGGCCAGTCCGCCGCCGCGACCGGCACCGGGCCGGCCTCCAGCAGCAGCACGCTGCGGCCCGCGTCGGCCAGCCGGGCGGCCAGCGCGCACCCGGACGTGCCGGCACCGACCACCACGACGTCGGGCTGGGGCACCCTCAGCGCCCGTCGAGCCCGAGCACCCCGGGCAGGTCCAGCCGGCGCACCTTGCCGGTGGAGGTGCGGGGCAGCTCGGCGAGCGGGTGCAGCGCCTTGGGGCGCTTGGCGGCCGCCAGCCGCTCCCGGGCCCAGGTCGCGAGCTCGCCGGCGTCGGCCCCGCCCACGTAGGCCGCGACCACCCGCTGGCCCCACTCGGCGTCGGGCACGCCGAACACCGCGCTCTCCACCACGCCGGGGTGCGCGTCGAGCACCGCCTCCACCTCGGCCGGGTAGACGTTCACGCCGCCGGAGATCACCAGGTCCTCGCGGCGCCCGTCGAGCCAGACCACGCCGTCGTCGTCGACCCGCCCGAGGTCGCCGACGGTCACGCGGTCGCCGCGCCAGGCCGCCGCGGTCTTCTCCGGCGCCCGCCAGTACTCGAACCGCGCCCAGCGGGGCACCGCGCACCACAGCTGGCCGCGCTCGTCGGTCTCCAGGCGCCGTCCGGGCCGCGCCCGGCCGACGCTGCCCGGGTGCGCCAGCCAGTCCTCCGGCGAGCAGACGGTGAACTGCGCCTCGGTCGAGCCGTAGAACTCCCACACGCTGCCCGCGGGGAGCGCCTCGAGCACCGCGCGCTTCAGCGGCTCCGGGCAGGGCGCCCCGGCGTGCACCAACCGGCGGAACGACGACCAGTCGACCGGGTGGTCAGCGGAGTCGTGCGCGAGCAGCCGCTGCAAGTGCGTGGGCACGCAGAACGTCGTCGTCGGCCGCAGCGACGTGATCGCCCCGGCCGCGCGTGCCACGTCGAAGGGGCCCGGGAGCAGCACCTCTCCCCCGGCCAGCAGGGTGTGGATCGCGAACCGGAGCGGCGCGCTGTGGTGCAGCGGCGAGAGCACGAGGTGCCGGTCGGAGCGGTCGAAGCCCCAGAGCTCGATCTCCTCGGCGGCCAGCGCCCGGGCGTCGTCGTCGGCCAGGACCCCGGACCACACGCCCTTGCGACGTCCCGTCGTCCCCGACGTGTAGTGCATGGGGCGGGCGAGCGGCACGTCGGCGAGCCCGGCCTCCGCGGTCCCGGTCAGCAGCCGGGCCGGGTCGTCGGCGACGTCGAGACCTGCGTCGGCGTCCTCGGCGAGCGCGGCGCGCTCCGCGGCCGGCAGGCCGGGATCGAGGACGACGGGGACGACGCCGGTGCGCAGCGCACCCAGCACGACGGCCAGCAGGGCCGGTGACGCCTCGGCCGAGACGAGCAGGCGGTCCCCGCGGCGGAGCCCGGCGTCGGCGAGGGCCGCGGCCGCCCGGCGCTGGTCCCGCTCGCTCTCCGCGCTCCCCACCACGGGCACGGGTGCGGTCACGCCGGGCGCACCGTTCCGTCCGCGGCGTCGGCGACCCTGCCCTCGGCGCGGAGCTTGTCCAAGGTGGCGCGCGTCGACTGCGCCGCGGCGGGCCAGACCGCCTTCGACACCTCGGCGTAGATGCCCGCCACGAGCTCGTCGACCGTCGTCGCACCGCCCTGCACCGCGGCCAGCACCTGCCCCTCGCGGTAGGCCCGGTGGGCGAGGTAGTAGTCGAGCACCGCGCCCGGGTCCTCGGTGAGCTCGGGGCCGTGGCCGCAGTAGAGGGCGGCCGGCCCGAGGTCGCGGACCCTGCGCAGCGACTCGAGGTAGGCCACCACGTCCCCCTCGGGATGGGTCACCACCGAGGTGCCGCGGCCCAGCACGTGGTCGCCGACGAGCACCGCCCCGGACTCGATGCGGAAGGCCAGGTGGTCGGAGCAGTGCCCCGGCGTCGGGACGACGTCGACCGTGGTGCCGGCCAGCTGCAGCCGGTCCCCGCCGCTCAGCACCCGCCCGCCGGGACCCGCCACGTCCCCGCTGCCGGCCATCACCTGGGCGCCGAACCGGGCGCCCCACGGCAGCGCGGCCTCGGCGTGGTCGCCGTGGTGGTGGGTGACCAGCACGGCCGCGCATCGGGCGCCGCGCCCGGTCAGGGCGGCCTCGACCGCCTCCAGGTGGGCGGCGTCGTCCGGGCCGGGGTCGACCAGCACCGCCGCACCGCTGCCGGGCGCACCGACGAGGTAGGTGTTCGTGCCGTCCAGCGTCATGCCCGACGGGTTGGGCGCCAGCACCCGCGTGACCAGCGGCTCGAGGTCCGCCGTCCGCGGCATCGCGCCGAACGCCGGGAGCTGCCAGGTGCCACGCGGATCGACGGGTGCGGTCACCCGAGGCACGCTAGCCCCGGGGTCCGGCCGGCGACCACCCGCGTCCGGAGCACTGCGGACCGCCACCGATCCCCGGGGTGGCGGACCGCAGTCGTCTTCACGACCGCCGTCAGCAGGCGCCGAGATCGATGCCGCGGGCGGCGAGCCAGTCGACCGGGTCGACCTGCCCACCGTGCAGCACCCCGTTCGGATGGGTCTCGAAGTGCAGGTGCGGCCCGGTGGACTGCCCGCGGTTGCCGACCTCGGCGATCTCCTCGCCGGCCCGCACCCGCTCCCCCGCCCGCACGAAGTACCGGTTCACGTGCCCGTAGACCGTGACGTAGCCGTCGTCGCCCAGGATGTAGACGGCGTAGCCGAATCCGGTGGCCGTGCCGGCCCGCTGGACCACCCCGGAGTGCGCGCTGTAGACGGGTGTCCCGATGGGGGCGGCGATGTCCACGCCGCCGTGGAAGGCCCCCCAGCGCCGGCCGTAGCAGCTCGACACGCGGCCCGACGTCGGCTGCACGTAGGTGCCCGAGGACGCCCCGCTCACGCTGCTCGACGAGCTCGAGGACCCCGAGCCGGAGCTGCCCGAGCTCCTGCGGGCCGCTGCCGCCGCCGCGGCCGCATCTGCGGCGGCGCGTTCGGCGGCCGCCTGCTCGGCGGCCGCCTCCGCCGCCTTCTGCTGCTCCCATGCCTGGTACGCGTCGCGGGCGCCCTGCAGGCGCAGCAGCTCGATGTTCGCGGCCTCGAACTGAGACTCGTAGACGGCCATCTGCGCCTCGATCTCGGCCTTCGCCCCCTGCTGGACGGCCACCTGCGCATCGGCCTCCACCTTGGCCGCCTCCGCGGCGTCGGCGGCAGCGGCCATCTCGTCCCGGGCGGCGCGGGCCTCGGACTCCGCGGCGGCCTGGGCGACGCGGGCGGTCTCCATCTCGGCCAGCACGTCGACCTTGTCGGCGGCCACGTAGTCCAGCATCGCGGCGCGCTCGATCAGCTGGGACGGCCCCTGGGCGTCGAGCAGGGCCGCCGCGGCGCTCATCGACGACCCGGACATGTAGCTGTCCCGCGAGAAGTGCGCGATCCGCACCTGGGCCGCGGCGACCGCGTCGGCCGCCTCCTGCAGGAGGGCGGCGGCCTCGTCGGCCTTGGCCTGCGCCGCCTGCAGCGCCTCGTTGGCGACCTCGTACGCGGTTCCGGCCGCCTCGGCCTGGATGCCCAGTCGATCCAGCTCGGCCTCCGCGGCGGTCACCAGACCGGCGATGCGCCCGACCTCGGCCGCCGCGGCGTCCTGCTGCGCCTCGGCGGCGCCGATCTCGCCGTCGGTCGGGTTGGACGGAGCGGCGAGCGCGGGGACAACGGTGGCCACGAGTGCCGCTCCGGCCAGGACCGCCACCAGCCCGGACCGCAGGGAGCGGGCCGGCCGGGGCCGCCGGGCCCGAGGGACACCGGGGCGCACGGTCGCCGTGGGCGACGGACGGCGCTGGAACATGACTGGCTCCCGGGGAAGGGGAATGGGGCGTGATGCCCGACGAGAGTCGCAGCGTCACCGCCAGTCACAAAGGCAACACGCGCAACAGTTGACGCGCCGGGACAAGTTCGCTAAGTGACCGTCTCAGCACCGTCGGTATGTCGACAGGATCAGGTGGGCGGCCGCTCGAGCTCGTGCGTCAGCTGATCCAGTTCCGCCCCGCCGGCCATCAGCCGGGTCAGCTCGTCCCGGCTCACGTCGGCCTTCGCGAACGACCCGAGGCTGCGTCCCCGGTTGAGCACCAGGAACCGGTCGCCCACCGGGTGCGCGTGGTGCGGGTTGTGGGTGATGAGCACGACGCCCACCCCGCGGTCGCGGGCCTGCGCCACGTACCGGAGGACGACGCCGGCCTGCTTCACGCCGAGTGCCGAGGTCGGCTCGTCCAGGATCAGCACCCGGGCGCCGAAGTGCACCGCCCGGGCGATGGCCACCGACTGCCGCTCGCCGCCGGAGAGCGTGCCCACCGGCTGGTCGGGGTCGCGGATGTCGATGCCCATGGCGGCCAGCTCCCGGCGGGTGACCTCCTTGGCCCGCGCCGCGTCGAACCGCCGGAACGGGCCGCGGCCCCGGGTCGGCTCGGCGCCGAGGAAGAAGTTCCGCCAGATCGCCATGAGCGGGATCATCGCGAGGTCCTGGTAGACGGTCGCGATCCCGGCGTCCAGCGCCTCGCGTGGGGAGCCGAAGTCGGCCGGCTGCCCGTCCAGCAGCAGCTGACCGCGGTCGGCGCGGTGCACGCCCGCCAGGATCTTGATCAGCGTGGACTTGCCCGCCCCGTTGTCGCCGAGCACGCAGGTCACCTCGCCGGCGCGCACGGTGGTGCTGATGCCGTCGAGGGCGATGACCGACCCGTAGTCCTTGCCGACGTCGCGCAGCTCGAGCAGCGGCGCGCCGGCGGGTGGGGGGGTCATCGCCGGGCCGCCTCGGCGTAGCGCCGGACGAGCCGGTTGGCCAGCACCGCGAGCAGCAACATGGCCCCCAGGAAGAAGTAGAACCAGTCGGCGTCCCAGCGCAGGTACGGGATGCCCAGCTGGGTCATGCCGAAGATCAGCGCGCCCAGCGAGGCGCCGATCGCCGAGCCGAAGCCGCCGGTGAGCAGGCAGCCGCCGATGACGGCCGCGACGATGTAGATGAGCTCCTGGCCGGTGCCGGTGTTGGCCTGCACGGAGGTCAGCCGGACCGCGAGCGTGGTGCCGACGAACCAGGCCGCCGTCGCCGTGGTCATGAACAGCGTGATCGTCGTCCGCCGGGCCGGGACGCCGACGTTGCGGGCGGCGACCTCGTCGCCGCCGGTCGCGAAGACCCAGTTGCCGAAGCGGGTGCGCAGCAGCACCCAGGTGGCCAGGGCCGTGAACAGCACCCACCAGAGGACGGCGACGCGCACCTCGGCCCCGAGGATCGTCATGCGTGAGGCGAAGACCCACTCGGCGCTCGAGAAGCCGGGAGCCGAGGCCAGCCCGCCGGCGGTGACCGTGCCGGTCAGGTACTTCGTCAGCCCCAGGTTGAGGCCCTGGAGCATCAGGAAGGTGCCCAGCGTGATGATGAAACTCGGCAGGCCGGTGCGGGTGACCAGCCAGCCGTTGAAGAAGCCGAGCAGCAGGGCCACGACCAGCGAGACGGCGATGGCCACCCAGATGTTCTGCTCGAACTCGCCGGCGACGATGGCCACGGTCAGCGCCGTCGTCCCCGTCATGACGCCGGCGGACAGGTCGAAGTGACCGCCGATCATCAGCAGCGCGACCGCCACCGCCATGATCCCGAGCGTCGAGGCCGGATCCAGCCAGTTGGCGACCCCGCGGGCGGAGCGGAAGACGTCCGACTGGACCGCGAAGAAGGTGAAGACCGCGACGGCGCCGACCAGCGCACCGAGCTCCGGCTTGACGAGCAGGCGGCGCAGCGGGCCGACGGCGCTCAGCCGCTCGTCGGCCCGCCGCGTCGACGGCTCGCTCGCGGCGCCGGTGTCCACCGGGTGCGGCGCCCCCGCGGTGCTCAGCGCGTGCCGGCCGAGGCCAGGTCGGCGATCTCGTCGACGTTCGTGGCGTCGACGATGCCGGGGCCGGTGAGCACCGGCTGCCCACCGCCGACGGTGTTCAGGTTCTCCGCGTAGAGCTGCAGCATCACGATCGGCAGGTAGCCCTGCTCGTACTGCTGCTGGTCGACGGCGAAGGCGATCGAGCCGTCCTGGATGCCGCCGATGACGTCCTGGTTGAGGTCGAAGGTGGCGACGGCGGCGTCCGAGCCGGCGTCGGCGATCGACTCGACGGCCACCGCGGCGACGGCGGAGTTGAGGGTGAGCACCGCGTCGATCCCCTGGTCGCTCTGCAGCTGCGAGGTGATGGTCGACTGCGCACCGGTGAGGTCGTTGATGTCCACCTGGATCGGCCGGACCTCCGCGCCCAGACCGGTGCTGGCGCCGGCGCAGCGCTGCTCGTGCCCGATGTTGCCCGCCTCGTGGATGACGCACAGCACCGAGCGCGCGCCGTCGGCGGCGAGCTCACGGCCGGCGCCCTCCCCGGCGATCGCCTCGTCCTGGCCGACGTGCCCGATGGCGCCGAACTCCGCCGAGCGGTCGCCACCGGAGTTGATGGTCACCACCGGGATGCCGGCGGCCACGGCCGCCTCGACCGACTCCTGGATGGCGTCGGGGTTGGCCATCGAGACCACGATCCCGTCCACCCCCTGGTTCACCGCGGCATCGATGAGCTGCGCCTGGCGCTGCGGGTCACCGTCGCTCTGGTAGTCGACGTCGATGCCGAGGTCCTCGCCGGCGGCCTCCGCGCCGTTCTGGACGACGTCCCAGAACGCGTCCCCGGCCGAGCCGTGCGTGATGACCGAGAAGCTGAGGTCGCCGCCACCGGCGCTCTCGGAACCGCCGCCGTCGCCGCCGGACTCGTTGCCGTCGGTGGTGCACGACGCCAACAGCAGCGGCGCGGCCAGCGCGAACGCGAGAAATCGCCTGGGTACGGGCATGGCAGTCCTCCTGTGTGCCGCGGAGGTGCAGCGCTGCCCTCCGCCGGGTGTCCAACGGGACATGATGCCTGCCGGGGTGGAGCCGGTCCTGCCCGGCCGGTGCGACGCCCCGGGAGTCCGCGCCGGGGCTCTACGCTCGGCGCCGTGGACATTCTCGGCTCGGGCCACGAGCAGGTCGTCTTCTGCAGCGACGAGGAGTCCGGGCTGCGGGCGGTGATCGCCATCCACTCGACCGCGCTGGGGCCGGCGCTGGGCGGCACCCGCTTCCACCCCTACGCCACCGAGGACGACGCCGTCGCCGACGCGCTGCGCCTCTCGCGGGCCATGTCGTACAAGAACAGCCTCGCCGGGCTGGACCTCGGTGGCGGCAAGGCGGTGATCATCGGCGACCCCCGCACGGACAAGACCGAGGCGCTGCTGCGCGCCTACGGTCGGTTCGTCGAGGCCCTCGGCGGGCGCTACCTCACCGCCTGCGACGTCGGCACCTCCAACGCCGACCTCGACGTCGTCGCCCGCGAGACGCGCTTCGCCCACGGCCGCTCGCTGGCCCACGGCGGCTGCGGCGACTCCTCGGTGCTCACCGCCTACGGCGTCTTCCAGGGCATGCGCGCGGCCGCGGAGCACTGCTGGGGGCAGCCGTCACTGGCCGGCCGCACCGTGGCGGTGGCCGGCGTCGGCAAGGTCGGCTCCGAGCTGGTCGACCTCCTGGTGGCCGACGACGCCGAGCTCGTCGTCACCGACGTCGACGCGGCGGCGGTCGACCGCGTGCGCACCCGGCACTCCGCGGTGCGGGCCGTCGCCGACACCGCCGAGCTGGTCACCACGCCGCACGACGTCTACGCCCCCTGCGCCCTGGGCGGCGCGCTGGACGCCGCCACCGTGGCCACGCTGCCCGCGCGCATCGTCTGCGGTGGCGCCAACAACCAGCTCGCCACGCCCGAGATCGCCGACCAGCTGGTGGCCCGCGGCATCCTCTACGCCCCCGACTACCTGGTGAACGCCGGCGGCGTCATCCAGGTCGAGGACGAGCGGCACGGCTTCTCCTTCGACCGGGCGAAGGCGCGGGCGGAAGGGATCTTCGGCGTGGCCCAGCGGGTGTTCCGCGCGGCCGACGCCGAGGGGGTCGCACCGGTGGTCGCGGCCGACCGGCTCGCCGAGGAGCGCATCCGGTCGGTCGGCCGCCTGGCCACGATCCGGCTGCCCCGCTGAGGCCGGTTCACCACCCCGGGGAGGGGATGTGTGCCCGCCCGGCATCCGTGTCGTAATGTTGTCCGAGACATAGTCACTCAGCCGGGGTCGCCACGCGGGCCGTCAAGCCCACGGGCCGGACGCCCGCACTCCGTAGCGAGGGGGTCGAGCCGATGGGGCGCGGCCGAGCGAAGGCCAAGCAGACGCGCGTGGCCCGTGAGCTCAAGTACAGCTCACCCAACACCGACCTTTCTGCTCTGCAGAAGGAACTCACCGGTCCACCGCCGTCCTACACCGCGCCGAGCGTGGCGAAGGACGACGACGAGGACGAGGACGAGGAGTACGCCGACCGCTGGGCGGACGACGACTCCGGCGACGACTGGGCTGCCACCCGCTGACGCGGCGACGCTGAACCTGCTCATCTGACGCGAGGCACCGCCTCCCCACGGGGAGGCGGTGCTCTCGTGCGCCCTGCTCGGCCCCCAGCAAGGGCCCGCCGCGAGCTTGCGAGTGGGTGGGGGGCGCGGGGCCCTTCTTCAGCGGTAGGTGCCGACCAGGTGCGCGGCGGGCGCGGTCGCGTCGGCGCGCTCCTGCAGCGTGCCGGCGACCCAGGCCGGGACGCCCGCGGCGGTGAGCTGCGCGACGACGTCGTCGGCCACCTCCGGGGCGACGGCGGCGACCATGCCGACCCCGCAGTTGAACGCGCGCTCGGACTCCTCGCGCGGCACGCCGTGCTCCTCGAGCAGGTGCACCGCCGGGGGCAGCGTCCACGTCGCGCGGTCCAGCACCGCCTCGAGACCGTCGGGCACCACGCGGGCGGTATTGCCGGCCAGCCCGCCGCCGGTGATGTGCGCGAAGGCGTGCACGCTCTCGACGCCGTGCCGGGCGACCAGCGCCAGGCAGTCGAGGGCGTAGATGCGGGTGGGCTCGAGCAGCTCCTCCCCCAGCGGGCGCGCGAGCCCGGCCGGGGTGGCCTGCAGGTCCAGACCCGCAGCGGCGACGACGCGGCGCACCAGCGAGTAGCCGTTGGAGTGGAAGCCGCTGGAGGCCATGGCCACCACGGCGTCACCCGCGCGCACCCGCTCGGGCCCCAGGACGGCGTCGGCCTCGACCACGCCCACGGCGGTGGCGGCGAGGTCGTACTCGTCGGCGTCCATCAGGTCGCCGTGCTCGGCGGTCTCCCCGCCCACGAGGGCCGCGCCGGCCAGCGTGCAGCCCGCGGCGATGCCCGTGACGATGGCGGCGATCCGCTCGGGGATGACCTTGCCGCAAGCCACGTAGTCCTGGAGGAAGAGCGGCTCGGCGCCGCAGGCGACCAGGTCGTCGACGACCATGGCGACCAGGTCGATGCCGACGGTCTCGTGCCGGTCGAGCTGGCGGGCCAGCGCGATCTTCGTGCCGACGCCGTCGGTGGAGGAGGCCAGCAGGGGCGTGCGGTACTTCGCGGTGTCCAGCGCGAACAGCCCGGCGAACCCGCCCAGGCCGCCCACCACCTCGGGCCGGTTGGTCTTCTCCACCGCGGCCTTCATCAGCGTGACGGCGCGCTCCCCGGCGTCGATGTCGACGCCGGAGGCCGCGTAGGTGAACCGTTCGGTCACGGGCGGAGCAGGGCGTCCTCGGCGCCGCCGGGGACCGTGGCGCTGCCGGCCTGCTGACCGGTCCAGCCGGTGAGCGCCCGGTTGCCGATGCCCTCGAGGACGTGCTTGCCGAGCACCTCGGGCTGCTCCAGCGGGATGGGGTACTTCCCGGTGAAGCAGGCGGTGCAGAGCCGGTTGGCCGGCTGCTCGGTCGCGGCGATCAGGCCCTGCTCGGAGACGTAGCCGAGGGAGTCGGCGTTGATCGAGGCGCGCACGCCGTCGATGTCCAGGCCGTTGGCGACCAGCTCGGCGGGGCTGGCGAAGTCGATGCCGTAGAAGCACGGCCACTTGACCGGCGGCGAGGCGATGCGGACGTGCACCTCGACCGCACCCGCCTCGCGCAGCATCCGCACCAGGGCGCGCTGGGTGTTGCCGCGGACGATGGAGTCGTCGACGACGACGAGGCGCTTGCCGCGGATGACGTCACGCAGCGGGTTGAGCTTCAGGCGGATGCCCAGCTGCCGGATGGTCTGGCTCGGCTGGATGAACGTGCGCCCGACGTAGGAGTTCTTGACCAGGCCCAGGCCGTACGGGATGCCGGACGCCTGGGCAT
>Ga0210040_10006111_pt1 | contig 15102 bp, 6 predicted proteins | sample CryGeyCG12114_NA_FD_185462 | JGI IMG/M metagenome (GOLD analysis project Ga0210040, IMG submission 185462) | Groundwater microbial communities from aquifer - Crystal Geyser CG19_WC_8/21/14_NA (SPAdes) (version 2) | ecosystem: Environmental > Aquatic > Deep subsurface > Groundwater | place: USA... | reverse complement strand
CATATGTGCTTACGCAAATTGCATATTAAATGATGACATTGTGCACAAATGGAGTCAAATAATTTATTCATTTTGGCATGAAAAACGTATTAAAACACGAGTGGAGAAATTCATTGAAATATCTATTGACATGAGTTTATTATTTCCACATAAGAATCCCAAGTCAAGTCTATACCAATAGTATTAAAAATAGATTGACACATAGTAAATCTGATTTAATGGATCATTAAATTTCACTTTCAGACACCTTAGAACATGATGAGATACATAATTAAAGCATGCGATTTTGTACCCCTGAGGAAATAAATTAGTTCGACATTTGTAAAGCCTCTGTGAAAAGGTAACAATGAATTGTAAAAAATGGCTTCAGGTCACTTGGACATGGTTTCAAATTAACCATGCAATCCTTTAATGTGTGTATTAAAATTGTATTTGCTACACAACTATTCCTTTGTTTTCTGCTCTTGTCTGTTACAAATCTTTTCCCACTCAACTCATATGAAAATTATGAAGCACAAAAAACATTCATCAATCTAAATGCTGCATTGCACGTAAACAAAGAAGAAACTTTGCGGTCATTTGTGTTGTTAAAAGTTTATTGAAGCCACAGGACAAAGATCAAACTTCAATTTTTAGTAATTTGCTCGGCGTTTTCCTAATGCAACCCCTATTTGTAGTCTTTTTGGGGAAAAATCCCAGTAAGTTCACAACAATAGTTGTAATTCAAACAAAAGCCGGCTATAATCAGAAAGTAAGGCTGATTTCACTTTTATATTTTCAACCAATCCGAAGTTTCTACCATAAGTTCAACATTAAGCGGTAAGACTATTTTGACACTATGTTCAGATGGACATGGCACGGAAACAATACAATGACTGATACTGTTGAAATGTAGAATGCACCCACAAATCCATGATTAAGATCTTTCTTGTGTACAGAGGAGGACAAAAAGAAAGCGCATGAATCAAAGGAAGATGAAATCCAAAGATTCTTTATCGCAATCCGATCAATGTGTACTCAAATTATGAAAGTTAATATAAGTGGGGATGCTCAATTGTTTACTTATGCGGATACAAATACAAATGTCTGATTAAAATCGGCTTATGTCAAACATAAGGGGATATATTTGATAGCAGGGCGATTTATTTTATATCCCACGCACAATTTTAAAATATATTTGATTGATGAGGGTAAAAATCCAATACGATTTTCCAATGGCATATTCCCCATTTCTGTTCAATTGAATTCAAGCTGTTCCGTAACCTAAATTTCATATATGATTAGATTTTAACACTATACGTTTCGGATTCGGGTAATTAACTTAAAATTAGGACTAGGACGGATTACTGTCAAAACTTGTTCGGATTCAAGAAGATGAGCATTGTTTCTTTTTTACCGAGTAGCAGGAGGTATCCGCTACTTAATGGAAACGCTATGTCTGTCTGTCTGACCGTCTGCCTGTTTGTTATCTGCTATGGTACAAAGATACAAGATAACTCTCGAAGAACTGAGCAGATCTGGATGACATTTTGTGTGCATTTTTTAGTCAACCTTAACAGGTAGTTTCCTTCATGAACAATATCCAAATTCTCGTTCGCTCACATCAAGGTCGCAAAGGTCAAAAATCATCTCTTTTCAATTAGTTCAGGATTATCTTGGGGTGTGGAAACGTAAGCACCGAGAATAGTACCATAACCAACCTGCTATCAGCTCATCTAATTCACAAAAGCCCAGCATATAGCAAACCATATGACGTTCAGGCTACAAGACTACACCAGCAAAGCTAGCTCACTGCTCACTGCTCACATATAATGTCACATATTTAATGGCTGTTCGGACGTAAACTTGTACATTACGCCGTTTACAGTAAAATTGGGCAATTTTTGCAACCAACAATATATTGCTCGTTCGGCGTGCAAATTCAATTCCCATCTTCAGTTTCATTTTAAAGTTAAACACTTTCCAAGCTACTGCAAGACTGCGAGTGGCGTTTTAGTTTTGCTGCTTTTTGGTGTATCTATCTTTATGAATATCATTGGTTATATTAACGCTGTGGAACAAGAATTAAGCAAATAATTTACTATTCAGGTGCAAAAGCTAAACACATAAGTGGTTGATGAAATAAACATTGAGTGCAGTAAATTTTTTACCACATTTCTATTAACAGATTATCATAAATATATTATCAATAATAAATATCTTGAGATTGAGTTCCTCGATTTCAATGCGAAGTTGTGTACAAACCAAAATAAAACGAATTGAAAAATAACTCCAACTTCTATGCATTCATTCCACCCGGTTTATTTATTGACTACATACAACGACAAAACAATGTTGGAAGTTGGAATACTAATTCGCCGCTTAAGCTGTGTGTTACTTCAATCAACTGTTACACACAGTTTGACAGATGACAGCGAACCTACAATGAAAAACTGTGACTCCACTGTCAATGCAACAATTAAAAAATGTAAATCCAAAAAAGTTGTGTTGGTAAAGTGACTCAGCTATAAAATTTAATATGTAATATGGTCGTTTATGATACGCCTTTCAGATTGCTCATAGTACATTAACCATATATAAATTTTACACCTCGTGAGGACAATGTCGATCAATCAACCAAAATTTTTCGGTGATCACTAGTTAATTTCTCATTGACCTACTAACTAAATAACTCTCCTGTTAATTCACCTCCCTTTCTTTTGCTGCTCCAAATTAGATGAGAGCGTGATGAAAAATGGTTGATATACGAACTTATACTGTTGCTATTGACACGTTCATTGTCCAAGTACTTTAGTTAGGGTCTTTTCATTCTGCAGTGCAATAGATGGACATTGCAAGAAGTACACAAAAGCAATCGTAATGAATTATCATATCTCACCATAAGTGCGATCCAAAGCTGGCACTAAACTCCTAAATTATAGGTATAATATCTGTCTTTTAAGATTGGAGAAGCAGAAGTATCTTAAATAAGAAACATGAATCCGATCCAAAAAACAATGCGACCGTTTGCGTACACATATCTGCCCATCAGTTAATATTTGAACCACGATTACGTGAAAAAACTCTAGCGGATTTTAATCCCAACAAATATTGAATTTATATACCCTACTTTGTCACCTAGTTTGATACAGTGAATTAAAATTTTAAACATCTGTTTAATTTAATGTGCAGGCTAGTTTGCAATACCTCTTTGAAACAGTTTCGTAACAATGAATACTGAGAGGAGGCTCAATTCTGTCAATTATCCATGACAATTAAACACTGTATAAAGCCATTGTTGCGAAATAGCAGTTTATTCAAACTGTCAAGTGAGTCAACTCATCAAACACCTTGTGTTCTTCTTGTCTACTTTGAAATCTAGTTCTTTAATTGCTCAGTAATTAACACCTCCTGTAATTTCAACAGGAGTATCAGCTTTAATCATTTGTTGCCTATAGTTAGATTTAATCAGATTTGTTTTCTACACTGTTTTCCACAATAAACCAGCGTTTAAAGTGCATCCATACATATGTGATACTTATCTACACTTGCACTTTATGTATTTTATTATCCATTGCTTCATAGTGAAAAACAGGAAGTTATAGTACCAGCGGAGAAAATAAGAAAAAACTTGCATTTGTATTGTCATCAATATGAAGTACACACATAGGAAATGGACAATGCATTCAAAATAAAAATAGCCGTGAGAAAAAGGATTTCTTTTTTCCTATGTGTAATAACAACATTACGGTACGTGGTCATTAGTTTATTGGGTATATTATTGTCAATGGTTAGCTTGAACTCCAATGCTCAAATTGAGTAAATCAGTGCCACGCTAATGCCTAATTGGAGCGAAAAAAATATTTGTGACAAAAAAGTACGTTTACGAAAAGTGGCTATATGGGGTATGTGGTGCTTGCAAAATGTGCGTAGCTAACAATGGATCGTTTAAAACTAGTGTGATTTTCCTGTTTCTCTTGAATTGATGTTTCCAAACATTTAAATTGCTCAGCATTCAACCAAAATTGACGAAAGGACGTTTACTTCATGCTCACTCAGAATGGGAATGCACACATATGGTCTTTTTACTTAATGTTAATGATTGGAACAAGAAAACCTAACTAATTATAATTAATTTGAAGTAGCGCGTCGATTTTTTCCTCTGATTGCTGCAACATATGGGCTTGATTAAATTTATGACACTGTAATCACAACCAGATTGGAGTATCCAAAATTACATGAAGTACAAGTACAGGAAGTGATGAGGACCATACCATAGTACAAACAAATTGCCAGTCTATCAGTTAAATGAACCCGTAGCTGTAGAGCTAATCATAAAATCGATTATTAGGTAGATTGAGGGTCAATTTAGCACATAATAAAAATGCAAAATTCAATGCAGCTCTATGATCAAGTCGTGAGATAAAATGACAGTTTATGACGAAAGTTGTTGGTTGTTTCTAACAAATTCCATATATCCTGGGAAAATCATCTGCACACAAATTTTAGAGAAAACTGTCTAAAAACGGACAACATAATTACACCTTTGAGTCAAGTGCACATTATTTGATTGCATAAGTTGCATGTTATATAATGTTGCGTGAATCTTGTACATACAAACAAGCGATGGGTTGAAAAGACGCAAGATATAATTCCACAATACTTTTTTTCCTATAGTGCCCATTTGTATTGTTTAAGGGTGGATTTTTCTGGTCAGTTTTTTTTAAGTCATCGTTTGTTAAATGGTAAGCCGACCATGCCAAGTATGGATCTCCATTTATTACTTTACATCATAACGTCCATCAAAAAATGCAATCCTTTTTTTCTCCTCCCAGCGTTCTTATGATGGAGATTATGCGTGTTAAATGCTAACTTATAATAATCAATCATGATCCATTGCATTGTTTTCGTTAAAATTCAGCTACACTTTGCTTTCTTAGTTTACTGCTGAGTAACTTTTCAAGCAAGAAACTGTACACACAGGAATACACAGTCCGCTATAAAAAACAAAAGTGTTGGTATCGATCGATTATTACTATGGAATGTAAATGAGATGAAACCTGGAACATAAAAGAATCAAAGTGTTCACTTTAGAAGCGCATCTTGTCAAGATTAATAATGATAGTGTGGAAATATACTCTGTATATCCCAGTGGCTATTTGGATCTTATCAAAATGTGCGGCTCAAATAAGGTAAGAGCACATTCTTTGAAGGCTCATTTTTTAAACCAAATGCCTATCTTTGTATCTGTGGTCAAGCTAATTCGTCTTTGTCCGTGGGAGCACATGTTTTTTGCCCACCACTTGAAACAATTTCTTCATGTGAGGCTAGATGCTATGTATTTTTTATATGGATTCTTTACGAAGACTAATACTTGCTGCTAAATTTTAAAAATTGTTGAATATTTCAAACTTCAAACTACTTGTTGAAAATGGATACTGATCATGCGATTACTATAGCTAACGATCTGATATGATTGAATGAAGTGGTACGACGATAGAGTTGAGCCAAATTGATAGGAAATGACAACTGTGTGTTAAGAACAGGTCAAAAGTTATGAACTCGTCAATCTTGCCGCAGCATTCATTAATGATAGATTGAATCAAAAGTTAATGATCATGAATCAAAGATGTGTAGTAACCGATTGTTGTGAGTTTCTCAAGTGCAATTGCGATTTTCCATACAACTAACTGGCTAGACACACTAGGGTTGATCGCTCGACACAAAAATTATAGTTGTTTGCTGCGAACACTGTGTACTTCCTGGGTTCCATGAGCAAAATTATGAACTCGCAAAAAAAAACAAGCCATAATTTTTGCTTACCAAAACGGCTATAATAATACCATCAATTAGTCAAACATCTTGAATAGGTATGTAAACACTTGTGAAGTAGGCAATTTGGTGTACAAATTCTTATCATGTTGTTTTGTCGTGTACTTGGTGCAGTCCCTGCACCCATTCAAAAATCCACCTTATAGTCAGTTAGTCTCAGTTTGGGTGAGTGATTCTATTGTGTAATAAAACTGTTTATGTGCTCACAAGACTATTCTAATTATTTTGCGTTCACTCTCATTTTCAACCTGACAATAATAATAATAATGGGTCTCTAGGAAGACTTTAGTTGGTATTCCGTGTGCATTCCCACCGTTGTAATTTGCTTCCATTTGAATGGAAAACGTTGCTATAACTCGCTCTAATTAATGTGAGCACAGTTAGTGAGTGAGACAATAACAATCCCCCCTATCAAATTATAGGGCAAGTTGTTCCCAGTGGAGGAACGTGATGTCACATTAAATGGCCATTAATAAATCTTTGCGTCATCTCATCCCATTTTTGCATGCCATGCCATTACATAGGCTTGCTACTGACTGACTAGCTGAAAGCCAAGTGCAACAATTATTAGCATTGTCTAGCTGTTAGTCTACATTTATGAAATCACAATGATATTTAGTAGTTGACAGTTTTAACAGCGGGTCATGCACGCCTGTAAGAATTTTTGAAATATGTTTACCAAGTAGTTACTACCACTACCCTAAAATATGTGTTTGGTCTTGGTGGATGCAAAACACGCCATTTACTTACTTTGCCTTCATCTGTAGTACTAACTAACTAACTAATTAACTAACTTGAGTTGAGAAATTTTTTGAGACACATTATTATGTCACGTCAAAACAGCAACTTCGTATACTCGTTGGAAAAGCCAATGCGAGTGTGTCAGATTCTATCAGATGAATGTGTACATTTACAACAACTCGCATGCACATTTAGTTGATCTGCGTGCAAAGATAGCTAGAGCATAGAATATTGCACAAAGATATAATAATACTTGTGCTCACGTTGATGAATTACTTTGTCTTTTGTCATACGATCGAATCTTAACTAACCAATAATTCATGTGGACAGAAAAAAAGGAATCTAAATTTTTTCATACTTTCATTAGTTGTAGTATAGATTCATTGAGGATTTGATTGACCTCATGCGGCAAAAAAATGGCAACTTAAATTGTTACCACTCAAAAATTGTGTACTACCATGAACGAAACAGATCAGTGTCAATAATAATTTATTTCTCGTGATAGCTTGAGGCTTCCACACAAATCCACACAAAAAGTTAACTACAATTGTTTATTGTTCGTGGTCATTTAAGTGACAACGTTGTAAGAGTAGTAATCTAAATCATTTTGTTTATTAAATTCAGTAGCAAAACTTTTTAAACGCATTAGTCAAGTAGTTGTCGCTTGCTTATTTTTCATTCATTGTGACGCAACCAACCCAATAATTATAGAGATGCAAATTTTTCGAGTTTAAAAAGCCGGTGGCGATATATGGAATAGGTTAGCGTCCATAAGATTTTCTGTATACGAAAGAAAGTCAGAACGGGTTCATCAAAAAACACCATCCACGCCTCGTTCAGTCCATTAACAGCTCTTTGACATAATGCAGAGCACCTACAGTGAATGAATTCTTGATTCATTTTCTTTGTAGACAAATTTTTCGCAGACATTTTTATTGCACCAGACAAAAGATTTTGTTGGTGTGTACAGGATTTCGTACTGGTTCATTCATTAGTATGGTGATGATGAGGTGGCAATTGATTTATGTTCTCAATGAATTTTATAATGTTACGATATTGCGATTGCTATTTCATAGCGATCGTAATAATAATGTCGCAGATATAGGTATGAAATGAATGGTGTCAAAATTCACTGAAATTGAATACTAGTAGCAAAGTAATTGCACACTTGTTGCTACTCACAATTATAATTAACATTTAATGCAAATATTATAGTGAGTATCTATTCCAACTAGCCCAGTCGCTGTCTAAAGATTAAAACAGTTTATTACGTTTGCATAATAATAAATCTCATTGCCATCATATTGGAAATCTTAATCACGACTCTATACACTGTAAATTATGTGATATGTTTGGATAGCTTCCATGTTCGTTTAGGGCACGTAGTTAGATATATAGTTCACTCTAATAATTAGCACCAAGTGGATTGGCTGACAAGAAAATTATGGAATTAATCGATTACATTTCAAATCAGATATTATGCATGCCCAATCCAAATAGTTTCGCCTGTCATAACTGTTAAGATTTTTTCGGGTGTGTTCTCCACTAAACTATCTAAGCTTTATTATACTACACAACAACACAATGCCTCCTATTTGGCAAGCTAAACTAGGGTAGCCTTGGTATAATGCTAGATTTTTGTGTGATATGTGCTCAATGTGCAAATTTTAAATGACTACTGACTGGCCCTTAATGAGAATTTTCTACACATTTCTACAGAGATCAATCAGTTCACTACGGAATTTTCCCCTAAAAATGCTATTTTATTGACTCTCAGACATTCTCACCATGTTCACACGACAAGCCGCTCATATTTTCTTGTTCTATGCATTGTCGTTCACAAATGTCTTTTCTCCCCATTCTTCCAACATATCAATTTCACAATTCTACATAGCACCATGTTGGCCAATAAGGAATGAAGGAATATATTAGATAATCAATAATGAGCTCTGGATGACATGACAAGCTTTACACAAGTAACAACCGTATAGATGAACAATGAATTTGAACAACAGTAACTGACACATGACCATCATATTATCATTATTATTAGTTTTCCAAATATTCCAACGAGTTTAGAATGCCAATCCTTGATCAGCATAAGTTTTGAAAATCTTCTCTATAGAATGCACATAAGCTGCCGTGCGGAGATCTAAACCTAGATTGTATTGCATTCCAACTTTCATGATGTTCCTAGCAGATCGTTCCATGGTGTAGTCCAACCCAGAGTGGACGATATCTTTTTCACTGGCACCACCAATGCGTTTGGCAAAAGCTTCGCTGGGAGTGACTGGAATTCGGCCACCAACACGTCCGAAACGGCGTTCCAGAGATTCTTGCACAGACTCGAGTAAATGGTAGTTAGAATCACGCTCATATTTGAATGTGAGTCTTCCATATGATACGTGGTTCAAGTTTTTGAGCCATTCGAAATATGAGACGGTTACACCACCGGCATTAATGTACAAGTCGGGGATAACAAGCACTTTCTTGTCAATAAGGATTTTATCGGCAGCTGGTGTTGTGGGGCCGTTGGCAGCCTCAGCAATGATCTATGGAAAACAATAATGAGCATCATAAATAATTTCCCCACAATGATTTGTTCCGTCTTTTAAAACTATAAAATAACGTAGGACAAATATTTATACCTTGGCCTTTATTTTGCTAGCATTGCCTTTGTGAATAGCTTTCTCGGAAGCAGCGGGGATAAGAATGTCACATTCTTCGTACAAAAGATCCTCAGTAGCTTCTTCAGCTCCAGGGAATCCTTTTACACCACCTTGATGTTCCAATCGGTATTCTTGAAGCTCCAATGGGTCAATTCCATTTTTGTTGTAGATACAGCCATCTCGCTCCAGTACACCAACACAAACTGCTCCGACACGGGCTAAGTAACGAGCGGTATGGAATCCGACGTTACCAAATCCCTGCAAGCATAATATTCATAAATAATTAAGAATTGCCCATATTTAGTAAAATGTTTCAAGTGATTTAAAGGTTTCATACCTGAACAATAAATGTTTTTCCACCTAGACCAGGTGTGCACCCAATCATGCTCATGTAGGAAGCTTCATCAACAAAGTTAGCCAGTCCGTGATAAACACCACGCCCTGTGGCCGAAGTACGACCATGAATACCTCCCTGGTTGATAGGTTTTCCAGTTACACAAGCATGTCCATTGATATCCAAATAACCGATAGTTTTAGAATAAGTGTCTGCAATCCAACTCATTTCCCGTTCGCCAGTACCCATGTCAGGGGCAGGGACATCTAAAAACCAAGAAAGAAGTCTGTTCATAAAAAACTTGGCACTATTCTCCCCTCATACACCAATAAGTATTGACTGGGTTTTTTACCTACACCTGGCCCTATGAATCCCTTTTTGGCCAACTCGAGAGTAAACCTGCGAGTGATTTTCTCCAACTCATTCACAGAGTACAGCTTAGGATCGATTTTGACTCCAGCTTTAGCTCCACCGAATGGTACATCCACACAGGCGCATTTGAATGTCATCAAGGCGGACAAAGCTTTGACTTCATCCAAACAGACGTCCATAGAATACCGAATTCCTCCCTTGGTTGGGGTCCTATGGTTAGAATGCTGAGCCCGATAAGCTGTTATCATTTCGTACTTGCCATTGTCTCTCTTAATGGGAAAAGAAACTTCCAATACACCGTGGCAAGGCTCTAACAATTTCATAATACCCACAGCCTTATCTGCCTTTTGCTCCTTGGTGGATTTTGGACCAATGTAGAGCTCATCGATTAATTTATGCTCTGAGACTTTGATAGCACGATGGTAAAAGTATTCAACCATTTCAAAGAAATTGGGATCTTCGGCATCTTCAATATGCCTAAGACGCTCAGGAATTTCATGTCCTTCTTTGCCCAATCCAGTGGACAATTGACATTGATGACTAGATCCTAAGAGTTGCAGGGCGGCTGCATTGTTATTACTTGAGAGTCCGGCACGGTTCACAGAGCGGACCACTAGTTTGGAAAACATGACTAATGGGTGCACACGGTCTAGAACAAACTGAAAAGGAAAAACACAGTCATAATGCACGGAAATACATTTAATAGTCAGTAGAGATACATAAATGAATACGGAAATTGGTATACCAAGTGCTGCAGTTATATTTTAGTATTGTAATTGTGAAAGGGGTCTGGAGTCTACGAATGCTGCACAGTGCACAGGGAGTACACTTTCGGGACCCGAGTTTTTCCGAGCAATTTTAAAAGTATGACACACTGCACTAGTTCCTAAGACGCCCCAAATGTTTTAGCATGTAGCTGTAGTATACTTACTATTTGGTGTAAGCGGAAAGATGCGCTGCAGCTTGCTACTAACAGCACACTGATGAAAACTTAAACGTCCGAGCCCACTTTCATGATAGTAATTAATTAAAACTAAAACCACCTAAAAGTTTAATATATAATATAATGCATTTCCATGTGGGAATCAAAAGACGCGCAATCTACTCTCCAGATGTTCTCCAGTAATAAAGTGAAACGCAATGTGTGTGGAGGTTATCCACAATCTAAAAAGAAGGTCACATGAAACGTAGAGTGCAAAGATGATGATAATACGACTCTATGGGTTGGTTACCAATGGGTGAAGAGTTGTATAGCACATGAGGAAATTATTTTAGTACACAAAAGTAGCAAATTAACAGTTTAATGGGTGGCTGGCTGTAAAACGTGTTTTCAGTTTCAGACTGGAAAAGAGCCGATATGTAATAAAATTGGACCAATAATACGTTTAATGAGCCATATGTATGAACCATTTATGATCATGCAAGATCATGTTGGTCCAGTTATCATCATCTTTTTGTAGCAAACTTATTTCTTAAATCATGCGATCAGCCCAAAATTGTAATAAAACTTACTCGGCCTTAATTTTTGGTCACAAGAAATTTTCCTCAGGTCTGTTTTGCTACTATAGAAATCCCAGACTACTGAATGTATGCAACATATTAAATGAATCAATACATTTGCCAACGCAGGGTCTCTCAAATATTTCTAGCTTCTTGAGTGGAGAATTCTACTGAATACAATCTACTATCTACAAATACTATTCTATATACCTTGCTGAATACATTGAAAATCCATTTCCTGACGGATCTTTATTGCATTTACCCCATAGCAACAAATAAATATTGCGTTTGACTACTGACTTCTCCCCCATGTAGGTCAGGCCAATGTCATCATGATGTTAGAGAAAATCGTACAAGCTTACCCGTATCGGAATATGATGGAGCGATGGATAAACTTACACTAGTTACAAAGATCAACTACACTCTTCTCCTACTAACTGACGAGTGTCGCCAGGCTATTCTATCTGTTCGAATTTCATGTCGAAAAAAAACACAATATGATTGTTTATACCACCCCATGAGAAGGTGCGAATGAAGCTAAACACAGAGAGAGGCCTTGGAATCCTACATAGAAGTCAATGGAAGCTAATTATAGAATTTTTGGCTACTGCCTGCCTTACCATGTTACATTTGCCTAGATGGATAGGATATGCGAAAAATCAGATATGTTAGCATGCACGAAAAAATATATTTAAAGCCCTCTACATCTCAAAGAGTTGTAGTTGCATCCGGTTTCTGTCCTATACTTTTAGTTCTTTGCTTTTGGAAACAAAAATTGCGGCCAAAATAGTCTTGTCACGCGGCAGAACAAGAGCTTTACATGTTGATATTAGGATTGACTGGATGCAGTCAGATCTGCAAAAAAACACTTGGATGCAACGCAAAAGTGAGAAACGCAAAATCTGTTCAAAAAAGATAAGCTTTAAAGATGACAGTTCTATTTTTTTACAGAATGAAAGAATGGTTCATAAACTTGTAGACAAGAATCCTAATATGTCTACTTAACGAACTCCCACAGTTGTGCTCGGTTCAGTAGTTTGAGTAAGTGGAGCTGAAAACAAATTATGATTAGCACATTGCTGTCAAAACAATTAACAAAACTCTTCGGGTAGCAGACATCCTTCCCGAGCAAATTAATTAGCCTTTGAGCTGCTGTGCATACTAAATGTATCACCTGAGTGAATATGCAATCACTTTTACCATTTACGTGTTCCACGTGGCATTACATGAGAAATAGATAGCACGAGGCTCCTGAAAGAAACTCTTTCCATCTTAATGTTTAAGGGCGTGCCGAGAACCGAATCAATAATTAAATCATTATGAAGAATAAAATATCATGCTTACAAGCCAAAATGCATTTTCGGTAGCAAAAATCACCCCATTTATTTCACAGCAGATAGAAGAGCATGTAAAAAATCCAACAGTCATTTAAAAATTAATTGAGAAAAATATAGCAAACAGTAATCATATTTACACTTAATATTGAACACACTAAAAAGCTAATTTCTTCATCAACAAATAAATGTTTTTGTCTACAGAAAAACCATGCAAATTATTTGCATCCCCTTGAAGTCTCATCAAAAGTCCACCGAACGAAACGTAGGACGATCTGAAAAACAACAGAAACATTAAAACACTGCAATATCCCAACATCCAACATAAATCCACAGTATGCAAACATATTTCATTCTAAAAAAAACCAAGGGCCCTCATAATTATCGTCCCAATGTAGCCTTAACATTACTATTCAGCTTTGGAATTAATCCAGGCATAAAATATTCTCATTTCGTCCCAACTAACTAAAATTAATTCCATAACTCTTATTCTTTATGCTCAAACCAATATGCACGTAGGCTTCTAATGCAATGTGCTGGCAAACATATCTTGTAAATTCTTGTTAATATTTTTTCTTCTCGCGGCCAAGGACGTTCGTTCGCTGAATCTTCTGTAATACGTGTTGATGAGGTTTGCAAGGGGAGTCCCACCGGCAGTGTGAATAGTGGCGTGTTCTTGCATCACAACCAGCTAACCACACTGCCACTACGACTCCCCGATGCGAATTGTCACACAGTTGAATGTCCACCCATGTTCCCTCTGCCCATCAACTCCCATCAATTCTGGTTCCACTGGTTCCCAATAGAGAGAGTTATAGAGCTGACTACAGGCTCACTATTTCCATTGGTTGCGCAGTTACTTTTAGTTAGCAGATACAGCATCAGGGGAGAAAACAATGACGAGCAAGTTCACTAACTCCAACTTGGAACTACGTCTCCTTTCTTTTGCGTACAACCTTTCCCCCGAAACTTCGGAGAAGCCTAAAAAAGTCAATGCGTACTTTCTACAGCAACATTGCAATTCCGCCAACTAAAAAATGATGCAAAACATTGCAGACGTGGTCTTACTACATACTGATTTTTTCACAAAATGGGAGAAGATGATCTTGGTTATCAGAAAAATTAATTTAAATCGTATCTGTAGTGAAAAAAGAGGAAATCACGGTAGATGCTCATACTCATTATAAACAGAATAAATTGAGTATCACGTTGCAGAACATGAGAATCGGGAACTGATGGCTGAGAACAGTTGTATTGAACGCAGATGCGCGCAAAAGGTTCATCAATACAACGCAATGACTAACATGGCAAATTTGGAACTGATTTCTGTTCTTTGAAAAGTTAGAAAGAGACAGCAACAACTTAGGAGAAATTTCGACGGCAGTAAATTATTCCACTACAAGGACTTTGCTACTTTGCCATTTGTTTTCTATCCACCTGAATCGAGCACGTTTCAAAACACCTGATGATTATGAAGAACATTGCCGATTCAACGTGAGGTGAGTTCAGTGAACAATAGTTATCGCCTTGCACAGAATATTTCGCCTTCCTAATTAGTTAGTTCGCAAAGTCAATCTTTTCTAGAACTTTGGTGTGGGTCTTTCAAAAAATGCACTGTGCACTGTGAAGAGTGCTTACAGCAACTAAAGGAAAATAAATTGCGTCAGCCTCGCTCATCTTATGATACCAAGAATCCTCTGCGAACTAAGATACAAAAGAGTCCTTACGACGCATATTTCACAAGAAACATCATCATGACACATGCAACTTGCAGCCAATATAGTGTAAATAACTTAAGGAAGCAAAATAGTTTCTTATGTAAATAACATGAGGGGAATGTGAACAAATATATGCCAACAAATTAAAAAATTTAAAGCGACGAGTCAACAAAACCCAAGTGGTTTGGTTAGTTCAAAGTGCGTGTTCTAATTTTCAAACACATTTTTTTATGCATCTTTAAATACTAAAAAATACTCAAGTCATTCCAATCTCATGATAAATATTATTGGTAGATTCTGGACTAAACAGCCTGTATATTTTTGAACTTTCTCCGTACAGATACAGTAGAGAAAGAAAGCATCATGCCAACCTTTTGTATTCACTCGATCTGCGTATTCAATTTAGGTTAGCAAGTGAACAACCTGCCCCAAATAATACATTTATACAGCGTCATAGTACCATATGAGGAAATTGACCGAATTTGTGAAAGAAGCTGCGATAGACACATTCATCCGAAGTTTGTCGTGCGTCAACAGATCAAACTAAAAATAGGAGATTAATTTCAATTGATTTGACGAAGGCTACGGTTTCCAAAGGAAGCAACTGTTTACAGCTTGGACTT
>Ga0210040_10006110_pt1 | contig 15103 bp, 13 predicted proteins | sample CryGeyCG12114_NA_FD_185462 | JGI IMG/M metagenome (GOLD analysis project Ga0210040, IMG submission 185462) | Groundwater microbial communities from aquifer - Crystal Geyser CG19_WC_8/21/14_NA (SPAdes) (version 2) | ecosystem: Environmental > Aquatic > Deep subsurface > Groundwater | place: USA... | reverse complement strand
AGCGACGGGTCCACCTCCGGCCCCTGCGAGATCTGGGGCTCGGCGACCTGGGGCGCCTGGGACTGGCGGGCGAGGGAGTAGACGACGCCGCCCAGCGCGAGCGCGACCACGGTCACGGCGGCGACGAGGACCGACAGCGCCCGCGTGCGCCGGCTGGCGCGACGCAGCGCGAGCTCGTCGACCGCCGGCTCGGCCACGGCCGCCGCCGGGGACGCGTCGGGCTCCTCGGCCTCGTCGGGCTGGGTCGGGTCGTAGGCCATGGCCCGACGCGGACGACCAGGCGAGGGCGCCAGCTGCTCGACCCCGACGATGCTCTCGAGCACGGACGCACGGAGCGACGGCGGGGGCGGGGGAGCCGCGTCCGGCAGCACGAGGTCGGCCGCGACCTCGCGGAGCTCGGCGACCTCGGCACGGCAGTCCGCGCACCCGGCCAGGTGCAGCTCGAACTCGTCCTGCTCGGCCGGGTCCAGGGCGTCGAGGGCGTACGCGGCGGTCGCGTCGTGGATCTCGCTCACGACTCCACCCCCAAGACGTTGCGCAGACTGATGAGACCGTCGCGGATGCGGGTCTTGACGGTGCCGAGCGGGACCTTCAGCCGTTCCGCGACCTGGCTCTGCGTGTAGCCGCCGAAGTAGGCCAGCGTCAGCGCCTCGCGCTGGATGGCGGTCAGCGACTCCATGCCCTTGCGGACCCGGTCGGCGTCGAGGCGGGAGGACACGCCCTCCCAGACGTGGTCGATCTCGCGGCCGGGCTCGACACGTGCGTAGTGCTCGTCGCGCGCGACCTCGCTCGTCACCGAACGTACGCGGTCGATCGCGCGACGGTGGGCCATCGTGGTGATCCAGGCCGTGACCGAGCCCTTCGACTCCTCGAACCGTGCCGCCTGGCGCCACACCTCGGTGTAGACCTCCTGCGTCACCTCGGCGGCGTGGTCGGCGGACCTCAGCACGCGCCAGATGACGCCGTAGGTCCGTGCGGAGGTGGCGTCGTAGAGGCGGGCGAAGGAGTCGGCGTCCCCGCGGGAGACGCGGTGGACGAGGTCCGCCAGCTCGGCGGCCTCCTGCGCGCGGTCGCTGAGCTGCGCGGACGCGTCGTCGTGCGTCGGGCCGGAGGGCTCCGGCTCGTCGGCGACGACGTGCAGATTCACGCGGCGACCGTACCTCGGGCCGATCCGGAGCGGTCGGGTCGTCGGCTCGGCCAGCAGTGCGGACACGCGGCGACCCCTCTCCGAGCCCGGACGGTCGTACGCCCGCTCAGGCCCGTCGGGAGTGCTTCGGTGCCCACGCCGTCAGGGATTGGTCGTCGCCGCGCTGAGGCACACTTCTCCGGTGGCCAAACGCGCAACCGTGCTCAAGGTGACCGGCCTGCGCCGTGCCTTCGGACCCAACACCATCTTCGACAACTTCAACCTCGAGGTGCGGGCCGGCGAGGCGATCGCGCTCACCGGTCGGAACGGCGCCGGCAAGTCGACGCTGCTGCGCTGCCTGGTGGGTGCCGACCGTCCCGACGAGGGCACCATCGAGGTCTGCGGCCACCCGATGTCGGAGACCGACCCCCAGGTCCGTCGTGACGTCGCCACGGTGATCGACGACCTGGACTTCTTCCCCGACCTCTCCGTGGTCGAGCACCTCGACCTGCTGGCCCGCGCGCACGGCATCACCGACCCCGACGCCCAGGTCGACGAGGTGCTCGAGGAGGTCCAGCTGGTGCCCCAGTCGGGACAGCTGCCCGGCACCTTGTCCTCCGGTCAGCGCCGGCGCCTGGCCCTGGCGACGGCGTTCGTCCGCCCGCGCCGGCTGCTGATCCTCGACGAGCCCGAGCAGCGGCTCGACGTCGAGGGCGTCGGCTGGCTGTCGCGCCGGCTCCAGGCCGAGCGGGCGCAGGGGCTCGCGATCATCTTCGCCAGCCACGAGCCGACCCTGGTCGAGAGCGTGGCGACGCGCACCGTGACCCTCGGAGCGGCGCGCGGATGAGCGTCTCCGACGTCGACGAGCTCGACGGGCCCGAGCAGCCCGAGCCGCCGGTCCTGACCCCCGCCTCCACGCGGGAGCTCCGCGGGCTGATGAAGGACTGGCGGCGCGGTCGTGCGACCCGCAACCTCGGCCAGGCCCTCAGCGACGCGTACGTGGCCGTGATCGCCGCGCTGATGATCGGCGCGATGACGGTGAACGTCATCCTCAAGGCCCAGCGCGTGGTCGCCAGCTGCAGCACCGCGTCCTGCCTCTCCGCCCGTGCCCTGCTGCCCTGGGCCGCGGTCCTCGCCGCCGTGGCGACCGCGCTGGCGGTGGCGCGGCTCTTCGGGCCCGTGCTCGCGTCGGCGGCCGAGGGCTTCTGGCTGCTCGACGCCCCGATCTCACGGTCCAAGCTGCTGCGCGGGCGCCTCGTGGCCGCGCTGGCCGTCGCCTTCGTCGGTGGTGCGCTCATCGGCGGGCTCGTGGCCCTGCTGACCGGGTCCGCCGGGCTCGAGTCCGCGGTCTGGGCCGTGGCCACCGGACTCTCCGCCGCGGCCGCGGTCGCCGCCGCGGCCGCCCAGCAGGGCCGGGAGCGGCACCGGCTCAGCCGGGTCGCCTCGTTCGTCTTCGGCCTCCTCGGCGTGGTCGCGCTCCTCGGGGTGGTCGGCGTGGCCGCGGACCGGCTCACCTTCTCGCTGACCACGGACCTGGGGACCGAGATCGGCGCGGCCGTCGCCGCCTTCGCCGTGCTCGTCCTGCTGATCGGCGGTCTGCTGGCGGTGTCGCGGCTGGCCTCGATCCGGCGTACGCGGCTGGTCAGCGGCGGCTCGCTCGTCCGCGGCATCTCCGGCGCGTTCTTCGCCCTCGACATCGGTCTGGCCCGCGACATCGTCGTGCAGCGACGGACCATGGAGATCGGCCACGTCAAGCCCCGCCGCGGTCACGGCGAGGGCCTGCAGGCGCTGACCTGGCGCGAGTGGCAGCGGCTGCGCCGCTTCCCCCAGCCGCTCGTCGGCTGGGCCGGGACGCTCGTGGTGCCCTACGCGTCCGAGGCGCTGGGGCTGAGCGCCGTCACCCCGGTCTTCGGCGCGCTCGCCCTCTTCGGCGCGATCGTGCCCATGCTGAACGGGCTGCGCGTCCTCACCCGTACGGGAGGGCTCGCACGCTGCCTGCCCTTCTCCATGTCGCAGATCAAGATGGCCATGGTCACGGCCCCCGCGATCCTGGCCGGGGTCTGGGCGGTGCTCGTCGCACCCGCCTTCGTCGGCGTGGTCGGCGACGGCGTGCACCGGCCCTTCGGGACCGCCGCGCTGATGGCCGTCGCGACCGCGGGTGCCGGGCTGCTGGCCGCGATCCGTTGGACGCAGGCCAAGGGCGTCGACTTCAGCAAGCCGATGGTGTCGACCCAGGCCGGCGCCGTGCCTCCGGGGCTCGTCACGAACCTCTTCCGCGGCTTCGACGTCTGCCTGCTGGCGACCGCCCCGATGCTGCTCGGCTTCTCCCCGCTGTGGTCCCTGGCCATCGAGGCGATCACCGCGCTCGTGCTGTTCAACTCCTTCGACGCCGACTCGATGCGCGCCCGTCAGCAGGACGCGCAGCGCCAGCTCGACCTGCAGAAGCGTGAGCGCGAGTCCCAGGCGACGAACGCGAAGCAGCGCAAGCGCTGAGCTCCGCTTCGTGTCGGTGAGCCGACCTGCGCGCCGAGATCGGTGCACAGGTCGACTCGTTCGATGCTCCTGGGCGTCAGGCTCAGGGAACCAGGGCCACCTTCCCGGCGCGGCCCTCGGCGGCGAGCCGGTAGGCCGCGTCGGCCTCGTCGATCCCGAAGCGGTCGGTGACGATCACCTCGGGGTGCAGCCCCCACACGGGGAGGCGCTCGACGAGCTCGCGCATGTGCTCCAGGCTCGTGACCCAGGACCCGATGATCGTGATCGACGGGTGGATCAGCGTCGGGCTGACCTCGTCGACGGTGAGGCCGTTGCCCTCGCCGACCAGGACCATGCGGCCCCGCGCGCGGAGCAGCCCGATGGCGCTCGCCCGGCCCGGAGCGCTGCCGGAGCAGTCGATGGCCACGTGGGCCCCGGCGCCGAGGACGTCGAGCGCGTCGCCGACCCGGTCGGGTGCGTACGCGGCGTCGACGGCACCGAGCCGGAGCGCGAGCTCGCGGCGTTCCGGGCTGGGGTCGACGCCGACCCGCGGGGTGGCGCCGAGCTTGCCGCCCAGCAGCCCGGCGGCCAGGCCGACGGGACCGAGCCCCACGACCGCCAACGAGTCACGGCCGCTGACGTTCGCGCGGATGAGGCCCTCGTACGCGGTCCCGAAGCCGCAGGCGACGCAGGCACCGTCCATGAACGTGACGCTGTCGGGCAGCACGACGCAGTCGCGCTCCTCGGTGAGGATCAGGTCGGCGTGGCCGCCGTCGCGCTGCCAGCCGTACGCCGCCCGCCTGGGGGAGGAGCAGCTGATCTGGTAGCCGCGGACGCAGTCGTCGCACTGGCCGCAGCCGCTGATGTGGTAGACGCAGACCCGGTCGCCGACCTTCAGCCGGACCGGGTCGGGGCCCACGGCGACGACCTCGCCGGCGGGCTCGTGGCCCGCGACGACGTCGGCGTACATCTCGGCCGGGTCGCCCTGCAGGTGCTCGCGGTAGATGGCACGGATGTCGGAGCCGCAGATCGTCGAGGCGCGCATCGCGAGCAGCACCTGCCCCGGACCGGGGACGGGGTCCGGCACCTCCTTGACGTCGACGTCGGAGTGGCCGGGCAGGTAGACGCCGCGCACGGGTGGACCTTCCTTCTTCGAGGTGGGTGCTGCTGGAGGGGCGGGATCAGGGGGTCCGGGTGCCCGCGAGGGCGACCGTGGACACGAGCTCGGCGACCAGCGCGCCGACGGCGCTCCGGGCCGGCGCCAGGTACTGCCTCGGGTCGGTCACCCCGGGCGCGTCGGCGAGGTGCTGGCGGATCGCCCGGGTGAACGCGACGGTGGTGATGGTACCGATGTTGACCTTGGTCATCCCGGCCACGACCGCCGCCGCGACGCTCGGCTGGGGCACGCCCGACGACCCGTGCAGCACGAGCGGGACGTCCACCGCCGACCGCAGCCGGGCGACCAGGTCGAGGTCGAGCTCGGCGTCGGCGGTCTTCATCGCGTGCCGGCTCCCGACCGCCACGGCGAGTGCGTCGACCCCCGTCGCCGCCACGTACGCGGCGGCCTGGTCGGGGTCGGTCCGCACCCCGCTGCCGTGCGCGCTCTCGACCTGCTGCCCCTCCTCCTGGGACGCCTTGCCACCGACGTAGCCGAGCTCCGCCTCGACCAGCAGGCCGTGCTCGTGCCCCCAGGCCACGGCCTCGCTGGTCGCCGCGACGTTCTCCTCGTAGGGCAGCGGTCCGGCGTCGAACATCACCGAGCTGAAGCCGCACTCCGCGGTCCGGTGCAGCAGGTCGACCCGCGTCACGTGGTCCAGGTGCAGCGCGACGTCCACGAGGCTCGTCCGGGCCAGCGCGAGGAGCGCTGCGGTGAGGGGAGACGGGTCGTCGAGGTGGAACCTGGCCGCGTTCTGGCTGACCTGCAGGACCACCGGCAGCCCGGCCTGCTCCGCACCCAGCACCGTCCCCTCGGCGTGCTCGAGGGTGATGACGTTCAGGGCCGCGAGACCGGTGCCGCGTGCGTACGCGTCGGCCAGCAGCTCCTTCGTCCTGACCAGGGTCATCGGACCCACCTCCGGGTGCGTCGGATGTCACGGCCTGCCGGGTTGCTCGTCACGACTGGCCACCTTAGGAGCCGATTACATTGGAGAGGTGAGCAGTCCGCCCGGGACGACCCTGGTCCCCCCGCGGCTGCGGGTGCGGACCGTGGCGGTGCCCGACCCCGGACCGCTGGTGGCGCTGCTCCCCGAGACCGACGCCGTGGCCTGGCTGCGGGGTGGCGACGGGATGGTCGCGTGGGGCGAGGTGGTCCGCCACAAGGCGGCCCGTCCCTGTGACGCCGAGGAGTGGTGGACCGCTCTGGTCGCGCAGAGCGACGTCGAGTCCGACCTGGACGTGGCCGTCCCGGGCAGCGGGCTGGTCGCCTTCGGCAGCTTCGTCTTCGACCCCGACAACACGTCGGCCTCCTCCGGCATGGTCGTGCCGCGCACCGTGCTGGGCCGACGCTCCGGACGCGCCTGGCTCACCCAGATCGGCGTCGAGGACGACGAGGACCGCGCCGGACCGGTCGCGGGTCCCGTGCCCCTGGCCCCGGCCGGGGTGCGCTTCGACGGGGGTTCGCTCACCTCGGAGCAGTGGCGCGCAGCGGTCTCGCGGGCGGTGGGCGACATCACCGGCGGCCTGCTCGACAAGGTGGTGCTGGCGCGCGACCTCGTCGCCGTGGCCGACGCCGACCTCGACGCGCGCTGGCTGGTCGCCCGGCTGAGCGAGACCTACCCGCGGTGCTGGACCTACCTCGTCGACGGCCTCGTCGGCTCGACGCCCGAGATGCTGATCCGGCTCGAGGCGGGGCTGGCCACGTCGCGCGTGCTCGCCGGGACCATTCAACGCACCGGTGACGGCCGCACCGACCTCGCCCGCGCGGACGCCCTGGCGCACTCCAGCAAGGACCTCGAGGAGCACGAGTACGCGGTCGCGTCGGTGGCCGCCGCGCTCGAGCCGTTCTGCTCGGCGCTGAACGTGCCCGAGCACCCGTACGTCCTCGAGCTGCCGAACGTCCTGCACCTCGCGAGCGACGTCACGGCCGCCGTCGAGCCCGGGGTCACCGCGCTCGGGCTGGCCGCCGCGCTGCACCCGAGCGCTGCCGTGTGCGGGACGCCGACCGACGTCGCGCGCGAGCGCATCGCCCAGCTGGAGCACCTCGACCGCGAGCGTTACGCCGGGCCGGTGGGCTGGACGGACGCGACCGGTGCCGGGGAGTGGGCCATCGCCCTGCGCTGCGGCATCCTCGACGAGACCGACCGCCGCCGGATCCGCCTCTTCGCGGGGTGCGGGATCGTGGCCGGCTCCGACCCCGACGCCGAGTGGGCCGAGGCCCAGGCCAAGCTCGCGCCGATGATCAGTGCACTCGTCCAGCCCGCACTCGTCCAGCCCGCGCCGGTCCGACCCGCCCTCGCCTGACCCGTGGCCGAGACCTGGGTCGTCGTCCTCGCGGGGGGTGGGTCCCGCCGCTTCGGCAGCGACAAGCTCGCGGCCGACCTCGACGGGCGCACGCTCCTCGACGTCACGCTGGCCTCGATCCCCGCCGACCTGCCGGTGGTCGTCGTCGGACCTGAGCGCCCCGTACGCCGGTCCGTGCGGTTCGTGCGGGAGGAACCGCCAGGCGGAGGCCCCGCGGCCGGGCTCGTCGCCGGTCTGTCGGTCGCGCTCGAGGCCGGAGCCGAGCTGATCAGCACCCTTCCCGGCGACGCCCCGGTCGCGGGGACGGCGGTGCCGGTCCTGCTGGACGCCCTCGGGGAGAGCGACCTGGTGGTCGCCGAGGCGCTCGACGGGCAGATCTTCCCGCTGCAGCTCGCGTGCACCGCAGCAGGCGCGCGCCGGGTCGTCGAGGGATCGGGTCCGGACCTCGGTGCCGGCGCGTCCGTGCGGCGTCTTCTCGAGTCCCTCGACCCGAGGCCGGGGCGCGTCGTCCTGGCGGCCCTCGCCCTCGCGGACGTCGACACCAGGAGCGACCTCAGCAGGATCGGGGAGGATCTGACCGCGTAGTCGCGGTCAGATCCTCCCCGATCTCGGTGGGACGCCCGGGTCTCGGTGGGACGTCCGGTCAGGCGGTCGGCGTGGTCAGCTTCTCGGCCGCGCCCACGCGGTGCCGCCGGGCCGGGCCCGCCGGTGCGCTTCGGCAGCGCGAACACCAGCAGGAGCGTGGCGAGGCTGAACGCGGCGCTGACGGCCATGGCGTTCGCCGCGGCACCCGTGAAGCCCGAGGCGACGGTGTCCGGTCCGGTGATCATCAGCGAGCCGAGCAGCACGCTGCCGATGATCGCGATGCCGACGGCGCTGCCCACCCGCTGCACGGTCGAGACCACGCCGTTGGCCGCACCGGCCTCGGCGCGGTCCACGGTCGCGATGAGATGGACGACACCGGACTGGTCTCGCCCGACCAGTCCGGGACAGAGCACCTTTCAACTACGTCGTGAGGACCTCAGGAGAAGGGCGGGCGCCCGTCGACGGCGACGCTCGCACGCCCCGCCAGCCGCCAGGCGCGGGCGACGACGTCCGCGTCCTCGTCGGTCACGAGGTTGCCCATCACGCGCAGCGCGACGGTCATCAGCGTCCGCGAACGCATCCCCACCGGCCCCAGCCGGGCCAGCAGCCCGGGGACGGTGATGAGACCGGCCAGGCGGCGGGCGATGCTGAACGAGGTGCCGTAGTGCTCGCGCAGCAGGACGGGCCACGCCTGGGTCGGCTCGGTGCCGGTCGCGATCAGGTCGGCCGCGAAGCGGCCCGTCTCGAGCCCGTAGTCGATGCCCTCGCCGTTCAGCGGGTTGACGCACGCGGCCGCGTCGCCCACGAGGAGCCAGTTGGGCCCGGCGACCCCGCTCACCGCTCCGCCCATCGGCAGCATCGCGGACGCCGGGTCGTGCACCTCGCTCGTGAGCGCGAACCGGTCGCGCTGGCCGTCGGCGTAGTAGCGCATCAAGGGCTTGAGCGAGACCTTCGCGGGTCGCTTCGCGGTCGCCAGCGTGCCGACGCCGACGTTCACGCGACCGCCACCGAGCGGGAAGATCCAGCCGTAGCCGGAGAGCAGCTCGCCCTGCTCGCCGCGCAGCTCGAGGTGGGAGGAGATCCACTCGTCGTCGCGTCCGGTCTGGGCGTAGCCGCGGGCCGCCACGCCGTACGCGGTCTCGCGGTGCCAGGTCCGGCCCAGCAGCCGGCCGAGGGGGGAGCGCACGCCGTCAGCGACGACCAGCCAGCGGCAGGTGACCTCCACCCGACCCGCTGCGGTGTCGAAGACCACGGCCCGCACGCGCTCGCCGTCGCGGACGACGTCGACGGCGCGCGCCCCGAGGAGCATCCGGGCCCCGGACGCGTCGGCCACGAGCCGGATGCGGTCGTCGAGCTCGGCCCGGGGCACCGCAGACCCGTGGTCGGGCAGATGGCCACCGGGCCACGGCAGCTCGAGGACCTGGCCGAAGCCGTGCGCCCGTAGCCCCCGGTTCGTGACGTGGGACCGCGCCCAGGCGGCGAGCCCCAGCCGCTCCAGCTCGGCCATGGCCCGCGGGGTCAGGCCGTCGCCGCACGCCTTGTCGCGAGGGAAGTGGGCGGCGTCGGCCAGCAGGACGTCGAGCCCGGAACGTGCGGCCCAGGCGGCGGTGGCCGACCCGGCCGGTCCGGCACCGACGACGAGCACCTCGGCGTCCAGGACAGCACTGCTCGAGCGGCTGCTCACGGTCGACCCACGCAGGTGATTCTGCCAGCAGCCCCGATCACGACGCAGGCTCGCGAGATTTTTCGCAGCACGAACGTTGCGTAATTCGCTGCGTTTCCCCTGGTCGTGGCGCCGTTTCGTCTGCAGGCGGGGAGTCGTACAGTGTGCCGCGGGACTTCGTGAAGGAATTCACGAGCGTCGCAGGAAGCTCCAGCGCAGGAGGAGAACGATGATCGTTCTGACCGCCCTCACCGGCGTGGCCGCGCCGTGCCCGAGCTCCGGGGCGACCCGATGAGCGGCTACCTGGGGATCGTCATCCTGCTGATCATCGCCACGCTGTTCGTGGCGGGCACCGTGGTCACCAGCCTGCTGGTCGGGCCGAGCCGCTACAACCGGGCCAAGTACGACTCGTACGAGTGCGGCATCGAGCCCACGCCCCAGCCGGTCGGCGGCGGCCGGTTCCCGGTGAAGTACTACATCACCGCGATGCTCTTCATCGTCTTCGACATCGAGATCGTCTTCCTCTACCCCTGGGCCGTGAGCTTCGACCTGATGGGGTCGTTCGCGCTGGTCGAGATGGTGCTGTTCATCGTCACCGTCTTCGTCGCGTACTTCTACGTCCTGCGCCGCGGGGGCCTGGAGTGGGACTGACGCTCTGTCACGTGGGGGGACGACCCCCCACGCCCCCCGGTGGGTTCCACTCGCTGGCGCTCGCGAAACCCTGTCCGCACGCGACCCGCACCACCTCGTCCGCCGTACCAGGAGAGAAGTAGCCATGGGTGTCGAAGAGCAGCTGCCGACCGGGGTGCTGCTGACCAGCGTCGAGAACATCTTCGGCTACATGCGGAGCGCCTCGTTCTGGCCGGCGACCTTCGGCCTGGCCTGCTGCGCGATCGAGATGATGACCTACGGCGCGCCCCGCTACGACTCCGGCCGCTGGGGCCAGGAGGTCTTCCGCGCCTCGCCGCGCCAGGCCGACCTGATGATCGTCGCTGGTCGCGTGAGCCAGAAGATGGCGCCCGTCCTGCGCCAGATCTACGACCAGATGCCCAACCCCAAGTGGGTGCTCGCCATGGGCGTCTGCGCCAGCACCGGCGGCATGTTCAACAACTACGCGATCCTCCAGGGCGTCGACCACGTCGTGCCCGTCGACATGTACCTGCCGGGCTGCCCGCCGCGCCCCGAGATGCTGATCGACGCGATGTTCAAGCTGCGCGACAAGGTCCGCAACACCCCGATCGGCTACCACGCCACGCTCGCCGCCCAGGAGGCCGAGCAGCTGGCGCTGGAGGCCCCGGCGAGCATCGAGCGCAAGGGCCTGCTGCGGTGAGCGGCACGACGTCCCCTGGGCCTGTCGAAGGGTCGGACAACGCGAAGGCCGAGGCGGACGCGGGCGAGGCCGCGAAGGTCACCGGGGAGTCCGACGCGAACGCGCCGGTCAAGGGGGCGGTCGCCGAGGGCGAGTCCCGCCCGGACGCGGGCACCGAGGCCGGCTCGAAGACGGGCGCGGGCGCTGCGGTGAGCACGGCCTCGACGGACGCGGCGCAGGACGTCGCCGTGACCGAGCAGGCCGTCACCGCCGTCGAGCCGGAGTCCGAGGTCCTGCGGGTCCAGCACGGCATGTTCGGGGTCAAGGGCACCGGCGACACCTCGGGCTACGGCGGGCTCTCGCGCACGATCGACTTCCCGGGCGGCACCCAGCAGCCCTTCGGCGGCTGGTGGGACGAGGCGTACGAGCGGATGGGCGCGCCTTTCACCAGCAAGGGGGACGACCCCCTCGGACCCCCGAACGGCGGCGTGGTGCGCAACAGCTCCGACGTGATCGAGAAGGTCGTCGTCCACCGCGGCGAGATCACCTTCCACGTGGTGCGCGGCCGGCTGGCCACCCTGGCCCGGCACCTGCGCGACGACCCGCACCTGCGCTTCGAGCTCTGCAGCAGCGTGTCCGGCGTGCACTACCCGGCCGACGCCGGCCGCGAGCTGCACGCGGTCTACCACCTGCAGTCGATGACCTACAACCGGCGGATCCGGCTCGAGGTCAGCGCCCCGGACGCGGATCCGCACATCCCCTCGATCGTCCCGACCTACCCGGCCGCGGACTGGCACGAGCGGGAGACGTACGACATGTTCGGGATCGTCTTCGACGGCCATCCCGCTCTGACGCGCATCCTGATGCCCGACGACTGGCCGGGTCACCCGCAGCGCAAGGACTACCCGCTCGGCGGCATCGACGTGGAGTACCACGGCGCGACCGTCCCGCCGCCGGACCAGCGCAGGAGCTACACCTGATGAGCACGCAGACCACGGGCCCGTTCGCCGAGGGCAAGGCCCAGTTCGACCCGCACGCCGACTCGCACACCACCCACCCGGACCCCTTCGCCACGGGTCCCGCTGCGGAGCCGGGCACGGCCGAGGGCCACGTCTACACCGTGACCGGCCAGGACTGGGACACGATCGCCGACGACCAGGCCGAGCGCGGTGACGAGCGGATCGTCGTCAACATGGGCCCGCAGCACCCGTCGACCCACGGCGTGCTCCGCCTGATCCTCGAGATGGAGGGTGAGTCGGTCACCGAGGCCCGCTGCGGCATCGGCTACCTGCACACCGGCATCGAGAAGAACATGGAGTTCCGCTCCTGGACGCAGGGCGTCACGTTCTGCACGCGGATGGACTACCTGTCCCCGTTCAGCCAGGAGACCAGCTACTGCCTGGGCGTCGAGCGGCTGCTCGACATCGAGGAGCAGGTGCCCGAGCGGGCCAGCGTCATCCGCGTGATGATGCTCGAGCTCAACCGGATCTCCTCGCACCTGGTGTGCCTCGCCACCGGCGGCATGGAGATCGGCGCGCTGACGGTCATGACCATCGGCTTCCGCGAGCGCGAGATGGTCCTCGACGTCTTCGAGGCGATCACCGGGCTGCGCATGAACCACGCGTACGTCCGACCCGGCGGCGTCGCCCAGGACCTCCCGGTCGGCGGCCTGGACAAGGTCCGCGACCTCGTCACCTGGATGCGCAAGCACCTGCCCGAGTACTCGGCGTTCTGCAACGAGAACCCGATCTTCAAGGGCCGTCTCGTCGGCGTCGGCCAGCTCGACCTCGCCGGCTGCCTCGCCCTCGGCGTCACCGGCCCGCCGCTGCGCGCGACCGGCTACGACTGGGACCTGCGCAAGAAGCAGCCGTACTGCGGCTACGAGACCTACGACTTCGACGTGCAGACGTGGGACACCGCCGACGCGTACGGACGGTTCCGCATCCGGGTCAACGAGATGTGGGAGAGCCTCAAGATCGTCGAGCAGTGCGTCGAGCGCCTCGAGCGCACGAAGGGTCAGCCGGTCATGATCGCCGACCCCAAGATCGCCTGGCCCGCGCAGCTCGCCGTCGGCAGCGACGGCATGGGCAACTCCAACGAGCACATCCGCCACATCATGGGCCAGTCCATGGAGGCGCTGATCCACCACTTCAAGCTCGTCACCGAAGGGTTCCGCGTGCCGCCGGGGCAGGCGTACGTGCCGGTCGAGTCCCCTCGCGGCGAGCTCGGCGCGCACGTGGTGAGCGACGGCGGAACCCGCCCGTTCCGCGCGCACTTCCGCGACCCGAGCTTTGCGAACCTGCAGGCCATGCCCGCGCTCTGCGAGGGCGCGATGGTTTCTGATGTCGTCGTTGCCGTCGCCTCGCTCGACCCGGTGATGGGCGGGGTCGACCGCTGATGGTTGCTTCTGTGTTCGTCGCACGAGGTGGCGACCGCGGCGCCCCGTCCCGCCCTCCTCGCTGCACTCCGCTAGCGCTCCGCTCCGCTCGAAACGCCCGACCCACCCGGACGGGGCGCCGCGATCCCCACCTCGCACGACCCTCGCGTCCGGTGGTCGAACCCGCCGCTCACCAGGTCGAGCTGGCACCCGCTCCTACCCGGGCACCCTCGCGCCTGCGGCTTTCCACGGCTCCGCTGTGGTCGGCTTCGGCGAAAGTGGTCGGTCCGGGTGCTTCTCGGGACCGACCCGCCCACCCTGGTGACCACTTTCGGGAGATGTGTCGTGGCTGAGCTCTTGGAACCTCGCCCCGGCGCCGCCGGGCGGCACGTCGGTGGCAACACCGAGGAGCCCATGGGCCACGGCGAGATGAAGACGTACTTCGACGAGCCGAGCCTCGACTACGAGGTCACCGAGACGTCGATCGACGACGGGGTGCGCGAGGAGCTGCTGCAGATCGCGGCGCGCTACCCGCAGGCCCGGTCGGCGCTGCTGCCGATGCTGCACCTGGTCCAGAGCGTCGAGGGGCGGGTGACACCGGCCGGGATCGAGGTGTGCGCCGAGCTCCTCGGGCTGTCGACCGCCGACGTCTCGGGGGTCGCGACCTTCTACACGATGTACAAGCGCAAGCCGGTCGGGAAGTACCACGTCGGGGTCTGCACGACGGCGCTGTGCGCGGTGCTGGGTGGCGACGAGGTCTACGCGCGGCTGCAGGACCACCTGGGGATCGGCAACGACGAGACCACCGACGACGGCATGGTCACGCTCGAGCACCTCGAGTGCAACGCGGCCTGCGACACGGCCCCCGTGATGATGGTCAACTGGGAGTTCTTCGACTCCACCACGCCGCAGCGGGCCTGCGAGGTCGTCGACGCGCTGCGCGCCGGCGAGGAGGTCACCGCCACCCGCGGTGCCCGGGTCGTCTCCTGGCAGCAGGCCGAGCGGGTGCTCGCCGGGTTCCCCGACGGCCGCGCCGACGAGGGCCCGACGTCCGGACCGACCTCCCAGCTGGGCCTGCGGATCGCCGCCGAACGCGGCTGGAGCGCCCCCGACCCTGCCGACTTCGCGCCCACCGAAGGCGACGACAACGAGGAGACCCGGTGACCGAGGAGATGCAGCGGACGGCCAGCGTGCTGACGCCCGTCCTGACGGCGAACTGGGGCGACGAGCGCGCCTGGAAGCTCGAGAGCTACGAGCGCCGCGGCGGGTACGAGGCGCTGCGGACCGCGCTGGGCATGGAACCGGCCGAGGTCGTCGCCGTGGTCAAGGACTCGGGTCTGCGCGGCCGGGGCGGCGCGGGCTTCCCGACCGGGATGAAGTGGTCGTTCATCCCCCAGGACAACCCCAAGCCCAAGTACCTCGTGGTCAACGCCGACGAGTCCGAGCCGGGGACCTGCAAGGACATCCCGCTCATGATGGCCTCGCCGCACACGCTGGTCGAGGGCGTGATCATCTCGTCGTACGCGATCCGTGCCAACACCGCGTTCATCTACGTCCGCGGCGAGGTCCTGCACGTCGTCCGCCGGCTGCAGCAGGCGGTGCGCGAGGCGTACGCCGCCGGCTACTGCGGCACCGACGTCCTCGGCAGCGGCTACGACCTCGAGATCATCGTGCACGCCGGCGCCGGGGCGTACATCTGCGGCGAGGAGACCGCGCTGCTCGACTCGCTCGAGGGGCGTCGGGGCCAGCCGCGGCTGCGGCCGCCGTTCCCCGCGGTCGCCGGCCTCTACGCGAGCCCGACGGTGATCAACAACGTCGAGTCGATCGCCTCGGTGCCGAGCATCATCCGCAACGGGGCGGCCTGGTTCTCCTCGATGGGGACCGAGAAGTCCAAGGGCATGACGATCTACTCGCTCTCGGGCCACGTCACCAACGCGGGGCAGCTCGAGGCGCCGCTGGGCATCACGCTGCGCGAGCTGCTCGGGCTCGCCGGCGGCATCCGGGCGGGCCACGAGCTCAAGTTCTGGACCCCGGGCGGCTCGTCGACCCCGATGCTGACGCCCGAGCACCTCGACGTGCCGCTCGACTACGAGGGCGTGGCGGCGCAGAAGT
>Ga0210040_10006108_pt1 | contig 15103 bp, 14 predicted proteins | sample CryGeyCG12114_NA_FD_185462 | JGI IMG/M metagenome (GOLD analysis project Ga0210040, IMG submission 185462) | Groundwater microbial communities from aquifer - Crystal Geyser CG19_WC_8/21/14_NA (SPAdes) (version 2) | ecosystem: Environmental > Aquatic > Deep subsurface > Groundwater | place: USA... | reverse complement strand
ACTCGTGGGCGCACGGCGCGGGGTGACTCTTTGCAGGCGGTCGCTGACAGTCGCGCTAAGCGGTCAGCCGATCCGGACGTCGTCCTGTCCCTCGACCGACACGACGTCGCCGCGACGCAGCTGCCGGCCCCGGCGCTCCTCGAGCTCACCGTTGACCCGCACCTCACCCGCGGTCAGCACGTCCTTGACCTGGGCGCCGGTGGGGACGGCGTCGACCAGCTTCAACAGCTGACCGAGCCGGATGGACTCCTCGCCGGAGCGGAGCTCGATGGTGCGCACGGACCCGATCCTGCCCCGCCTCACGCCGGGATGAGCACGTCGCCCACCGCGAGCACTCCGGGACGGGTCACCAGTGCCCCGACCGCGAGCGCACCCCCACGCTCCCGGTGGATCGTCTTGAGCACCCCGGTGTCGCGGCCGATGCCGCCCGCCTGCGGCCGGGTGGTCATCACACAGCGGGGCACCCGGCGGATGACGTCCAGCTCCGCGGAGCCCGCTCGCACCCGGGACCCCACCAGGTCGTCCTCCCCACTCCCGGCCAGGACGACGTTGGCGCGGAACCGCCGCCGGTCCCAGCCTCCGAGGGTGCCGGTGGACACCAGCGTGACCCGGGCGTCGGCGTTGTCGTGGAAGGCACCGTCGGCTCCGGAGAACGGGTTCCAGCGGCCGCCCTCGTCGTCGACGTCGGCCGGGTTCTCGTACCGCCGGTCCCCCTCGACCCCCGACGCCGGGCGCAGGGCCACCCGGCGGCCGGCCCAGTCGGAGAGGACGGCGTCGTCGGTGGTGGCCGTGCCGTCGGGCAGCACCACCTCGACGGTGCCGTCGGCCCGCGACCGGCCGGCGGCGAACAGCAGCTCGGGCACGCGCCGGGCGGTCAGCCCGAAGCCCGTCCCGACGTCGAACAACGCCCACCCGCGGTCACCGGCCACGCCCTCGGTGCCCAGGTCGGTGGCGTCCAGCCGCTCACCGAGCAGCGACTTGACCGGGAACCGCCAGACCTCCAGCACCCGCAGCGGCGACGCCCCGGTCACGCCGGCGTCCACCCCAGGGTCCAGGTGCCCGACCAGGTCTCCCCCGGCGCGAGCACCAGCAGGTCTGCTCCGTCGGCCAGGGCGTTGGGCGGGCAGGTCATCGGCTCGACGGCCACGCTGCGCCGCCGCTGCTCCGGCGGCAGGGTGTCGCCGGTGTAGACCTGCAGCCACGGCCAGGTCCCGTCGACGGCCACCTCCAGCGCACCGGCCGGGCCGCTGAGCCGGGTGCGTGCCCAGCCGTCGGCGTCCCGGACCAGGTCGGTCACCGCCGTGTCGATCGCCCGGTCGCCGATCCGGCCGACGGCGCCGTCGTAGGGCCGGCTCCCGCCGGTGGGCAGGCCGCCGTCGAGCACCAGGGCGGTGCGGGCGGGCACGCTCAGCTCGGCTGCGGCCACGTCGCCGTGAGCCTCCGCCCCGACCGAGAAGTAGGGGTGCATTCCCGCGCCGAACGGAGCGTCCTCGTCGCCGGCGTTGCGCACCCGCACGGTGACGGTCAGCTGATCGGGGCTGAGCGTGTAGTCGACCGCCGCGGTCAGCCGGAACGGGTAGCCGGCGCGCGGCTCGATCGTCGCGCCCACCGTGACGCCGTCGGCCCGCTGAGCCAGCACCTCGAACGGCTGCGCCGAGACCAGCCCGTGCACGGCGTTGGGCACCGCCTCGCTGACCACGTCCAGCTGCAGGTCCCGCCCGCGCCACGACCAGCGGCCGCCGCGCAGCCGGTTGGGCCAGGGCAGCAGCACACCGCCCTTCCGTCCGGCCGGGACCGTTCCGGCGGGGTAGCCGTCGAGGACGTGCCAGTCGCCGACCACGAGCTCGCGGAGCGCGCCACCACGCAGGTCGACGGCCAGCCGGGCGTCGCCGACGGAGACCTCGGCGTCCAGTGGCTCGGTGCGCGACCAGAGCTGGTCGCCGGACGAGGGGTCGAGTGCCATGCGGTCCTCCTGAGAGACGGTCCCGGACAGCTCACCACAGCCGGCCGCGAGCTGTTCCACGTGGAACCCGGCTGACCCGGGTCAGCACGGACCGGTGACAGACGTCAGTGGTGGACCCGCCCCTCCCGGCAACAGACTGGGGAGGCACCGATCCCCCTGAGGAGCCGAGATGCCCGAGTCCCACCTGCGCGCCGCCGACACCGACCGATCCGCGGTCGCCGACGTCCTGGGCGCCTCCCTGTCCACCGGCCGGCTGTCGGTCGAGGAGTACGACGAGCGACTGGGCCGTGCCTGGTCCGCGCGCACCTACGGCGAGCTCGCCGAGCTGACCACCGACCTGCCCCCGGTCCCGGCGCGCCCGGCGGACGGACCCGCGGCCCGGCCGGCTGCCGCGCCGGTCGGGTGCGGCCCCTGGTGGGCGCACGGGTGGTCCGGCGGCCTCGGTCCGGCGGCCGGCGGGGACACGCTGCGGATGGCCTGGGCCGGCTGGGCGTCGACCGCGGCGATCGTGGTCGCCATCTGGGTGGTCAGCGTGGTCGCCAGCAGTGGCTGGGTGTACCCGTGGCCGGTCTGGGTGATCGGGCCGTGGGGTGCGGTCCTGCTGGCCCGGACCCTCGGCGGCGACCGCGAGGGGAACACCGCACCGGGCTCCTCCCCGCCGATCCGGCACGGCTGAGAGCCTGGGCGGGTGACCGCCCCGGCCCGCTCCGCGGAGTTCCTCGGCCTGTTCAACGAGATCGAGCAGCACCTGCGCACAGTGCTCGACCGCGCCCAGCACGAGTCGTTCAGCGCGCTGGCCGCGGCCTACGTCGAGAAGACGCGACTGCCCCGCACCGTGCTGCGCGACCTGCGCACCTTCGCCGAGCTGCGCAACCTGCTCAGCCACCAGCCCTACTACGCCGACCAGCCGATCGCCGAGCCGGCGCCCGGGGTGGTCGAGCACATCCGCCAGGTACGGGACCTGCTGCTCCGCCCACCGACCGTGCTCGCCGCGCTGGGCCCGCGCCAGGTCACCGCGGTGCGGGCGACCGACTCGATCCGCAGCGTGCTCGAGCTGGTGCGGACGCTGGACTACTCGCAGTTCCCGGTGCGGGACGACGACGGCTGGGTGGGGCTGCTCACCACCAACGCGATCGCCCGCTGGTTCGCCCGCCAGCTGCACCACGACGAGGTGAGCACCGGTGAGGAGACCGTCGGGGTGGTGCTCAGCTGCTCCGAGGACCAGGACACGGCGCTGCACGTCCCGCGCACCACGAGCGTCGGCGAGGCGGTCGAGCTGCTGGGCCGGCCACTGCGCGGCGGCGCCCGGCCGGCCGCGCTGGTGGTGACCGAGAACGGCCGGCCGGCCGAGACGCCGCTGGCCGTGGTGGTCGACCAGGACCTCACCGCGCTGCACCGGGCTCTGGACGTCGCGTCGCCACCGACCCGGCAGGCCCCCCGGACCCGGAAGTGACGGGGACCGGGGCCCACGGTGCCCGCGAGGTGCCCCCGGACATGACAAGAGCGCCGGGACCTGGTGGTCTCCGGCGCTCTCTGGTCTCCCGTACGGGGAACCTGGGTGGGCAAGGGGGGACTTGAACCCCCACGTCCTCTCGGACACACGGACCTGAACCGTGCGCGTCTGCCATTCCGCCACTTGCCCTGGCGAGGAAGAACAGTAGCAGCCACCCGCGGCGGGCCCGGCCCCCACCCTTGGAGAGAGCCGGCGGCCGACCCACCGGCGTGGTCCCGGCGTTCCCGGCCGCGCACTGGTAGACAGGTGCCGCGACGCGGCACGGACGAGATCGTCCGGGGCGTCCCGAGCTTCCCGACCGATCCGGCCACCCTCCCCCGGTTACGATCGGCGCTCAGGTGCAGTGGGAGGTCAGCCGAACGCGAGGGAGCGACTGTGGGTGTGCTGCAGCGCTTCGAGCGACGCCTCGAGGGCATGGTCGGCCTGGCGTTCGCTCGCGTCTTCAAGGGCAAGGTCCACCCTGCGGAGATCGCCCACGCCCTGCAACGTGAGGCCGACGAGCAGCGCTCGGTCATGGGCAGCGGCCGGGTCCTCGCCCCCGACGTCTACGTGGTGACCCTCGGCCAGACCGACTACGACAACCTCGCGGAGTGGTCCGAGCAGTTGGCCACCGAGCTGGCCGACATGGTCGCGGAGCACATCGAGAACGAGGGGTACCAGACGTTCGGCGACATCGAGGTCCGGCTGGAGCGCGACGACGACCTGCGCACCGGCGTCTTCGAGGTCTCCTCGCACGTCGGTGACGGCGGCGCACCGCACCGCGCCGAGCCCCCGGTCCCCGCGCCCCCGGCCCCGCCCGGGCTCCCGCCGCTGCCACCCCACCCGTCGATGCGCGGCCACGGCACCGACACCGGCGCCCAGGAGCCCTCTCACGTCGGCCGCGCCGGGCAGCGCGTCAGCCACGTCCTCGTCGTCGACGGGCCAGGCACCAAGCACGTCCTCGAGCCGGGGAGCAACGTGCTCGGTCGCGGCACGGAGGCCGACGTCCGGCTGCCCGACACCGGCGTGAGCCGCAAGCACGCCGACGTCCAGCTCGCCGGGAGCACGGTGACCGTCGAGGACCTCGGCTCCACCAACGGGACGCTGGTCAACGGCCGCCGGGTGGGCCGGCAGGACCTGGCCGACGGTGACGTCATCCGGATCGGCCACTCGGTGCTCGTCTACCGGCAGGACGGCGCGTGAGGCAGCAGTGACCGCCGAGATCGTGCTGCAGGCCTTCCGCTTCGGCTTCCTCCTGCTGCTGTGGCTGTTCATCTTCGCCGCCTTCCGGGTGGTGCGGGCCGACCTCTTCGGCGGCCGGCCCGGCCGGGTCGCCTCCGTCCCCCCGCGTGCCCCGGCGGCGCGCAAGCGTGGCAGCCGCGGCCCCCGGCACCTGGTCGTCACCGCCGGCCCGCTGACCGGCACCCGGATCACCCTGGGTGAGCAGGCGATCCTGGTCGGCCGCGCCGACGACTCGACGCTGGTCCTGACCGACGACTTCGCCTCCTCGCGGCACGCCCGGCTCACCAACCGCAGCGGCCAGTGGTACGTCGAGGACCTCGGCTCCACCAACGGCACGTACCTCGACCAGCAGCGCGTGCAGGGTCCGCTGCTGGTGTCCCCCGGCCAGCCGATCCGCATCGGGCAGACCGTCCTGGAGCTCCGTTCATGAGTCTGGTCCTCCGCTACGCGGCGCGCTCCGACCGCGGGCTCATCCGCGGCACCAACCAGGACTCGGTCTACGCCGGGCCCCGGCTGCTGGCCGTCGCCGACGGGATGGGCGGCCACGCGGCCGGTGACGTCGCCAGCAAGGTCGTCATCGCCGCGCTCGAGCACCTCGACGACGACGCGCCGTCCGGTGACCTGCTGCAGTCGATGCGGCAGGCCGTCTTCGACGGCAGTGAGCACCTGCGCGAGGTCATCCGCGAGTCGCCGCAGCTGGAGGGCATGGGGACGACGCTCACCGCCGTCCTGTTCGCCGGCGGTCGGCTGGGCCTGTGCCACGTCGGTGACTCCCGGGCCTACCTCATGCGCGACGGCGAGCTCGCCCAGGTCACCCACGACGACACGTTCGTGCAGTCCCTGATCGACGAGGGCCGGATCACCGAGGAGGAGGCGAACAGCCACCCGCAGCGGTCGCTGCTGCTGCGTGCCCTCAACGGTCAGGACGTCGAGCCGGACCTGTCGATGCGCGACGCCCGCGCCGGTGACCGCTACATGCTCTGCTCCGACGGCCTCTCCGGCGTGGTCAGCCACGAGACCCTGGCCCAGGCGATGCGTGAACCCGACCCGCAGGCCACCGCAGACCGGCTGATCGAGTTGGCGCTGCGCAGCGGCGGCCCGGACAACATCACCTGCATCGTCGCCGACGTGGTCGAGGACGACGGCCGCGGCGGCCGCATCGACCCGGTGGTCGACGGGGCCGCCGGGGACAACGTCGGCCAGCGTGAGGTCGACCCGCGGTCGGCCGCCGGACGGGCCGCGCTCGCCGACCCGCAGGGCTCGCCGCAGACCTCCGCGCTGGCCACCGCCTCGCCCCCGCCCCGGCGACGCCGGCCGCTGCGCACCGCGCTGATCGCGCTCGCCGCCGTCCTCGTGCTGGGCGCGGCGGCCGTGGGCGGCTACCTGTTCGTGATGGGCCACTGGTTCGTCGGGGTGGCCGAGACCGCCGACGGCGACCGGGTCGGTGTCTTCCGCGGGCTGGACACCTCTGTCGTCGGCGTCGAGCTCTACCAGCTCCAGGAGGCCACCGGGCTGGCCACCACCGACCTCACCCAGGCGGCCCGCAACCGGGTCACCGGCGGCATCAACGCCGCCGACCGGGACGACGCCGACCGGATCCTGGACAACCTCCGGGACCAGCAGCTCCCGACCTGCCGGACGTCGGGCACCTCGTCGACCACGACCACCTCCGCCACCAGCTCCCCGGCGGGAGCCGCCAGCACCACCGCGGCCGGGACCCCGGACCCGGCCGGCACCACCTCCGCGACGACCAGTGCCCCGGCGACGACCACGGCCTCGGCAACGGGCACCGGCGGCTCCCGTTCCGGTGAGCCGGGGGTGGACTGCCGGGAGGCCGACTAGTGGCCGGGCCGAGCCGGTGACCGGACCCGGGACCGACCCGCGCGCCGCCGTGGCCGGCAGCACCCCCACGCCCACCCGGCGGGGCACCGAGCTGCTGCTGCTGGGCTTCGCGGTGCTGCTCACCCTGGTCGCCCAGTGCATCGTCGACATCACCGTCACCGGGTCGCTGAGCCCGGAGCTGGCCACCTTCGGCAGCTGGTTCACCGCGCTGTGGGTGGTCGCGCACCTCGTCGTCCGCAAGTTCGCGCCGTATGCCGACCCGCTGCTGCTGCCGTGCATCGCGGTGCTGTCCGGGCTGGGCCTGGTCATGATCCACCGGCTGGACATCGCCGGGAGCGCCCTGGGCAGCAACAGCTCCGGGGAGGACGCCCCGGTCCAGCTGCTGTGGGCGACGGTCGGCCTGGCGCTGTTCGTCGCCGTGCTCGTCGTCGTCCGGGACCACCGCGTGCTGGCCCGCTTCGCCTACACCCTGGCCCTCATCGGCCTGGTGCTGCTGGCCATCCCGGCCGTGCTCCCCGCCTCGATCTCCGAGGTCTACGGCGCCAAGCTGTGGATCCGGGTCGCCGGCTTCTCCATCCAGCCCGGTGAGTTCGCCAAGATCTGCCTGATCGTCTTCTTCGCCGCCTACCTGGTCGACAAGCGCGACGTGCTGGCGCTGGCCAGCCGGCGGGTGCTCCGGCTGGAGCTGCCGCGCGGCCGCGACCTCGGCCCGGTGCTGCTCGCCTGGGTCGCCTCGATCCTGGTGCTGGTGTTCGAGCGCGACCTGGGCAGCTCGCTGCTGCTGTTCGGGATCTTCGTGGTGATGATCTACATCGCCACCGAGCGCGCCAGCTGGCTGGTCATCGGCGTGCTGCTGTTCGCCGGCGGCGCGTTCATCGCCTACCGGATCTTCGGTCACGTCCAGGTGCGGGTGGACACCTGGCTGGACCCCTTCGGCTACGTCGACGAGGGCGGGTACCAGATCGTCCAGTCGCTGTTCAGCCTCGGCACCGGTGGCCTCTTCGGCGCCGGCCTCGGTGGCGGACGGCCGGACCAGGTGCCGGTGGCCAAGAGCGACTTCATCGCCGCCGCGATCGGCGAGGAGCTGGGCCTGTTCGGCCTGGTCGCGGTGATCGTCCTCTACCTGGTGCTGGTCGAGCGCGGGCTGCGCACCTCGCTGGTGGTCCGCGACGGGTTCGGCAAGATGCTCGCCGCGGGCCTGGCCTTCGCCGTCGCCTGGCAGGTGTTCGTCGTCCTGGGCGGGGTCACCGGCCTGCTGCCGCTGACCGGCCTCACCACCCCGTTCCTCGCCTACGGAGGCTCGTCCCTGGTGGCCAACTTCGGCCTGGTCGCCCTGCTCGTCCGGATCAGCGACGCCGCGCGCCGCCCGGCGGCCGCCCCGCCCGCCGCGCCGCCGAAGCTGATCGACGCCCCGACCGAGGTCGTCCGGCCGTGAACGCCCCGCTGCGCAAGGTCGCCATCAGCGTGCTCGTGCTGTTCACGCTGCTGATCGTCAACGTCAACATCATCCAGGTGGTCCGCGCCGAGGGGCTGCGGGAGAACCCGCGCAACACCCGGGTCCTCACCGAGGAGTACGACCAGGAACGCGGCGCGATCGTGGTCGGCGGCAACGAGATCGCCTCGTCGGTCTCCACCGGGGAGGCCGCGCTGGACTACCTGCGGCAGTACCCGCAGGGCCCGCTCTACGCCCCGGTCACCGGCTACTACTCGGTGCTGTTCGGCAAGACCGGCATCGAGGACGCGGAGAACGGCGTGCTGGCCGGCACCGACGACCGGCTGGCGCTGCGCCGCATCGGGGACATCCTCACCGGCCGCGACCCGGCCGGCGGCAACGTCGAGCTCACCCTGGACGCCGCCGCGCAGCAGGCCGCCATGGACGGCCTCGCGGAGCTGGAGGGCCTGGCCGGGGCCGTCGTCGCCCTCGACCCGTCCACCGGCGCCGTCCTGGCCCTGGCCAGCTCCCCCACGTTCGACCCGAACCAGCTGTCCAGCCACGACGCCGCCGCGATGCGCGCGTACGAGGAGTCGCTCACCACCGACCAGACGACCAACTTCGCGACCACCGAGCGGTACCCGCCGGGGTCGATCTTCAAGGTGATCGTCTCCGCGGCCGCCCTGGCGACCGGCGAGTACACCCCGGACACGGTGGTCCCCGCGCCGCAGCAGCTCGACCTCCCGGGCACCACCGCGACGCTGAACAACTTCGGCGACTCGGCCTGCGACCCGAGCGGCCAGCAGACGCTGCTGGAGGCGCTCACCATCTCCTGCAACACCGCCTTCGGGCAGCTGGGCATGGACCTGGGTGAGGACGCCGTCCGGGACATGGCCGAGGCGTTCGGCGTGGACGACCAGGGCTTCGACATGCCGCTGACGGTCGCGGGGAGCACGGTCGGCGACATCGAGAACGACGCGCAGCTGGCGCAGAGCTCGATCGGCCAGTTCAACGTGGCCCTCACCCCGATGGAGGCGGCGATGATCGCCGCCGCCGTGGCCAACGACGGCACGCTGATGAAGCCGTACCTGGTCGACTCGGTCCAGGCCCCGGACCTCACGGTCATCGACCAGACCGACCCGGAGGAGATGAGCCAGCCGATCTCCGCCGACGTCGCCGGCCAGCTGACCGAGATGATGACCAGCGTCGTGGAGAACGGCAGCGGCCGGCGGGCCCAGGTCGACGGGGTGACCGTCGCGGGCAAGACCGGGACGGCGGAGAACGGCGACCGCCCCGACCACAACTGGTTCATCGGCTTCGCGCCGGCCGACGACCCGCAGATCGCCGTCGCCGTGTTCGTCCGCAACAGCGGCGGCACCGGTGGCGACACCTCCGCCCCGGTGGCCCGCTCGGTCATCGAGGCGTACCTGGCCGGGCAGGGGGCCGGGGGCTGATGGCCGTCCACGTGGGCACGGTGCTGGCCAACCGTTACGAGATCACCGCGCCGATCGCCACCGGCGGGATGGGCGAGGTCTGGCAGGCCCGGGACCGCACGCTGGGCCGCATCATCGCGGTGAAGGTGCTCAGGAGCGAGTACACCGGCGACTCCAGCTTCCTCATCCGGTTCCGCAACGAGGCCCGGCACACCGCGGCGCTGTCACACCCCAACATCGCCTCGGTCTACGACTACGGCGAGACCACCGAGGACGGCCAGCGGCTGGCCTACCTGATCATGGAGTTCGTCGAGGGCAAGCCGCTGGTGACCATCCTCGCCGAGCGGGGCCGCCTCACGCCCGAGCAGACCCTCGACGTGCTGGGCCAGGCCGGGGACGGGCTGTCCGCCGCGCACGCGGCCGGGATGGTGCACCGCGACATCAAGCCCGGGAACCTGCTGGTCCGCCCGGACGGCGTGGTGAAGCTGACCGACTTCGGCATCGCCTACGCCCGGGATGCCGCCCCCCTCACCCGCACCGGCATGGTCGTGGGCACCGCGCAGTACCTCTCCCCCGAGCAGGCCCAGGGGCACGTCGTCACCGCGGCCTCGGACGTCTACTCCCTCGGCGTGCTGGGCTACGAGTGCGTCGCCGGCACCCGGCCCTTCGACGGCGAGTCCCAGGTGGCCATCGCCCTGGCCCAGATCAACCGCCCCCCGCCGCCGCTGCCCCCCGACGTCCCGTGGCAGGTCCGCGACCTGATCGAACGGGCGCTGGCCAAGGACCCGGCGGCGCGCTTCCCCGACGGCGGGGCCTTCGCCGACGCCGTGCGCCAGGTCGCCGCCGGGGGCGTGGCACCGCCCCCGACCACGATGACGCAGGTGCTCGGCGACGACGGCACCGCCACCGCGATGATCCCGGCGACCGGCGCGACCCGGGTGGGCGGCCCGTCCACCGCCCCGCGGACGATGCCGCCGCTGCAGGGGCCGCCGGTCGACGGCGACTGGGACGACGCCGACCAGGACGCCGAGGACGACCCGGCCCGCCGCCGGCGCGCGCTGGCGATCTGGGGCGCGGCGGTGCTGGCCGTGGTGCTGCTGGTGGTCGGCGGGATCGTCCTGCTGAATCTCGGCGGCGAGGAGCGCGGCGACGACTCCGCCTCCCCCAGCGCGACGACCACCGCCCGGCCCACCGCACCGGCCAGCGTCAACGCCACCGGCGGCATCGACTTCGACGTCGCCTCCTACGTCGGCGACCCCGCTGACGAGGTCGAGACCGAGCTCGAGGGGTTGGGCCTGGTCGTCGAGCAGGAGGAGGCGACGCCCGAGCAGCTCGCCGAGGTCACCCGGCAGCTGGACGAGGCGACGGTGGTGACCGCTGACCCCGACGAGGGCACCCTGGCCAAGGGCACCCCGATCACCCTGTACGTGACCGGCGCCCCGTTCAGCCCGGAGACCGCGGACGGCGGTGCCCCCGGCACGACCGCGGCCCCCACCGGCAGCGCCGGTGGCGGCTCCCAGGGTGGCGACTCCGGGGACCAGGGCTGCGGCATCCGGGCCCTGACCGCGGAGAACGGCTCCGTGGTGGCGGTCGAGACATCGTCCGGTCCGGCAAACACCTCCACGCCGGCGCCCAACACCTCCACGCCGGCCACGGACACCTCCTCGCCGGCGCCCAACACCTCCACGCCGGCCACGGACACCTCCACGCCTGCCCCGGACGGCGAGCTCCCCGTGCCGGCCCCGGACGAGGACACTCCCGTCCCTGCTCCCGCACCTGCTCCCGCACCTGACGACCCGTGCAACTGACGAGCCACCGGCCGGGTCGCCACGAGGTCCATGAGGCGTGGGTGACCTACGTGTCCCGCGCCGCCCGCGTCGCGGCCTCGGGCCCGTGCCCAGCGATTAGGCTCCGCAACGGTGTGCCGACAGCCGTGCGCGCCGCCCCGGAGCCGCGCCTGCAGCACCGCACCCGCCGAGAGGACCCCCGATGACCACGCCCTCACTGCTCGGTGAGCGCTACGAGATCGGCGGGGTGCTCGGCCGTGGCGGGATGGCCGAGGTGCACCGCGGCCGGGACCTGCGGCTGGGCCGTGAGGTCGCCGTCAAGGTGCTCCGGCAGGACCTGGCCCGCGACCCGTCGTCCCAGGTGCGCTTCCGCCGGGAGGCGCAGGCCGCGGCCTCGCTGAACCACCCGGCCATCGTCGCCGTCTACGACACCGGCGAGGACCGCACCGCCAACGGCGCCACCCCCTACATCGTCATGGAGTACGTCGAGGGCGAGACGCTGCGCGACGTGCTGCGCCGGGAGGGCAGGCTCTCCCCCGAGCGCGCCATGTCCCTCACCGCGGACATCTGCGCCGCGCTGGACTTCAGCCACCGCAACGGCATCGTGCACCGGGACGTGAAGCCCGGGAACGTGATGATCACCCCGCAGGGCACCGTCAAGGTGATGGACTTCGGGATCGCCCGCGCGGTCTCCGACTCCGCCGCGACGATGACCTCCACCGCGGCCGTCATCGGCACCGCGCAGTACCTCTCCCCCGAGCAGGCGCGCGGCGAGGGCGTCGACGCCCGCTCCGACGTCTACTCGTGCGGCTGCCTGCTCTACGAGCTGGTCACCGGCACCCCGCCGTTCACCGGGGACTCCCCCGTCGCGGTGGCCTACCAGCACGTGCGCGAGGACCCGAAGACGCCGTCGTCGATCAACCCGGCGATCCCGCCGGAGCTGGACGCCATCCTGCTCAAGGCGATGAGCAAGAACCCGGCCAACCGGTACCAGTCGGCCGCGGACATGCGCGCCGACCTGCTCCGCGCCGGCGCCGGCCAGCGGGTCGAGGCCACACCGGTGATGAGCGACGCCGAGCGGACCACCATCATCGGCGCCACCCCCGGTGGCTACGGCGACTACGACGACGACGCCTGGGACGACGACGCGGCGGCCCGGAAGAAGAAGCGCCGGATCATCGCGCTCGTGGTCGCCGCCGTGCTGCTGATCGCCGGCGCCGCCGGCATCGCCATCGCACTCAGCCAGGGCGACGACGAGCCGCCGCCGATCGCCCAGGTCGCCGTGCCGGCCGTCGCGAACAGCACGGTCGACGAGGCGAGAGCAGCGCTCGAGCGGGTCGACCTGGTGCTCGGTGACGCCGTCACCGAGGCCAGCACCACGGTGCCCGAGGGCCGTGTCATCAGCTCCACCCCGGCCGCCGGCGAGGAGGTCGACGCGGGCTCCGAGGTCGACGTGCTGGTCAGCGGCGGGCCGGACACCATCACCGTCCCGCAGGTCGTCGGGCTGACCGCCGACCGGGCCACCAGCAACCTGCAGAGCGCCGGCTTCACCGGCCCCTTCAACACCCGTCAGGTCGACAACCTGGCGCCCGAGGGCCAGGTCGTGGCCATCGACCCCGGGGAGGGCACTGCCGCGGCACCCACGGTGGCCTTCACGCTGCAGGTCTCGACCGGCACGGTCACCATCCCGGCCGACCTGGTCGGCCGTACCCCGGCCGACGCCCGGGCACAGCTGGTCGCGCTCGGGATCGACGACGGCGACATCGTGGACATCAACGCCGAGACCGACGAGGTCGCTCCCGGCCTGGTGGCGGGGACCCAGCCCGGGGCCCGCTCCTCCGTGGCGGCCGGTGACGAGATCACCCTGCTGGTCGCCGTCGCGATCCCGGTGGAGACGACGGTGACGAGCGACCCACCCAGCACGCCGCCCAGCGCGCCGCCGACGGACGACGCGAGCCCCGGCGCCGGCGGTGGCGCAGGCGGCGGTGACGGCGCAGGCGGCTGACCCCCTGGCCCGTCCAGAGGCTCGCCCGAGTTCGCGCAGGGTGCGGAGGACGAGGGTCCTCTCTCAGACGGTGGCCACCGTGAGGCGGCGGGCGGTGGCGGCGGCCGCCTCGACCAGGACCGGGTCCGGGGTGAGCCCGCAGCTGGTCAGCCAGTTCGCCAGCAGCTGGTGCCCGCCTTCGGTGAGCACCGACTCGGGGTGGAACTGGACGCCCTCGATGGGCAGCTCCCGGTGCCGCAGCGCCATGACGATCCCCGACGGTGTCCGTCCGGTCACCTCGAGCTCGGCCGGGACGCTGTCGGACTCGACGGCCAGCGAGTGGTACCGGGTGGCGGTGAACGGCGAGGAGAGCCCGGCCAGCACGCCGACGCCGTCGTGCACCACCTGGCTCGTCTTGCCGTGCAGCAGCTCCGGCGCGCGCCCCACGACGCCGCCGAAGGCCTCGGCGATCGCCTGGTGGCCCAGGCAGACGCCGAGCACGGGCAGCCCGGCCTCGGCCGCGGCCCGGACCATCGGCACGGTCACCCCGGCGTCCACGGGGGTGCCGGGTCCGGGGGAGAGCAGGACGCCGGCCACGTCGAGGTCGTCGATCTCGGCGACCGTCACCGCGTCGTTCCGCCGGACGATGCTGGGGACGCCCAGCTGGCCCAGGTACTGGACGAGGTTGTAGACGAAGCTGTCGAAGTTGTCGACGACGAGCACCGGGCGCACGGGCGGACGGCGCGTCTGGTCGGCCGTTCCGTCGGGGAGAGACACGTGTCAGGTGTACACGGCGAGCCGCCCCGCCGTCATCCACGGTCCCTCCGCGAGGCGTCCTACGGGCCGGTGACGGCCTGGGCGTGCTGCATCTCCAGCGGCCCGTCGTAGGCGGGCAGCTCGAGCTGACGCTGGTCGGTGACCTCGAACGTCAGGCCGTAGTCCTCCACGGCGTCCTCCAGCAGCCCCACCTCGTAGGAGGCGCTGAGCTGCTGCCGCATCTGGGTCGCGCTGCCGACGGCGGTGACGACGAACGGCGGGGAGTACTTGCGGCCGTGCAGCAGCAGGGTGTTGCCGACGCAGATCACCGCACTGGTCGCGATCAGCCGCTGGCCCATGATCGCGACGCCGTCGGCGCCGGCCGCCCACATCGCGTTGACCACGCCCTGCACGTCGGACTGGTGGATGACCAGGTTGTCCACGAGCGTCTGGCTGGTCAGGTCGCCGGCGGCCTGCGGCGGCGCGTCGTCCAGCGTGACCGTCAGGCCCGGTCCGACGACCGGGGTCAGCCCGGCCGACGGGCTGGCCGTCGAGGCCTCGGCGAGCGCGGCGGCGACCTCGGTGTTGCGCGTGGCGGCCTGGTCGGTGAGCGCCTCGACCTGCGACTGCAGGACGGCGAGCTCCTCCTGCTGCTCGGCGACCGTGGCGTCCCGCTGGTCGATCAGGCTGGACAGCTGGGAGCTCTCCCCGGCCCGGAGGTCGGTGCCGAGCGCCGTCCGGCTGGAGGTGGCGAACAGCAGACCCGCCAGCAGCGCCACGACCGGCACCAGCGCGGTCCACAGGCCGGGCCGCCGGAACCGTACGGAGCGGCGCACGCTCACCTCCTGGCTCGAGCTCTCGGCCGTCGGGCCCCGCCCCCGAGGGTGACGCGCACCCGGCGCGGGAGGGGTCGGTCCTCCCTGCAGCTTAGGCTGGGTCGAGTTCATGCCGGGGCGACAGGCCACCGGCCCGGGAGGGAGTCCGCACGGTGCCCAAGTCGAAGGTGCGCAAGAAGTCGGTGTACACGCCGCCGGAGGGCGTGCTGCCCTCGCGCGCGGCCCGCGCCAAGGCCGCCGAGCCCAGCCCGCGCTGGTACGCCGCGGTGATGGTCGCCCTGATGCTCGTCGGACTCCTGTGGATCGTCGTCTACTACGTGGCCGGCGACGAGATCG
>Ga0210040_10006107_pt1 | contig 15106 bp, 13 predicted proteins | sample CryGeyCG12114_NA_FD_185462 | JGI IMG/M metagenome (GOLD analysis project Ga0210040, IMG submission 185462) | Groundwater microbial communities from aquifer - Crystal Geyser CG19_WC_8/21/14_NA (SPAdes) (version 2) | ecosystem: Environmental > Aquatic > Deep subsurface > Groundwater | place: USA... | reverse complement strand
TTTTTTATTGTTGTTTATTTAAAAGAAGCTCTAACTGGTTGGACCGGTTAGGGCTTCTTTTTTGCATTAATTGGAATTCTTCTGAGTCTATAGATATTTATTATTTTAATATTTAACCTGTTTTAAACATGTTTATAAAACTAATAAATTGCATTAATTAAATAATAACGCAATATAAAGGGTTAAACACTTCCCTTTTAAATATATGTTATGTTATTTAACCGGGAATTTTAATTGGCGTTTGAACAGTATTTGAACAGTATGAAAAGATTTTACCTCTTACTTTGCTTATTTATTGTATTCCTGGGAAGTTGTCAAAAAGAAGAAGTTGACCCACAACCAATAAATACTCTTGCAGAAGTTCCTGTTGTGGAAGAATTTACTATTTCTCAAGATTCTATTCTATTAAACCCTTATGGCTACGCCCCTCTTTCTGCTGTTGTAAAATATACCACTGCCATTGCGGGGAAAACAAAAATCACGGTAAAAGGAAAAAATGGTGAGGACTCCGACATTGTACAAGAGTTTGATGACTTGGGTTTATCGCATTCTGTACCGATAACCGGATTGTATGCCGATTATGAAAATACCGTAGATATTTTACTGAACAATGAAATCGGACAAGCAGTAGCCCATTCCACGATAACCATCAAAACAAATCCGCTTCCGGCTAATCTGCCTACCTTTATTGAAGTAAATGCTGCGCAAATAGATAAAATGGAAAGCGGTTTAAATTTAGTAAGCAGTTTTAGCAGGTATGAAACAGGTGCTGCTTTGGCGCCATTGATAGTCGATAATTATGGGGATATCAGATGGTTATTAGATTATTCTAAGCACTATGAACTAAAAAATTTATTCTTTGATTGCGGCATCTCCCGATTAAAAAACGGTAATTATTATTTTGCAGATGTAATAAACAGCAAAATTTATGAGGTAGGTATATTAGGTCAGATATTAAATACCTGGAGTATGCCGGGATATACTTTTCATCATGAAGTATATGAAAAGCCAGATGGTAATTTTTTAGCCTCCGTCTCCAAATCCGGCAGTACACATCCCGATGGTACCCCAACAACAGAAGATTATATTATTGAAATTAGCCGGCAAAGCGGTAGCATTGTTAATGAGTGGGATTTAAAAGAATCGCTTGATGAGCACAGAACTGCTTTAACTACCGATACCTATGATTGGATACATATAAATGCAGTAAATTACGATCCATCTGACAACACAATTATTATTTCAGGTCGTACGCAAGGGGTAATAAAACTTACTTATGATAATAGGGTTAAATGGATATTATCGCCCCATAAAGAATGGGGTAAAAACAGAAGAGGGGAAGATTTAAATCAATTTTTATTAACTCCTCTTGATGCCAACAGCAATCCAATTACAGATGCCGATGTTTTAATAGGCAACATAAATCATCCAGATTTTGAATGGAGTTGGTATCAGCATTCGCCTATCTTTATGCCTAATGGAAATTTAATGCTTTTTGATAACGGAGACATAAGAAATTATGATCCGTTAGCTGAACGTTATAGCAGAGCGGTAGAATATAAAATAGATAAAGCTAACATGACTATTCAACAAAAATGGTCGTATGGAAAAGAAAGAGGTCTTGAAACTTTCTCCCGTATCGTTTCCTCCGTTAAGTTTTTACCTGGTACCAACCATGTATTGTTCTCCCCGGGATACCAGGTAGAAAACCGTAATGGTAAAGGAGGAAAAATTGTTGAAATAGATTATGCTACTAAACAAGTAGTTTTTGAAATGGAGATTAGCTCCCAAAACAATTGGGGATTTCATAGAACTGAAAGGATTGAACTTTATCCTTTCAGTTCTGTATTATAAAGCTTTAAGTTGTTTAATACCGGTTTAACTGTAAGCTTTCCTTACTTTTCAAAAGAGCAGTATATGCCCTCTAAATTCTATACAGTCTTTAATATCAAAGTATTTTATAGAGGTTAATATTATAATTGCTAGACTGTAGTTATTATACAAACAAAAGAGACAGAATTAATTCTGCCTCTTTTGTTTGTATATATCAGTTAAGCCGGAACATTTCTTTAGTTAAATATCTGGATTAAAACTGGAACTGGCGCAAGCAATAGTAGAAATTTAATATATAAGATAAGCTTTTCAACTTTGAAACTCATTCGCTTTAACGTTTGTATTAACAGCATACTTTTTCTTACCATCTTTACGTTCACCAAGAAAATATCCTTTTTAAATAAATGCCTTTTTCCCGTTCTTATATCATTTTTTTCTGCCTGACTTTTCTGGCCTTATTGGGCTGTAGCAAGCGTAATTACAACGTAGATGCTGAAACAATGGTGAACCAGCCGGAAGAAAAAACGCGCTTTGGTTTCCTGCGAAATAAAGAAGATGCCGTAGCCGCTGCCGACACCACCCGGCCGGAACTGGCCCTGGTAACCGATAGCACGGCCGCCGCCAACGCTTCCGGAAAGAAGAAGCGTAAACAGCCCAAAAACAAAAAAGAATTTTTAGGATACCCTATAAAACGGGGTTATACCAAATCCGGTAGTAATAAAAATGCTACCATCGAAATGTTTTATTACCTGCCCGAATACATAGAGCCCAGTGGGTATGCACCCGCTAAATATTATTTTAATACCAAAGACCGGAAGATACGCCGCGATGCGACCATCGATCCCAAAGAAGCCCGGATACTGCACGGTCCGTACAAAAAAATGATTGGGAGAAGGGTAGTAGAAGAAGGTTATTATTACGTGGGTACGCGCCATTTGCGTTGGGAAATTTATCGCCAGAACAACAACGAGGAAAATATCCTGGTAAATAAAATATACTACGAGAAAGGTTTTCCGCGCGACGCCATTGTAAATTATTACGATGCGGCTAAAACTAAGATAAAAGAAGTAATTCCGTACGCCGAAGGCAAACTGAACGGAGAATACGTTTTATTCTTCGAAAGTGGCCTGAGGGCCTGGGACGGCCAATACGAAGATGGCAAAAAGGTGGGTGTTTGGCACGAGTACTGGCCTTTCCGGAACCGGAAGCGCTACGAGTGGCAATATCCCGAAACCGCCTCCTCAGAGCAGTTTGAGCCTTTTCTGTTGAAAGAATACAACCGGAGCAGCACCCTGATTTACGAAAAAGGAAAACTAGATAAGCGTGGCACAACCCGGTAGATTATGCTTAAAACCTTTCTCTTTAAATTTTATGCGCTCTTCGTGGTTAATTATCGTATACTTTGGAAAGTTACGTAGAATAGCAGCAGTAAAATAAGATAGCGGCCTGCCAATAGCAGCACAAATATCCATTTTACCAGCTCAACCTTAATTAAAAATTTAAAAATGAATCTAAAACCACGTATTTTAAAGGCGCTTTACCCGCTTATCATGCGTTTATCTAAAAGAACAAGTAAAGGTAAAGTTTTAATGAACAGTCAGGGTGCAAAACCAACAGTGCCGTTCTATAACCTGAAAGCCACCCAAAACAGCGGACAGTTACTGGATTTTAGCGCTTTTAAAAACAAAAAGGTACTATTGGTAAATACGGCCTCTAATTGTGGCTATACCGGGCAGTATGAAGAATTGCAGCAATTGCACGAAAAATATCAGGATAAGCTGGTAATTCTAGGATTTCCGGCTAACGATTTTAAAGAACAGGAAAAAAGTAGTGATGCTGAAATTGCTCAGTTCTGTCAGGTGAATTTTGGCGTTACTTTTCCGTTGGCAAAGAAAAGCAGGGTAATAAAAGGGAGTGAACAAAATCCTGTTTATGCTTGGCTAACCCAAACCGAACAAAATGGTTGGAATGCCCACCAGCCCGACTGGAATTTTAGTAAATATCTTGTTGATGAAGGCGGCATTTTAACCCACTATTTTGGTTCGGCAGTTTCTCCGCTTAGTCCGGAATTAGTAAATGCTATTAGATAAAAGAGATCAGGCATTTAGCTAGCTGATGCTAAACTTATTGCCCATTAAGTTATTTTTTGCCTGTTATTTAACCCGCTAGTAAACTTTCAAGTAAGTTTACTAGCTATTTTATTCTTGTAAATATGGTATGGCTTCTTCATTGCCTTGTTGCAAGGCTATATCCAGCACGGTTAAGCCCCGGCTGTCGCGGATAGTTCTATCGGCGCCGTGTTCTACCAATAATTTTACTAATTGATTGCGGCCAAACAAAGTGGCAAACATTAAAGCAGTGGCACCACTGCCGTTTTGCAAATTCAGGTCCGCACCGTGCTCAATTAACAGGCGGGCAATTTCGGGATAACCTTTAAAACTTACGCCCATTAAAGCCGTGTTGCCGCTGTAATCCTGAATATTTACTTCGGCGCCGGCCTCGATTAACACTTTAGCTGCTTCCAGGTGTTCTTCGTAAGTAGCCAGGATCAGCGGCGTAAAGCCCCGGCCATCGCGGCTGTTTATATCAATTTGCTGCCCGATTAATTCTTGCAGCAGCGCCACATCGCCTTTACGGGCCGCATCAAAAAGAAAAGCTTCCGGACTGGTTGAATAAAACGTCATACTATATCTGGGTTGTGTATTTGGTTAATTGTGTTAAGTAAATTGAGAAAGTTTTAGGACAACATACGATAAATAGAGGATATTGGGTATGCCAGGAACCTTTTTGTAACTTATCTATTAAGTGGCTTTATTGTTATTGTTCTGATATAAAAGCTTTGTTGGTGCATCACTGTCCAAAATAAATATCTACATAAATCCCGTACCTTTACCTTCATCTCATAAAAATTTACTTAGATGTGGCAACAGGCGCTCGAAAATCTTAAAATTACCCAACTCAATCCCATGCAGGAGGCTGCCTTGGCCGCCGCACAGCACAGCGATGTCGTATTGCTGAGCCCTACCGGATCGGGCAAAACCCTGGGCTTTTTACTTCCGCTTTTAATGCGCTTGCAACCCAGTGCCCCGGGCATACAGGCCCTGGTGCTGGTACCAGCCCGAGAGCTGGCGCTACAGATAGAACAGGTGTTTAAGCAAATGAGTACTGGTTTCGGGGTGAAATGCTTTTACGGCGGCCATGCTACCCATTCCGAAAAAAAGAGTCTGGGGCATTTGCCGGCGGTACTGATTGGTACGCCCGGCCGTATTGCATTTCATTTGCGGGAGCAAAATATTATGGGCGCTACCATACATACCCTTGTGCTCGATGAATTTGATAAATCCCTGGAATTTGGTTTTGAAGCGGATATGCAGTATATTATTGGTCAGCTACCAAATTTGCAGAAACGGCTGCTCACCTCAGCCACTACCATGCCGCAGATACCGGCATTTACCGGGCTGCAAAATCCGGAAAGACTAAATTTCCTGCAGGATATACCCAGTATCCCCGATTTAGAGATAAAAGCCGTGCCGGTAACTGATGCTGATAAAGCTGCTACCTTATTCCGGTTGTTGTGTAAAATCGGGAATAAACCCACCCTGGTTTTCTGCAACCAGCGCGACGCGGTAGAAGAACTCAGCAACTACCTGGACCGGCAAAGGTTGGCGCACGGTATTTTCCACGGCGGCCTGGAGCAACCCGACCGGGAACGGGCTTTAATGAAATTCCGGAACGGTACTTACCATTTGCTCATCAGTACCGATCTGGCGGCCCGCGGCCTGGATATACCGGAAATAGAAAACGTGGTACATTATGAGCTGGCCAATGCCGAGGCCTATGTGCACCGCAACGGACGCACGGCCCGCATGCAGGCCAAAGGCACGGCTTACCTGTTGTTGCGTTCCGGGGAAAAACCGGATTATCTGCCGACATCGCTTCCCACCGAAACCCTACCGGTACGACCCGCTTTACCACCGCCTAGTCCCTGGGAAACGCTTTACATTAGTGCGGGCAAAAAAGATAAAATCAGCAAAGGCGATGTGGTGGGTTTCCTGCTGCAGAAAGGCCAGTTACAAAAAGATGAACTGGGTATTATTCAAGTACAGGATTATGCCACCTATGCTGCTGTAAGCCGGAGTAAAGCCGGTAAGCTGGTGCAAACTTTGCAGAACGAAAAACTTAAAAATAAAAAAGTGAAAATAGAGCGGGCTAATTAAGAGGTTAATTGTAGCTATCGAATTAAACTATTTATCCAGTTAAAAGGGGCATTATTGGCTTGGCATTGTATCACTTGCCAGGCCAATGATGCCCCTAATTCCTGCATCTATATCAAACCTAAATTAACTGATGCTCCATTTAAAACAAGTATTCCGGTTAATAGGAAACATTAAAATAGCATATTTGCTTTCAGTAAAGCCTGATTTTCCGGTTATATCATAAACCTTATCCAACAACATAACTCTGTAGCAGAATCATGTAAACTTCTGCTATAGAGTTAGGACCTTATCTGTTGCTATTATGCTCCGAGCGGGAAGTTAAATACAAATCCGGTACCATCGGGGGTCATGCCATCTAAGCGCACCATGCCGCTCCGGGAAGCCCCCAGCGCTTTATTGAGGTCGGCTACGCTGTTTACCGGCTGGCCATTTACTGTAGTAATAATAGTACCTCTGGGAATACCGGAACTTTCAAAAAAACCACCTTCTTGCAGGTCGGTTATCACCACCCCCGAACGTAAGTCGTAGCGTTGTTTAATCTGGTCGGGTACGGGAGCAAAAGCCGCCCCTAGTTTACTGTGTAGGTTCCGCCCAGAAGAACCGCTATTATCGGCTACTGCATTTGCTGCTTCCGCCCCTTTAAGGGTTACATTAACATTAGTTGTACGACCGCCCCGCAAGTACACTACTTCTACTTTATCTCCCGGACGGTGCCGGGCAATTCTTTCGGAGAATTCTGCGGACGAGCCCACTTGCACTCCGTCTATACTCTGGATAATATCGCCTTCTTTTAAGCCGACGGCGGCGGCGCCACTACCGGGTAGTACGCCGGTTATATACACGCCTTTAACCGATGCGGGATTAATACCCTGCTGGCGTAGCATCTGGTCTTCTACGGCCGGAGCCGGGAAACTTACGCCCAGGTAGCCTCGCCTTACTTCTCCGTATTTACGGAAATCGCTCACTATTTTCTTTACCAGGTTTACCGGAATAGCAAACCCATAACCGGCATAACTACCCGTTTGCGAAGCAATGGCCGAGTTGATACCTATTAATTGGCCGGTGGCGTTCACCAGTGCCCCGCCGCTGTTGCCGGGGTTTATGGCGGCATCAGTCTGAATAAACGATTCAATGGCCGAACCGGCGGCCACCCCGGAACCACCCTGGTAGCTTTCCCGGCTCGGGCGGTCCAATATGCCGATACTACGGCCTTTGGCGCTCACGATACCGGCGGTTACGGTTGAATTGAGGGAAAGCGGATAACCCACGGCCAATACCCATTCCCCTACCTGTACTACATCGGAATTACCTAGTTCCACTATCGGTAAGTTAGTGCCATCTACTTTTACCAGCGCCAGATCGGTGCTGGGGTCGCGGCCAATTAGTTTTGCCCGGAACGACCGCTTGTCCGGTAATATAACTTCAATTTGCGCGGCATTTTCAATTACGTGGTTATTTGTAACAATATATCCATCGGGCGTAATCAGCACCCCGGAACCAGAGGCCATGGACTGACCACCTGACTGCGGGGAACCAAAAAGTTCATCCAATGGGCTGCCGCCAGAAGCACGGCCGGAATAGGTGGTTTTAATATGCACTACAGCCGGTGTTACCGCCCCCGCTGCCTGCACAAAATCCGGGTTACCGGCCGATGAACTAGTGACGGAGCGATTGTTAACAAATTTTACCGGCGCCGTTTCGCCGGAGTAAAAATAATTGCTGTCGCCCTTACTAAAACGTTTATCTACAAATCTGTAGCCGGCAATTGCCAAAACTGCTGAAATCAGGGCAATAAGTAAAACCGGGAATCCTTTTTTCATAGCGGTTTATGTTTTATGATTATATATTAAAAAACGTGTTTAAAAAGTATTTTGATATAAAGGACTTATTTAAAGTCTTTATTCCGATATAACTAAGCAGGAAAAAGAATTTATATACATTGCAGATTAGCATTACAACATTGCTGATCCGGGTTAACCGAGCATTTACACTTTACTTAAAAAACAGCTCTTAACAGTAGAAAACTAGTTTCTCCTGATAAAGGTACTGTGTTATTAGAAAAAAGTTTAATATAATCCGGGGTTATTAGGAGCTTTAAAACCTAGCGTTGCGGTTTATAGTTGATAATAAAATAAGCCGAGGCTAGTAGGAGTTTGTACTTAAAATATATCTTAACCCTAAGTGATAACTTTAGTGTAAGTTCCTGTGCTTTTTTGTTTCAATATTTAACGTGCTTACTTGCGTTCGCCAATCTGCTGGCGCCACATAGCATAGTAAAGGCCTTTTTGTTCCAGTAACTGGTCGTGGCTGCCTTTTTCCGTTATTTTTCCCTTTTCTAGTACATAAATTGTATCGGCGTGCATAATGGTAGAAAGCCGGTGGGCAATCAGCACGGTTATTTGCTCGCGTTGTGCCGATACTTCCCGGACGGTGGCCGTTATTTCTTCTTCGGTGAGGGAGTCGAGGGCGGAGGTGGCTTCGTCGAAAATGAGGAGCCGCGGGTTCCGGATCAGGGCGCGGGCAATAGATAAACGCTGCTTTTCACCTCCCGACATCTTTAATCCGCCTTCACCTATTTGGGTATAAATACCTTGCTCGGAGCGGGCCAGCAGGTTGGTACAGGAAGCTTTTACCAGGGCCGCCATAATTTCGTCGTCGGTAGCATCGGGCTTTACCAGTTGCAGGTTTTCTTTTATGGTACCCGAAAATAAGTTGGTTTCCTGGGTTACGAAGCCTAACTGCCGGCGGGCTTCATTCAGCCAGATAGTTTTGGCGGAGTAATTGTTATACCGTACTTCGCCGCTTACCGGCACGTATAAGCCCACGAGTAATTTTACCAACGTAGACTTACCCGAGCCGGATGGTCCTACAAAAGCAATGGTATCTCCGGTATTGGCCGCAAAAGAAATGTTGTCGATGGCGTTTTGCGAAGCGCCTTGGTGACGGAAAACTACCGATTCAAACCGCAACTGGTGCAAAGGGCCAATATCTATCGCTGATTCGGGGCGCTTCTCAATCGGTTTCCGCATGAGCTCATCGAAGTTAGCCAAAGCCGCTTCGGCTTCGCGGTACGCCAGAATAATAGTGCCCAAATCCTGCAGCGGCCCAAAAATACTAACCGAAATAAACTGCATGGCAATAAGTTCGCCGGTGCTTAGTACGTCCCGGAAAATAAGCCACAGCAACGTGAACAGGATAGATTGCTTTAATAGATTAAGGGCCGTGCCTTGCAGAAACGATAAGGTACGAACGCGCTTTACTTTTTCCATTTCCAGGCCAAATATCTGCTCGGTTTGCCCGCGTAGCCGTCTTATTTCCTGGAACGTGAGCCCCAGGCTTTTTACCAGTTCAATATTCCGCAGCGACTCTGTAATTACGCCCGACATTTTATTTGTAGCCCTATTGATCGACCGCTGCATGGTTTTAATTTTGGCGCTTAACAAACTGGTAAGCCCGCCCAATACCAGAATGCCAACAATGAAAATAGGAACTAAAGCCCAGTGTTTGGTTACGGCATACCACACCAGGAAACCTACACCTACTACCGACGAAAACAAGATATTAATAAAAGCCGTGATAAACCGCTCGGTATCGCGGCGCACCCGCTGCAGAATAGAAAGGGTTTCGCCGCTATTCTGGTTGGCATACTCCTGGTACGACAAGCGCAAAGTTTGCTTTAAGCCATCGTTAAATATCTGCACCCCAAATTTCTGTACCACCAGGTTGGTCAGGTACTCCTGAAATGCTTTGGCCAACCGGGAAAGTAAGGCAATAATTACCGCCAGTCCCATTAGCCAGAGTGCCCCTTTTACCCGCTCCTCCGGAGATAAAGTATAAGGCGGCGTAGCATAATTATCGATAATGCGGCCAAATATAACCGGGTCCAACAAGGCCAATACCTGACTGGCGCCGGCCAGCAGCAACGATAATATTACTAATCCCCGGTGGGGTTGGAGGTAGTTCAGGAGTACGCGCATGCAAAATTTTTTAACGTTTTGTTTTTACGGCCTAAACCAAAATTGGTATCAATACGGAAGGGTGATGTCAGAATAGAAAATAATATTGTTTACCGGATTAAAAACCCTATATACCCTGATTAATTTGCTTAAAGGCTGTTTGTAAAAGTAAAAAGCCTTTAAAGGATGGTTTGATGGTACGATTTTGTAACCGTTTTTTTAACTTTATTAGTGAAACTTAACCTGAAGTTTTGCTATTACTAATGAAAAGCATCCTCGATGTGGTGCAGTTGATATTCTTTTTCCGAAGTCATGGTGATGGAAATAATATCGAATCGGATATCATAGAGCCAGTTAATCCGGAAGATGTATTCTTCGGCGGCAAGTAAAAACAACGCTTCTTTTTTAGAAGTTACACTTTCTTCGGGATAGCCATAATTCTGGGCCCGGCGGGTTTTTACTTCTACAAAAAGCAAAATCTTTTCTTTGCGGGCAATAATGTCTATTTCGGCTTTCTTAAACCGGTAGTTTCGCGCCATAACAATATAACCCATTTGCTCCAGGTAGTGCGTGGCTATCTGCTCACCAAAAGCACCAGTTACATTATGCTGTGCCATTTTAATTTCTGAATGTTTTGGATAATAAGTATACAGGCACCAGTATTAAGATATGCGTACCCGGGTTAAATTATTTATTAATTTTAATTTTACACTAATAAAGCAGAGAAGTAATTAGGAAATAGGTAAATTGAATTTTGTTCTTTTACTTAACAAAAGTATCTGGAAAATATCGGCATCACAGGAATACAGCTAAGATAGTAAAAATGATAAACTTAGTATTTCTGAAATGTTACTAATTTAGCGGAGGTAAATAACGTTTTTATTATGCTACAAAATATAAACCCGGTTAATACCAGTGCCTGGAAAACGCTGGAGCAGCATTATGCCATTATGAAAGGCAAACACATGATAGATTTGTTTGCCGTAGACCCGGCCCGTTTCAGTAAGTTTTCCCTGAATTTTGAAAATATCCTTGTTGATTTTTCTAAAAACATCATAAACGAACAAACCCTGGAGGCGCTTTATGATCTGGCAGAAGAAGCTCAATTAAAAGACGCCATTGAAATGATGTTTCGCGGGGAAAAAATAAACCTACGCGAGAACCGGGCGGTATTACACGTGGCGTTGCGGAACCGCTCCAATGAACCCGTGCTGGAAGATGGCGAAGATGTAATGCCCGATGTAAACCGGGTACTGGAGCAGATGAAGGTTTTTTCCGGGAAAATTTACAACGGCGAATGGCAAGGCTATACCGATAAGCCCATTAAACACATTGTAAATATTGGTATTGGCGGTTCAGACCTGGGGCCTTATATGGTAACCGAAGCCTTGAAACCTTACCAGAAAGAAGACTTGCAGGTACATTTTGTATCTAACGTAGATGGTACCCATATTGCCGAAACGCTGAAGCAGATAGATCCGGAGACGACTTTGTTTATGATTGCCTCCAAAACCTTTACTACGCAGGAAACCATGACCAATGCCGAAACAGCCAAGCAGTGGTTTTTGGAGCATGCCAAAGAGGAAGCAGCCGTAGCGAAACATTTTGTGGCTATTTCCACCAATCTGGACGCCGTGAAAAAGTTTGGCATAGCCGAAGAAAACATGTTTGTTTTCTGGGATTGGGTAGGAGGGCGTTATTCGCTGTGGTCGTCTATTGGCTTATCTATTGCCTGTACTATTGGTTTTGATAAATACGTGGAGTTACTGGAAGGCGCCCACGCCATGGACCAGCATTTCCGCATGACGCATTTCGATAAAAATGTGCCGGTTATCCTGGCCTTGATCAGCATTTGGTACATCAACTTTTTTGGCGCCCAATCCGAAGCTATATTGCCTTACGATCAGTACATGCACCGCTTTCCGGCTTATTTTCAGCAGGGCAACATGGAAAGCAACGGTAAATACGTAGACCGCGACGGCAACCGGGTAACTTATGCCACCGGCCCGATTATCTGGGGCGAACCGGGTACCAACGGGCAACACGCTTTTTATCAGCTTATTCACCAGGGTACGCAGCTTATTCCGTGCGATTTCTTAGCTCCGGCTATCAGCCATAATCCCATCGGCGACCATCACGTTAAGTTACTGTCTAATTTCTTTGCCCAAACCGAAGCTCTCATGAACGGCAAGAATTTACAAGATGTTATTGCCGAGCTCAAAGAGGAAGGTTTATCGGATGAAGAGATAAGTGAATTAGCGCCCTTTAAAGTGTTTACCGGCAACCGGCCTACCAATTCTATTTTGTTTAAGACACTGGACCCACGTACCCTGGGAAGCTTAATAGCCATGTACGAGCATAAAATATTTGTGCAGGGTGTTATCTGGAATATATTCAGCTTCGATCAGTGGGGCGTGGAATTGGGAAAACAATTAGCCAAAAAAGTATTACCGGAGCTTATAAATAATGAGGAAATAGAGGCGCACGATTCTTCTACTAACGGCCTGATTAATGCCTTTAAAGCAATGCGAAAGTAAGTAGTTGTAGGGTATTTAAAAACATGAAAAACCTTCCAGGACATATAGAGCAGCAGTTCTACGACACCATTTTGGAAAAAGTCAACTTGGAAGATTTTGAATCTTGGGTTTATTCGGACAAAGAACTTGAATTACTTTTATCAGAAGATGAATACTTGGAGCTAATTTCTTTTAACTATAAAAAGAACGGTTCAAAGTATGAACTTGTAAATCTCCTTTCAAAAAAGTACGTCGACCTAGGAGAATACGAGAAATGGAAAATGCTGAATCTTCTATATGCTGCTAAAAATAGAGACGAAAGACTACCAGATATACTTAGACAATTCTACGACTTATATTGCAGAGGATATAATTTTCTGAACGACTTGGGATTGGGTTACGGCTTGACAGTTGATGTTCCGCCTTCCAGCAAATACAAAGCTGAAACATGGGAAGAAATGTCAGAAACAGAAAAGAGAGAATTAATAGAAAGCTTCTATCCTCAGTTGCAGTCTGACATTGAAAGAACAATGAGTTGGATTGAAAATGGAAAAATTCTTTTTTCAGGAAAAGCTGACGAAATCGGCCACTACGAATATGATGATTTAAGAACCGAAGAAGAAAGAAAATCAACTGTCTGGAGGGAGGTAGAAAAGAACAATAAAGCAGGCTGATTTGTAATAGAAAGTAATCTGAAAATATTATATTACTAAGAACAGAAATGCCCTGCCACAGCAAAAAACATTTTAATGCTTTTTTGCTGTGGCCTTAGAGTCACAAGTAGCAAGATAAATATTTTCTAAAATATAAGACGCTCATCAGTCCAACTGGGCTAAGTAATAGAAGCTTATATCTATCTGCTTATTTATGATAGACCAAGTTGCATTTATATAACAAATGCTTTGCTTATCGTTTTAGAAAATATTCAGAAAAAATCGTAAAGTAAATGCAAGCTTGGATACTTGTATGCTAAAGTCGGGGTATTTACATAAAGCTACTAACATTGAATAATTTTTTAAATAAAGAGATTACCTGTATAGATTTAGGAAAAATAGATTACCGGCAGGCTTGGGATTATCAGGAAAAACTTTTTGCCGAAACAATCCGGATTAAAATAGAGAACCGGAAATTGCCTGCCGCCGAAGAAAAGCCCACGCCCAATTACCTGCTATTCTGCGAGCACCCCCACGTGTATACTTTAGGCAAAAGCGGTTCGGAAAATAATTTGCTTATTGGCGAAGAACTTCTAAAACAAAAAGAGGCTTCTTTTTACAAGATAAACCGGGGAGGCGATATCACGTATCACGGACCGGGTCAGTTGGTAGGTTACCCTATTCTGGATTTAGATAATTTTTTTACCGATATCCATCAGTATTTGCGTTATCTGGAAGAAGCCATTATTTTAACCTTAGCCGAGTACGGCATTGTAGCCGGACGTATTGCCGGCTTAACGGGCGTGTGGCTAGACCACGAAGCACAAATACAGCCCCGGAAAATTTGCGCCATGGGGGTAAAGTGCAGCCGTTGGGTAACCATGCACGGCTTTGCTCTGAACGTAAATACCGATTTGACTTATTTTGCTAACATAGTACCCTGTGGTATTACAGATAAAGCAGTAACTTCCTTAAAACAGGAATTAGGATACGAGGTAGCGCTAACGGAAGTAGAACAAAAGGTTTTAAAGCATTTGTTACAACTATTCGGGGCTAACCTCCAAATACAAACAGATGAAAAAAGATATTGATTTTGCCCCGGTGGAAGGTGTAGCTATTGCCATAGCCGCAGAACAAAACGATTTAGGGCAGGATGTGTGGAATGTTTACCTCATTAACAGCAATTCCTACTCTTTAGATAATGTATTGGTAGCTTCCAAAGGATACGGCCATTACGAAAATAAAGAAATTAAAACGTCGGTATTACGTCATATGTTTGAGCGGGTAGAAGCCAAAAGCTTTGTAAAAGTAGAGCCCATTGATCCGGCCATTTTTCACATCTACAATGAGTTTTGGGTAAGTTATTATATTGGCACCAGAATTCTGGATAAGAAATTTATTTTCGTACCCGAATCCATTGTGGCAGCGAACCTGATTGATATTTCCCTTCTCAATAAGCGCGGCGTTTTGCACAATTAAAATACAGAGAGGCATTATTCTTTAAACAAAAACGTAAAGCAGAGATAAATACCTAAAATATATCAAATAGTGATTTTTTACTTTAATTTTGTTGGGTAATAAGCCTGCCTAAGCTCCTTTTGCCGGCTAATAGCCTAAGGTTGAGTTTTTACAAGGAATTTTTTAAGAAAGCAACCTGTTCCTACATAATATAAAAAAACCGGTTTGCTGCTGTAGCAGATATTTATGCCTATTCAACTTTTGCTTTCATTTTGCTGGTCTTTTCTGGTTGCCTTATTTGCAGTGCCTTCTATTATTTATGTAGCGCACTTAAAAAATATTCTGGATAAGCCTAACCTCCGTACCGTACACGAATCTTTAACGCCGCGCCTGGGGGGCTTAGCCGTGTTTGCCGGGTTTATGTCGGCCCTTACTATTTTTGGTTCTTTAGAAAACGGCGTGCAGCAACTGCT
>Ga0210040_10006106_pt1 | contig 15109 bp, 12 predicted proteins | sample CryGeyCG12114_NA_FD_185462 | JGI IMG/M metagenome (GOLD analysis project Ga0210040, IMG submission 185462) | Groundwater microbial communities from aquifer - Crystal Geyser CG19_WC_8/21/14_NA (SPAdes) (version 2) | ecosystem: Environmental > Aquatic > Deep subsurface > Groundwater | place: USA... | reverse complement strand
ATAATGGACTGAATCAATTCAGAATCTGTGACTACTTAACTACTTACCGTAATAGGATACTACACAAGCTGTTCCTACCATTGACCTGTAAATAAAAGTAAAAAAGATTTCAAAACTAAGACTAAACTCAACTGACTAAATTTTGCTCATTTCGTTTTTCAAAAAGTGTCATTTCGTCATACCCGTAACCAACACCTGTAAAGAAAAAGAATGTTTTAGACTCATGATGAATACACATAAAACAAGACTTTTGCAGTGCCTAGGCTTTTAAATTTTATTTCCACCTTTGAAGAAAGGAACAGCCGTCCAAATCTTGACTTGCCCATAAGATGAAAACTGTCCCAAAGCCATTTCCAGGAAATACATTGGTTTCCCTATGAAATACAATACGACCAGGTACGGGATGAGGAAAGCGCCACCACCATTCTCATAGGCCACGAATGGGAATCTCCAAACATTGCCGAGACCAACGGACATTGAAATACAAGATAGCAAAAATTCTACAGGATTGTCCCAAGTATCCCTTGGAGTCGGCTCGGGGCCTTGGGCCACCTACATTAATGAAAAATGCAACGTGTAAGTTAGTTTTACCCATCTCGACTTTGTGAATAGTTGTTGAGCCGTCTAATCCATGGCATGGAAATGAATACGTGATTTTCTGTGATTTTTCTCTAGGGAACGGTACGTGAATCATTGAACAAAAGTTTAAACTCATTATGCTGCATGATTGATGATGAAGAAAGGTAAAAAGTTTTCTCTTTTCCTTCAAATAACGAAATCTCGACATGTGACGTGCTATAGCATACTATAATGGAGTGGGGTAGGTCGTAAGTTGACAAAGTCTATGAGAAAGTTGAAGTGGAAGGAGGATTTACATTCACTTTCAATATTTTGAAAGTACAGGACGTCACAGGCTTTATAGTGCATAATAATATAGTGGAAAGGCTGAATTATTTGTTTCCTTTTGAGGGCACTTATGGGGAAATAAGAAGGTGATTTGGGCTCCAGCAAAGACAGAATTTAGAGGAGCGAATTTAGTTTTATGGCTTGGGTAAGCAAGAGGAGTAGTTAAACGGATTTTCGGATTGATTTTTGTGCATGGGTAGATTGAGTGTGTTAGAAATTTACCCCAGATGTGAGTCCTCCATTTGTAACAGGCTTCTTTTCAGCTTCCACTGTAGTAGTTTCAGTTGTACCGTAAAAGCCTCTGGCAGTTTCATCATTGAAAAATGCTCGGTTGATGTGACCCAGTCCCATTTCCTGAAATGAGAAATTACACATGAGTTACAGTTACACCATCAGTATTAGACGGATGAGATTATACGAGTGTTACATTTGAAATGCAAAATCTACAACCCCAATGGGACACTATAGAAATTACTGAAATCGTGTCATATCACAAAATTTATTGTGAATTTCAAACATAATATGTGAATGCTTCTCCCGTAATTTAATGAAAAGAGAAAGGAAAGCGATTCTATTATGTTACGAAGTACTTTTAAGAATCAAGGAGAGGAAGAACATGTCATAAAGGAAGTCATAAAATGTCCATGAATGGGATGTGGGTCCCTTGACAAGATTTATTCAAACGTGTAATTTTTATTTACATCACAATGCACTCAAAGTGCTTCTTATGGCTTCCAGAGATGACAAGAAATCCCATTTGTAGTCGTATGACATATGAGTTGAAAAGTGAAATCCAATATGATTGACATGTGCTCGTCCCTAACCTTTGTCAGTTCCATTTAGTTCTCTCTTCTTTTGAAGTCGTGGCTTTTAAATTTTCTCTAATCAACTGGCTCATCATTATTTCCCATATATATGCATTCTAGTACCCAATTAAAAACCATTTTGCATGCTGTGAGTTTGCGTGGGGGCGGGCTAAATTGTATTAACTATATGGTTTATTTTGATCATTCCACACGTCATTCAAAATGCTAAATCAGAGCAAGCCTTGCTTTTCAGTTTTTTTTAACCCATATTTCATTTTCGCATGATTTAGATAAAATATACCTCTGACTAGCTCACTAGCGAGTCACTAACAAAACAACAAAGAAAAAATTCCCATTTCGTTCTGAAATAATAATGAGCCCCATATAGAATGCGATTCAATGCAACCAACTAAGGAGATTCCTCAAGGAATTGTGGGCTACCCAATTTCCTAAACCGAGAAAACCCAATGAGCAAAGTTGTCGACAGGATATTGGAGCATAAGATGAACTATCGATTTCACCATAACAAGATGCTAGTCCCAACAAGCAAGCCACTGTAGTAGTAGTGTAGTAAGTTAGTAAGTGGCACTTGCGTTGCATAACAAATGCTACTACTGTGCTAGAAACGTGCTTCCAATTCGTTTCGTTATGCATGTGGGTAGAATGAATGAACCCACACGAATGTATATTCAGACCAATCAAGAATGCATATAGAGACTGCAATTGAATGAAGAAAGATCTAGTTTTAACCAGATCTTAGAAACTATGTAGTAAGATTGTGTTTTGTAGTTTATTTTACAAGCCAGGGAACAAGCAATGTACAAAAGTTTCGAATCCAGGGTTCAAATTAATCCGAACAATGATGGATTCATTAAGTTAGCACTACTGCGGGTAATTGAGACGCTAAAATCACTATTGTTAATACTGTATGCTTTTGTACTAAAGGTACAAAAATCTGGAGAGCGACTGCTATTTTTATGTCACCCTAGACTGACTGAGTTTTGAGTGGTTCCAAATACCCCATTTAGGTGCGGATGCAATTTACGTTACACATTTTATTACACACAGGGCAATTGAATCAAGATATTTCACGTGACATAAAATAAGAGTGAAAGACTGTTATTATGTAGCCCATTGTACTTTGGGGAATCTCTTTATGCTACATGAGATTATTGGATTTGTTAGATAGCCGATAGCCTCTACTGCGAGATAGTAATTCCAAATGTGAACAATGCCTTGGCTGATGCTTTTTTCTACGTTTTACGCAATTTTACCTTGTTTTCAGTCATACAGCAATTCTTCACAATGAGTGTGTTTACAGCGAGCTAAAATTATTTAGTTCGTGGTCCAACTATATAATCAAAAGAATTGGGGAGTTCTGTGCTAACTAAAGAATTTGAGAGGAAACAATAGCGTTTAAACTTGTGCTACAATCTATGGGCAAGATCGATTCTCTTTCGCTTTCTACAGAGCGTGAGATCGGACTTGACGGGATGTTTTCCAACTCCAACGCCATATAAATTCTACGTCTCCCTGTATTGGGTGAAAGTACGTAAACTTATGAATGTGAATGCTCACTTATACGTTTTGGTCCAGCAGATACTACAAAGGATGACGCGTCATGGATTTCTAGCTCTCACAGTGACAGGTTGACAGTAACTAACTTGACTTACTTATAGTTTTTTCCCTGAAATAGGATCATATTGTTGCAAACAACTCCCTTATGTAGGTGTCTAGTGTATGAAAAATGCAATACTGCGAGTTTATTTGTATCCAGAAAAAAATTGAGTTAGCACATTTGGGGGATCTTTTCTTCATTGGATGAGAAAAAACATATATTTGAAAGGTGATAGGAACACATTTATATGTGCAGTAGAGTATAGTGGTAATCATTATTAAAAGATGGGAACCAATTTACGGGCCAATTTGGAAGCTAATGAAATCAAATGCATTATTCATCCCTGGAGATTTAATGTGTCGCCAGTTACTTACTTTCTATGAAATGGGAAGTGTATATAAGCTAATGCAAGTGGGAGTACGTGAAATTTTTCCCATTTTGTGTTTGGAAAGATGAACTTGAGTGAAAATTTGATTTCGTACGTAAATAACGTTTTTTACTGTGTACTTACTCTGAATCCAGTTTTTATTATATTTTTTCATGTTTTTATTGCATACTGTACTGTTTTTAGCTCTATTTGAAGTTGACTTTGCCTACTCAACATTTGCAATATTTTTTCGATTTAATTTACCTACGAGAGAATAATTTTACTCGTTTTAACTCAATTCGTTCTTTTTTCATTCAAGTTTTCAATTTTCGTACTTTTTAAAACACAATTCTCGACTTAATTTGTTCTTTAGAACCTGATAATTGCATTTGACACTACAAAGTTAGTGATTTTAGAACTTACCACAACTTGACTGGTCGCATAGTTATTATTGCCATTGTTGCTACTACTGCTGCTTGGACCATCCTCATTGTATTCTTTGAGTTCAAAAGATTTGATTCGAGGAATTGCCCTCATCTCATTTAACAAGGCGTTCTCCGTATATTCTTGTTCCGGTGTGGCTTTTGTGGACTCTATGTGTTCTCAAAGATTGCCCAAAAGAATTCATTGGTTTAGTATCATCACGTACAGTCTAGGATGTCTTTGTGTAGATGGATTGATGAAGCAATATTGTGTGGCGTATGACCCAAAGCTTGTGGTCTATTTTTTCTGATATACTCCAAATTTTCAGCTCCTTCCCATCCTTTTGGTTTGAGAATCTATTGCCTACAAAAAAACACAAGAAAAAATTTCAAAGGTTTCTCTACAACTAACTAGCCACTGAGCATGTTTTATGAAAACAAAGGAGAAATATAAATCAAGCTGATGACATGCTTTATGCTAAGCGTCATTTTCATTATGGTAAATAGGAAAAGAAGAAAGTTGAGCTAACTACGTAGTAGTAGTAGTCAGTCAGTTCTGTTGACAACAGAAAAAAATGCTAGGATTCCCAAATTGGCTTAGTTTTACTAATAAGCTGCTTACAATCATCTACAAAAAGAAATACTGATGCCAATGATGAACTTTAATTTTTAAGTACAATTTATTTTAGTTGAATCATGAAAATAATGCAATCCGAATACACTGGCTGACTGAAAATGACTGAGTTTTTACAATACAAAATGTACCACGTTTTTCTATCGCCCGTTTTCCACAATCATCCATTAGATACTATTATGCAATCTATTCCGGTGTGCAGAATTTATTATTGTGCAGTTAGAGTTAGAAAGTAGTAGTATAAGACATTAGACAAGTTTGTGTTCCCATTCTAGCACCTATCTACCAAGGAACCAAATACACGGTAGTAAAAATCTTCCCTTTCCCTGTTTTTTTTTTGGAGCCTACAAAGTTGGCAAATATGGCCCAAGTTCAACGGTATTATTAGGTATATAGTAGTAAGTGAAAGTGACTATAGTAGCTAGTTACTAAAGTTTACTAACAAAATTCTAGTAGTGAGAATTGACGTCATGCTCAGATCACACGTGATCCTTACAATGCTCGCTGCAGTCCTCCTAAAACGTGTGTAGGTACTTGACTGCTGTTGGAAAAGTTTAGCACTGTTCCCCCAAGGTACTATAGAAGAACATGCACAATTGCACATACAGCAAATGGAGAGTTCCCAAAATGAATCTGTGTGACTTGCATTTCGTATACAGAGAAAGTGGTCCATGTATTATTGCCCTGTGTAAGTAGTAGTGTGTGTTTGCATTTGCTGCTATTGTTAGTTTTGTTTGCACTCACTCATATTTTCTGCTTTGGTGGAGTTTAAATTAAATGAGCTTTGGACATGATGTAATAGTACTTTATATATTTAGAAGAAGAATGGTTTCAAGTTCGTATTGTTTATGAGTGGGACGACTGTATAGAAAGTATTATTTTTCATTTTAACTTTCTTACGTTTTGTTGTTTATTTTGAAAATAATTTACTGTTTTCCGAGAAAAATGTGTAAGGTTGCGTATTCATTCTGTTTTTGAATGAGACGAGAAAAGGCTGTAAATAAGTTTGGTAAAAGAAAAAATTCTTTCCTGGGGAATCTGCTGGAATCCATACTTTCTCATTGTGATTGCGAGTGATTGCAAGAATACAATGGAAACAGCATGTTCGTAATGCATTCTAGACTTATTTTTTCAGTCCTGCTGGGAGTGAACCAAACAGATTTAGTCTGATCGATACATAAAAGGAAAAGTTTTATGGCAAAATAATCTACATTTTCATTCTGCGTTTTTGTATACAAAACCTCTCTTGTTTCATATGTTGTGGTTTCTGATAGTCATTTTTTCAATATTCAATTCACGTTAGTCAAAATTAGTAGCCAACTTCTGAAAAATACCATTTGCAATAATGCAAAATGCTCGCTGATATTAAAAGTATATTCAGGAATCCAAAGCACTCTAGATTCAAACGTGCACAAAGGAGTTCTCATGTGTGACTAAAGGAAAATGAACACGGAATTGGAATTTCGAATGACTGGCTCAAATATTTGATGAATTGAACAACTGAATGCTAATTTCGTTTAGAAGTTAGTTAAAATTGAGGTTTCTTCTGAGTTAGAGTTGAACGTAATTATTTGCATTCATACCTTTAATCATATCATTGGTGTTCGGTTAGCGAACAAATACAAACTTATTTCACAATTCATCACGTGATCCTTTTGAAAAGGTAAAGAAATATCAGCCACACAAATTTCTCCTATCCCATGTAGAGCAACAGACTTGATTAAAAAAACCGAAAGCTCATTCCCGTGCTGTTTACATGTGGGATAGAAGTCACCTTGATTCAATCACTGATTGCTTTTATCTTGTTGACTTTATTTGGCCACAGTCAGTGAGCATATAAGATTGTCAATATACTATCTGACTGTGCTATTTTGCTATTTGACATCCACTTGAACTGTTTTTATTATTGGCTAAACAGGGTAAAAAATGTAGGGATGGACCGATTTGAATCTGCGTCTAACTAACTGTACACAATGCTAAAAACTATGACTGTGGATTGTGGATACAAAAATAGTATATATCTTTAGATTCCCTAAAGAGCCTGCATACATTGCAAAATTTTGACGATTTTTGTATTACATTATTGACAGGAAAAAACAAAAAGTTGTTGACTAGACGCTTAACTGTATGCTACATGCTGTGGTCTAGATAATGGAACAGACTATGCATTAGATATGAGTAGAAAAGTGCATTAGTGTGTATCAAAAACATGTTTTCCCGTCATGTGAAAGTAAGTAAATGTACAGGTGAGGAAAATTGCACATTGGCCTGCTTTTCAACCAACGTATGCGAATTTCAGGGGATTAGGATGATTGCATTTCATTTCGACCCAAAGCATCCTTAATTTGCTGATTGACATTGCTAAAAATAAATTTTCATTCTATTTTGGAATGCTTAAACTTATACAATGACAAAATCCATCCTCGATATGTTAGGTATATTTTGTCTTTCACTCATGAACATGATACTACTACATGGATGAATTTGTAAAAACAAATGTGACAACAGTGACAACATACCAAGTAAGACGTGACTTATTTTCTTAAACAACAGAAAACAAACTTTGATCTTTTAACAAGCCACCCAGGAACACATTCTTATGAGTGAGTCAGTTAGTACAAGTCAAGTTGAGAAAAAAATTTGAATCCCTCACTCACTTGCTCACAACACAAACCCACTTGTATATTTTGACTGAGATGATGAAATGAAAGCTTTTAGATTGAACCCACACACGTGCTCCACGTTTGTGTAGGTGGGGCACAATGAATGAACGGGGTACACAAAGAAAATTAATCTCCTGGCAGAATTTCTACGTAATTAATATTTGAGGGTCTAGTTAGTTACTTTTATTGAGTTAGTGCACGGGCAAAAATTTTGCAAGGTAGGACTACGTATTAAAAATTATTATTGTGGTGGAAAGAGTTACACAAGGGAGTTCCCATCTAAAGGGTTCAAGATGAACTGTCTATGAGGAAAGTAGACGCGTGCTAAGGCTGTGAAAAAGAGCTCCGTGTGCTCCTTTCAAACCACGCACCAGTTTATGTATGTATGGCGCTATTAAAGAATACCGTAAATGGAGTCATAGCTACCTTTCACTTGAAGACATTTGCATTTCAAATCCCTGTTTTGTTTGAAACTATTCTCTATTCTGACCTCAATTGGATGATAGTATGAATACTCAGTGCATGAATATTGGATTTAGAAGGAGAAGAAGTGTTCATATTTTGGTATAAGGGGATTGGGTAAAGTGAAGAGATTTTTAAATTTGGGGAACCCGGTTGTTGGAGGACGCAGATGATCGAGTACAAGTTGGATCTGCGTGCTATTCCCTCTTCTTATGGTGCAAAAAAGGATCTCAAGCTCAAATAGTTGGTAGCAGCAGTAGTAACATGTACCTTTCACAATTCCTAAAGTTTGTGCTAGTGTCATGTTCTATTGATTACTTGTGCTGTCTGTATGGGGTAACATGATGGTATTCGGAAATAGGTAAATGGCTTTTGTTACTTACTAAACTAACTAAACTAGCAAACTGAGAACTATCTTGTGTTTTTTGTCTTCCAAAAGTTTTGGTAGGTGGTGGTAATCAATTGGATGATTATTGAAGTTGGAAAATAACCGTCCAAAGTCCAAAGAGAGTTGTTGTTTGTTTGTATTAATTAATAATACGAGAGCAGAGAGATTTTTCCCAAGTGTTTATTTCTCGTTTTCCATGAATGCACATTTGGTTTTGGTTTTATAATTGAATGCAAAGTAACAGACGTGAATGAATGCACGTTTCACAGACAAAACTCTGTTAATGTGGCTTACGTGTTGTGAATGGATTTATTATTCAAAATGCAGATGTGTCCGTTTTACTTAAGAATACTATTTGTTTCAAGTGTTTGTCAATATCAATGCTTTTCAAGATTGTATTGCAAACATCAATGCGTAGTTTGAGTAATCATTGTTGTATACATAGAAGCAACTTTAATTTGCATTTGTATTTGTTTATTGGTTGATCCCAGACAAAATTTTGTTCGCTTCAGGTTTCATGTAAAAATTTTGTTCCAATTACAAATGCATTAAAATGCCTTGTATCGATTGCCTTAAAAGAAATTGAAAATCGAAAGTGCCATCTATGGATAGATAAATTTTTCAAAGTGAACAAAGAAAGCACGCTATCACGGATGTGATGCAGCCCAAAGTTTTAGCGTACAGCACACGATTGGAACTTTTAGATCCATTGAGTTTTCTTCAGCCGGTGGATCCATTTGTCAAAGTTTTCCCCAGTAGTTTGAATCAAACTTATCAAACCAAAACAAAACATCTTATAAATTTCAAATTTAATGAAAAAGTTATCCGACTTTGGAAAGTTCTAATGTGTTCATTTATCATTTAGGAGTGTAGTTTATGGCTCAGACAAAACATTCAACCATTCAGATTGTAAGTTTGTTTGTTACTGAATTGAATTGAATCACTATTAATTCACAATTTTAAACAAAAAGACAATTCATCGTAAAAAATTGATTGTAGATCATTGCGATGAGTTAGATTTTGTCCGTTATGAAAATGAACGCTGCCGAAACAGTCAAAAGTTTCGAATGGAACTGGGATGAACATATGGTTACAACGCCATTGCTGTACTACTATGTTTTCGTATCCGCTATGGTACCAACTTTTTTATTCTTTTCACTTTGGTCATGGTTAGGATGGAGACTTTTTGTAAATAATTGAATAGTCAGTAAAGAATGATGCGGAGAGAATACTTTCCCAACCGTTAATGTATTAATAATAACTCGATAATTTATTTTTTGGTGTATCGTTTCATTTTTTGTTTAATTAGTGGTTGTCGACTGTCGTGTATGTACAGAACAATATATCGCAGAGCTTTAAAATAGACACCATTTATTACAAGTTTATCTTTCAAAATCAATGTGTTCTTATGTTCTATATGAGACTCAAAAATAATAGAATAATGCTTGGTTTATGTTGACTGCTAAATTACGAGGCCGCGATAGAACAATACGCGATAGAATGTACAGGAATCATTAAAAAATTATATGGCAAGTTATCACTGACGGTTTGCATTATTATCTGTATGATTAGGTCATGGGTGGATCAATTTATCTGTCCAGAATAGTTAATTCCTCTAAACGCATTTTTCCCATATGTTTTTCCATGCGGAAGCGAGCTACATCTTTTCTAGTAACGATCCCGACGACCTAAAATAGCAATGTTTAAAAATTGTTACAAGTTCAACATTTCCATAAGTAAATGGCATTACCTCATTAACATCGTTGACAATGACTAAATGTCGAAGACCAAGGCCACGGAATAGTCGGAAGATGCGCGGTAAAGACGAATTCTGCGAAACAAATAAAGTTCCATTTAGTTTAAATTCGACGACAAAGTCATAAAGTAAAACATCCATCCATATCCATAACAAAACTGTTACATGTAAGGCAGTATAAGGAGCTGGATTCATAATAGGCCGCAGATCTACAGTGAAATGTCGCTCTTCATCCGAAACATGAACTTGCTAAAAAACGCATTACAACGACAATGAGTGAACCAATAGAGAATAGAACTATAACTTAACACAATCAAAAATCAAATGAAGACTTGAATCAAATTAACTTACATTTATGGTAGGATAACGTGGGTACGAATCCCTGAAATATTTCATGGTAAACCCCCTGTGATTCCAAGATTCGCTAGTTTCATTGTACAACTTATGCTGTAACATGACTATAAGCTGGGATCTCAAAATAAGGCCTCGTAGTGTACCAAAAGTTTTCTAAAACAAAAATATGATATTATTTTCTTAATTTTCTACTATTGCTTAGCTGGGTTATTAAATTATAATTATAATTAAACTTGTTTTCTTTAACTCACCCCATCTTTGAACATGGGTGTGTCAACCACCGGAAATCCATTGTAAGTTTCATTAGTCAGCACATCAATGATTTTCCCTACAGTCTCCATACATCCAAATGTTACCACAGGAGAACTCATTACTTGAGTTGCATAAATGTTGTATGACAATGGTGGAGGATCCCAAGGAAGAATTGGAACACCCATAAGCTGAATATGGGTGTCGTAAATGCCTTCATTGAAAAAGTCCCCAACCCATTTAGCTACCAACAGGGTGATCATTAGGGGAAGACCCAAGGTCAGATTCCCAGTGGCTTCAATAAGAATGACTGTCAAACTGATTGTCATCCGAACAACCCCGCCTAGTTGAGCAGCTGCTCCTATTAAAGCGTATTTTCCAGGATCTACCCATGAAGACTTCGGGAAGAAGTATTCCATTCCCATTCCTACTACTCGACCCCAAGCTGCACCCGTAAGAAGGGATGGAATAAATAGTCCGCTTGAAACACTTAGGCCGTATGTCCAGCATGACAGGAAAAAGTAGACGGTAAAAAATATTAAAACGGATGTGAGTTGATAAGAACCTGGAAAAAATAAAATTACACGATGATCCGATACTCCAGACACAGGTTTTAGATACACGTTAATCTATCTTCGTTAGGCAGTATACTTACCAGGAGGATCGTGAAATAATGAACGAACACAGGCTTCCGGTGTTTGAAACCAAATGGCTCCAATAGCTGAGTACTGTCCATCTCCACAGTACATTTGGATAGGAAATTTGGCATTCCCTTCCCCAAGGGGTTTACAATCATTAAGATATAGGATCATAGCCATTCCTGCCGTGGCGGTCACAGTGGCTACCAAGACCACCTCTAATATTTTCCCGTAATTAGTATATATGTGTCTGAAAGCAAACCAAAGTCTCTCAATGTTAGCTTAAATGAAAAAGAGTTGCTTGTTATACACAACACATCAAACATGGAACAAATAAATACCTTATTCTAAAAACAGTTAACTTGAAATTAAGGTGATTGAACAAAGCGCCTAATAAACCTCCTAAACAGCCCATGATCATAAAAACTGGAATCTCTATGAAGTCATAGCTTGTGTTGTCAAATTTTCCAAAATTGAGCAATCCAGAGAAGGTTAATTCACCTAGTAAACACAAACATGATGCGATCAATGAATTAGTAAGTACGGTTTTTTCGTACATAGACTAGCTAAGTAAGCTAAGTGAGTTATTTGTCTGATAATCTACCTGGCCTGCCATGATAAGCACTTAACACCACATTAAGAGTGAATGTAGATATCATTGATCCAAAAAATATTCTCCATGTGAGACTCTGATTCCAAAAACTCGCACCTTCTTCTAAACTGAATAGTACACCACCTGTAAAATAATTATTGCATAAGAGTTCACTGATTCCAGTCGTACTACAGACATTTTTGGTTCCACATTTACCTACGGGAGCACCAAAAGCAGCTGCTACTCCAGCTGCTGCCCCACCAGACACAAAATCTCTTTTTTCATGATCCACTCTAAAATAATTAAATATCTTGAAGTCCTTGCGGAGAGTTGTGGATTTTCCTTGGGATATGCCAGCAGCAACCACAGCTCCTATGAATAAATGAAATCCAAATCAATGACTACAAAAAAGGTTAAACTGTGAAAGATAATTATTTATGAGAGCTAACCAGAGTGGATCATCGGTCCTTCCTATAGATGAAGAAAAACATATTTGATTACTTCCAGTTGGTACACTGAAAAGATATTAAATTAAAACGCTTACTTTTCCAACAGCAAGTCCTCCCACAACTGAGCAAATTACTCCAATGACTTTGACTACTAAAGTTTTGATTCGTACAATACGTGGGACTTTCACTCCATTGAGATAGCATTTGACTTGAGGAATGCCACTTCCAGCTGCAACTGGCTGGAATGTGCAGAATAAAGCAAAACTCCAGTAAAGAAAAGATTCCCTCAGAAACAAGAGATATAAAAAATACCAATGAAACCAAACCTCAACAAAAACTACAAGAGCGGAGCCAATTAGCACAGGAACCACGTTAAAACAAATCCATAGTAGAAAAGGCATGACAAGACACCCATCTACAACGCATTCATCGACCCTATCTTTCAGTACAGAGTATTTCAACGAAGAAATCTCTTCGATCGAAATGTCGATTACACAAGCCAGCAAAGCGGTAATGACACCAATGAAGATCATAATGATCCATCGAAACAGATCTTTTCTAGCAATAAAACGGAATCCTCGAGTGCGAACTTCGTCTATTAGGAGAGTATTTTCGCAAATGTCGTAGTCCAAGCTCTGGAAAATTGCAATTAGATAATATTAATATACCAGCTAGCATAGAAAAGATAGAGGTCGACAGTCGACATTACTTCATATTTCGAAGACAGCATATGCAAGTTTCCAGGCTCTACTTTCTGGGGTTCGATCCTATCTTCTATATTCGGAGGCATCATTGAAGATGCAAAGGTTCCAGTCCTACTTTCATAGCTCCGAGTAAAATATCTGGTTGACTCCAGTGCACCAGCCCCAACTTCTGCTTGACTAATTTCCTCCTCACTATCATGGTCCACGTCCATTTCTTTGGCTCCGTTACCGTTGCTGCTATCATTTTGGCTAGCGCTCACTTCATCCCCCTGCAAGTCAATTGGTGATTGATGAGCATTATAAGAACGAAGAGTATTTTAAAATACTTTTTTTTAAGTAACTTAACACACCGTTCCATAGGATGTTTTATAATTTCGGGAGGAAGATCCTTCATCATGAGAAGCTAGTAAGGGTTCATCCTCAGAATCCTTGTGTCTCCGTCTTCGCTCTTCCATTTCCCTCGTATGGAAGATTTTTATCAATCGGTTGAGTTATCCACTAGGAGAGATTTCCAACGTATGCGGCGACATTATCTTCACAAAAATAAGCTAAATTAGATGAAACGTATTATCACTTTTTTTTCAGAGACACTACACCTTGAAATGCAGTACAAAGTTAGGCCCTATTCTTATAAAAAAACGTCCTGAATCTTGTAATGGTATTTTTTATTTTGGAATATTCTTGGAAAATTTTAGAACAAAAATCTTTTTTCGTTTTTTGTTGGCGATTTAGTAGGTGTCACGGAGGAAATTACGCTGGTTCTGATTCTGAATTTGAGTTGAAGAATCCCGACTCCCGACTGCTGTCTATGGGCAATGCTGCACTCATGAAATTGAACTACGCTAATCGCTGATAGCCCAAAAATAAAAATGTTTGTAATATTCAGCTGACCAGATTATCATTATAATTTTATCTAAATATCTCGTTCGCATTCTGAATCTTCATAGGGTTTACAATAATTTCATCGTTTTCGTTTCAACCAATAATTCATTATCAGTTACTCATTACTAAATGACTAATACTAATTTTAATTATTTGCTGTATGTAGTAATTATGTATACGCATGTATGCAGTATGCATAGAAGTAGATTACTATAAGGCAGTATATTACACATGTCACGGACGGACTAGCGTTTGAATGTTGACATTCTGAATTCTGAGAATTTTTTAACATTGACAGAGGGTGGATGGATATGTAAAGCTTGTTACCATTTCAGGCTTTTACTTTTGCATTGTTGTAAAATATAAATAACACAAATTATAGGTAGGTAATAAATTGTAATAAATGATAAATAATTTATGGTTTATAGAATAGTGTATATCCTCTTGGTTCATAGGAATGAGATACAATTAATATAGCCTCATAGTCAGGTTTGCGAACATCTTTCTGATAGTTACAACTGAATTCTTATACAGAGATTCGGAGTTGCAATATCTCTTGCAATCCCAGCAGCAGCATCTCATGATGAAACTCATATTAAAATTGTTGATGATATTTGTAGTGCTGGGTACGTTTAAAATTAAAGTTTATTTTATGATGATGATTTATTTATGCGTGAACAGCAACTTAAATCTTCTCGCTCTCACAGACATTCTAATGTCAAAATTCACAACAGCGGACGAAAATGAGATTAAGGAGATGAACGAGAATGCGAGCAGAAAAAGTGGAAAGGATGAGGATAATGACATTTATGTAGACAATGTGCCTCACATGCGGAAGAAAAAAGATACATATCAAAGTTTAAAAACTGGATAAATATTATTTTTAAATCGTTTAACGCGTTTAACATAAGTTTTGTTTTTGCATATCATTTTTCACTGCATGCATGCTCGACAAGCCGGACAACACTCGCGAAAATTGAACATATTATTGGGATTGTGACTTCACTTACACTAACTAAACACTTGATAGCATATATTTAATCCAAAGGGGATAGAATATAGTATGCTATATTTTTAATCTACATCTACATAGCATTGGCATACGAAACGAAACCATGCTTAAGATAAACAGATTTTTTCCCACGGTGTCTCAATTATGAGCTACTGCATCAATAGAAAGAAGGTCCATGGCAATCATATGGCAATGGCTCGCTCATAC
>Ga0210040_10006105_pt1 | contig 15109 bp, 11 predicted proteins | sample CryGeyCG12114_NA_FD_185462 | JGI IMG/M metagenome (GOLD analysis project Ga0210040, IMG submission 185462) | Groundwater microbial communities from aquifer - Crystal Geyser CG19_WC_8/21/14_NA (SPAdes) (version 2) | ecosystem: Environmental > Aquatic > Deep subsurface > Groundwater | place: USA... | reverse complement strand
TAGAACCTCTTATTCTACTTAAGTAAGCTAGGCGAGATAGTATATAGATAAGTCGGGGCAAGGTCTATTTTACATAGGTAGGGTCCTAGTATAACTTAGGTTAACTACGAAACTATAGAACTATACATAGGAGTCCTATATCTATATACCCGTAAGTCCTAGTTCCTTAATCAGCTTAATCACCTATAATCAGTATAATCAGTACTAATCGTACTAATTACCCCTAATTATACTAATCGCTGCTACTGGCCACGTGACTCTGTTATCTTATCTCCACGTGCCAGGCTTCCTTGTTTAACCTACCTATATGTATGCTGGCTGCACTGTGATACACGGGTGACCCGCTGGCCGTCCGGTCACATCTCTTAAATCGTAACATATTGATGCCCACGGGGAGATCTTTTCCAGCATTAGTGCAACATTAATAGGGTCGTAAAACCCGACACTCTTGATGGCCCTCTGCCTCGGGCCAGGTGTGCTGACCCCACCCCCCACCCTTACCCCAAGTTTCAGCCATGCTCCGCCGAGATCTCGATTTGCATATGACAGCGATGTGCAACTCACTGTTGCAGGGCACAGGGGGTGTTGGAGGGCAATAGCATGAGTGTTGGTGGTAGTAACTGAGTAACAGAATGCACGGGCATGTATGAACCTTTTGAAGACGCGCGGATCGCCATTGCGCACCATCATCGCCGCTTGACCTGCCAAGATTGGTCGGTCGTCTTGACGGTCTACACCATGGCCACGTGGCTTGCACGGAAGAGACCCGATGAGGGAGCATTGGTCAGTGGATAGAGGCCTCGATCGTAAACAACAAGAAGTTGTAGAATGGTGGACCTGATTCTTTGTCAGCACTATCAGGCACCGAAAAATGGTCCCCATGTGATATAGCCATTTAGGAGGCAGAGAACATATTTCTTGTCACTCAGGAATGACCTATGCTCATATCATGGCGCCACAATTTCAGCCTCCGGGTTCGATTCAGGTTTTACCTCCAGAGAGGTGTGCTGTCTGCGGTGGCGGAGCTGTACACTCTCCTTGGTAGAGAGACTCAGAAGAGTTATGGTGGTTGGTGAATCACTTCGCAATGTCGCTCCCTGTTGGTCCACCTCTACTGGTTTGTGTCCAACTTGCGACAACCATTCCTCAGTCGACGCCTCCTGGTCACTCTCGCCAGGATATTGTATGGCACTCAGCAAGCGTCCTGTCGATAAGTGTCTCAGATAGTGGTTAATCTTTGCAGGCGTAGACCTCATTAGAACGCATAGGATAAATGCTCCCACCGAGGTCAAACCTACTAGAGTTATTGACAGGAATGCCGGAATAGCAAACTGCCATCGATATCTGACTCTTCGCCTGTATACAGTAACAGAAACCAGCGTCCTTGATTCGGTCTGATCTTCCGCTACCTGAGATTGTCGCTTGCGCTTTCGAGGACTGGGCAGCAAACTATCAGGTGTCAGTGTCTGCGTGTTCCAGCCACGCGTCCCTGTTAGCAGGTTTGCTGCTTTGTCAGTCCAGATAAGACTCAGCATTTTGCTCACGCCTCCTGCTGTTTTCGACGCCTCCCTCCACCTCGAAAGTGTTGCCACATTGGTTGCTCCGCTATAGTCTTGTGTGCCGTCCCGTGCCGATAGTGTGTTGAAAAGTGATTCCAGAATATCGACAGGTCCACTAGCTCCGGGCAAGTATCCGTATCCTTGCCTCTGGTAATTGAGAGATCCCATGTGGCCAGGAAGGTATAGGTGTGATGCTTGAATTGTTGTCAAATTCACTGACTTCTGCTCCGCTGGAGAAACAAGACCCCAAAGTTGTGTGATGTCGGCATATTGGACGTCAACGGTTTCGACCCCCCAGATTGGCATGTGCTCTACATCTTCGTACTCTTTGTCTTGTATTGTCTGTACTGACAACGCTTCCAAGGTGTTCCTACTCTCGACGGTCATGTTATACAGAAATTGGACAGATTTGATGGTGGCCTTCGAAGTGCCTGCGCAACTGTAAATTGGCTGCCTCCACCAGGTACCGGGGACAAACGCTAGACTCTCGTCCCCATCCGTACGTCTTGCTGCCCCTAACACTAGTCCACATTCCACACTTGGTCGAGTTGTATTTGCGGTATCTTGCCCCCCTGCGCCGCTACAGACAACGTGAATTGAGGTGTAGTTCGAGATGCTGAAGCCAAATGGATTCGAATAGTTGGCCTCTGGGTACTTGGCAAAGGTGTAATTTGATGTGTACGTTGGTGGTTGGACCATACCATAATAGGGTTGAAAATTGGCTGAGTACGGTGAAGCTCCCATTGCTTGATCTTCCGTCACAGGCCACCGTTGGCCGACCATCGAATTCAAATATGCAAAGGCATGCGGACTTGGCCTTGTGATGTTCATGTATGCCATAGTGTAGGCGTTGGTCATCCAAGCCGCTTTATAAGCTCGGTTCCACAGTTGAGGATCTCGTTGAGTCTCGTTCAGGTCCAGTAGGGGATACTCGGGCACAATATCGACGAACCCTCCCTCATCGACGATGGATAAGTTCGTTAGCTGAGGACCAAGAAAGTCTGTCTCCCAGGGCAACTGGAATTCATACGATAGGTTTAATGGGACGCAGACGATTTCAGGTTCAATGAAGAGGATATCTTCAGACCATTCGGCAGCAGTACCAGAAACCACTGGCACAGTGTGGTGACGAAAGCCGACACCACCAGAGATGGTGTTGGTCACAAGACCCTCGACTGGGTTTAAAGTGTTGTCAAGATAGATTGACTTCAAGTATTGGAAGAAGTCAACTGTGTATGGCTTCTTGATGCCAAAGCTGGATTGTTTTCGAAAGGTGAATTGTCGAGTCTCAATATCGAAGAAGCTGGAGACACTACGTGGCTGTTGAGAGAGTCCACTCTGGTACAACTCCCCAAGGAGTTCTGGAATCCTCGTATCATAGTACTCACTACTAGGAACTGTCCCATTGCTGAGTAAAGTGATATTGTCGATAGGATCATACTCCTCATCATACCCTATCACGACCGTCGTCCCCGGACATTGGAGTGGTTGGAAGCCTCCGCAAAGCCTGTTGAACCCAGCATGGTCTCTAGGTAATGTTCCGATGCCAAATGGTCCTGTATCGGGTAGATATATCATTGCGGCGGGTTGGGGCTGCCGGTCTGGGACCACTTCCTCGTACAGACCTAACGGTGTGACTACAGCAGCAACAGCGATAAGTGCTAGACCCAAGGGTCTCATCCAGGTCAGGAGCAAGATAGACAGCTCGACTTTGTCACTGACAGCTGAATCGGCATTCAGGAAGGTCGGCCATAGTGAGCTCAGTAAATTCCGTTCCACCACACTCCAGGTCACCGCAGAGTGCTTCTTTGCCAGTAGCCCAACCACAACGACGATAAGAATATTTGGGAGCAGGATTTGAAGCACAAAGATCGAGGCTGCGATGAGGCCAGATACATAACCAACAGTGAGTTCCATAGTGATCCAGTGTCTGAATGTGATATCAAGTTGTGCGGATAAGCTGAAGAGCTTTGTCCTGCAGTGGTCGCAATGGCAGATACATACAAACTCTTTCGAAAGCACGGAAAACACTGATGAAGAGGCTTAGGAGAGTCTAGACAAACGTGGGCAGACAAGCGTGCAGTCTAGGCCAATTGACCATGAGCAGTCTACCCGTGCATGCATGAACTTGATGGCATCACGATGTTGCTCAAGAAATGTAACAAAGATGGGATTTCCAGCACTGTCCAAGAGTCAGCTGCAGCAAGTGGAGCTACTCGATTTCCTAATCCAGTATAACTGGAAGTTGACCCCATGAGAATCCGCGTCCTGGAAGCAAGCTCCACTTGAACGTGGATGGTGACCTAACTAAATTGAGCGACGGAGAGGGTAGACCTGCGCAGTTGGACAGGACTGAGATAATAGGAGAAAGTACTCATTCTGAAACAAAAAGGCACAACATTGAGCTTGGCAGGAGCGACCGGTGCTGCTGAGCAAGGATGCTGCCCAGTAGCCGACGAAAGGGGCTGCATGGCACGCCAGTACAGCCGGAAACAACGGGTCAAGCATTATTGCTGGTACGCGTCCAACACAGCTTCTAGAAGGTGTCGCGTTCTTCTTGTTTCAGCTGGACCCGCTGGTATATTGCTGCTAGAGAGGTGATTGATTAGTTTCATCTCGTAAAATCGTCGATAATACTATACAGTGTTAAAAGTCTCGCTTTAGGTCGGACTAGCTGTCACGATCCTGCAACGCCAACTTTCTATGCGTATCTGCTTTAGGCAGACTAAGGGTCGAGAACGCCTCGTGCGAGGCTGACAACCTTGTCGCGCCTTGCTTATTCTAAACTCTGGTAGGACTATATTGTTTCTGTGCCAAGACATTTATCGGCTGAATACTTTTGCCAAAAAATGACAAGGCTGTAATCCGTTAAGCCTCATCTCACCTTTGTTGTAATCCCCATTTCGCTACCCGTCTCCAACGCATCGACCTTTTGTTGTCGTCTCGCCTTGATCGCTGCCGTGTGTTCGACAACGTCAATTGCTCCGTGATGTGCTCCCGACTTTGATGAAAAGCTTGATCGTGCATGAGCGATCCAAGCTCTGCACCCCAAACCACATCGGCCTCAGCATGCTAGGGTCTGTATCCCTGCTCTTGAGGTCCCAACACTGTCAAATATGGCCTTCAAGAGTACAGCTCGCCTAAGAACGAAGACCGGGTGTTTCCAATGTCGACTGTCACATGTAAAGTGCGATGAAAAACGACCTGTATGTCGAAGATGCACTTCAAACAAAGCTCCGTGCCAATGGCCGACAAAGAGAGATGCCATAGATGGACGGCATCGCAGACGACCGGAAAGTGTCCATGGCATTCACTTTCCGCTGTCAGAATCTAACAGACTAGTCCAACAGCCTAGCGGACCGCTGACAGAACATTCTCCTACTTTTACCCGGGACGCTCAACTGATTGACAAGAAATTTCTTTTCGACCACTTTGCATCAAACCTACTTCCTACCCTTATCCGCAAAGATGCGCACGGATCTTCGGCCGTTCTAGGGTACATGCTGTCGATGGCGCTACCGTCAGAGACCTTGATATCTGCCATGCAGGCTTGCTCTGCCATGGATCTGGCACGATCGTATGCTATCTCTCCTTCACTCGACATCGCACTAGACTACTACGTACGGGCGGTCGAAGGTCTTCAAAAGCTCATAGGTAGCACTGAATACTCCAGTCGCCGAGACGAGCTGCTTGCTACAATCAGTTGCTTGTTGATTTTCGAGGTACGTCCGCCTCTTGGATGCCAAATGTGAGTCTGACAATTGCAGAACTCGTGCACCGATGCTCTGCCTAAGTTTAGCGCTCACATCAATGCCATGGCGCACCTATTCTGTCATAGGTCGCCTTCGGAGGAGCCACACGCCAACAGGTCTGCAGCATTCAGTCGTCTTATGGCAGAATCATTTTTGTACCATGGCAGTCTCTTGATGCTTTTCGATCACAACTTCGATCCTTTCCATCATGTCAGATTACTCCCCAATTTGCAGCATTATCTTCAACAAGGCTCGGACGAGCAATGCGCTCCGGAGAATACCTCCGAACGTTTCGTCTCTCCTATACTTCTTGCACCATACCCGTTCTACTTCCTAATCGCGGATATCACAAGGTTCTCCATTACGTCAGCATCGAAATCAAGGGCCGACGAGGCTTGTACGTGGCATATGCTTGACCAACGCTTACTTGCATTCGAGCGCCGAAGCCTACATGGTGAAGGCGACAGGAATCCTAGCAAACTGCACCTTCTAGCAGCTCGCGCCCTCATCTCAAAACCATCGATGCAGCCCACTGATATTGAAAGCTGGATACCTTTGGACGCCATCATGGATCAATCTCTAGAAGAATTCGTGCTAGCGGAGGCTGAGGGGACGTTCACAAGTTACTCCCTATGGCCGCTTGTCGTCCTTGGCTCTATGGCAACCAGCTTCCACGAAATTGAGCTTGTCCGAGGTCTCATCCAAAAAATTGCTAAGAACAAACAGAATGAGTTGTCTCAATGGATCATTCGCCGTCTAGAAGACATTTGGAACAGAACGGCTTCAAGTTGGATGCTACAAGAAGACCAGCTCTTGGCAGGGCTGTGTCTACTGACACACGGAGAGAGCTTAGACTCAACTCTGATGATAGTGTAAGGATCGCCGATATATTGGGAGACGCATGTTGACCAAACAAAAGCCATACGCAGCAGCAGGGCCTCGACCTGGTCATGCGTTTAGGATTTTCTCCACAATTTCGGCCACAAGGATGAGTTTCTCGTCCTTCAGGTGCCTGGTAACGAGCTGAATGTGACAGGGAGCGCTTTCAATGCTTTCCGGTCGATCTGTTGCTTATCAGTCAAGATATCGAGCGCGCGGTGGATGCACTCACAGGGTGGGCTGTATTCAACATCCCTTATAAACAAGCGATCAAGCTTGTGCGAGGCTTTGCTGAAGGGTATCACACAGGCTGGATACTAGACCCACGTCGGCCAGAATCCTACCCTGAGGACTTACTACACTACTTACATCAGCAAGGTTGAATGGCGAGGTATAAAGCGGTTCGCCGAACAAATCATGCGGCACTGCGCAGCCGACTTGATAGCCTGGTCCAATGATGGCATCGATCTTGTTTCGAGTGAAGACTTCGCGCAACGAGCACAAAAAGTTGGCCTTCTCTACATTCAGATCAAAGAATTCTTCCAACGTGGGCTCCTTCACAGCATTCTGAAGTGGATAGGTTACCTCAACTGAAGGAATGACCGGCTCGCCGCTTGCAGCAATGTGTGTAAAGACCGTCCTTTTAGGATCCATATTGAAGTATCGAAAGGCGAGTTTACTTGCTGAGCTGAGCGACGGAAAATCATTCTGCAAGTCGACCAAGATGTGTCCAGCATCTTTCAATTTTCGGCACGCTTCGTCAAGGGTTCGTCGCATCGGAGGATGAAGATGACAGTCTGGGTCCTCAGGCATAATGCCAAGGGTTAAATATGATTTTGACTCTGCTTCCCTCCACGGAATAGGTAGAACCATCTCATCAAGGTCCGAGCATGGTGCGTCGAAGACTGTCTTCAACAACAGTTTGGCGTCCCGTGCGGAGCGGGTCACCGGACCTGCGGATGGCGCTATACCTGCCATCCCCTTACGTCCTGCCGCACACTGCCCTCGGTACGGTAATCTTCCACATGATGGCTTGAAGCCAAATGTGCCGTTGCATAACGCGGGAATTCGAATCGATCCCGCGATATCTGTACCGATCCCCAAAGGAGATCCTCGCATAGCCACAAGGGCACCTTCTCCGCCACTGCTTCCCCCTGCGGTAAGCGAGAGTTTGTGCGGATTTCGTGTCCGTCCAAAAATGTTGTTATGAGAGTCTGGTGTCATCATAGTCTGCGGAACGTTCGTTTTGACATAAAGGACTGCACCAGCGGCCAGCAAAATGTCGATCAGTGCAGAATTCTCGGATGCGGCAGGTCTGTCGATGAACGATACAAATCCGAGGGTGGCGTGTATGCCTGCGATGTTGAAGCTCTCTTTGACCGAAATTGGAAGACCATGCAGAGGTCCGATACATTTTCCAGTCTCTACCAGGTGGGTATCGAGCTGATGCGCTCGTTCGAGTGCGGCGTCGAAGAAGATCTCCGTCAGGCAGTTCGTAACTTGCTGGGCAATTGCGGCCCGCTTGCAGAATGCCAGAGTCAGGTCAAAAGACGTGATTTCCCTCGATGTCAACTTCGAGACTAAATCTGTTGCGTCGAAGTCCTCGGTGAGCGAAAGTTCGGCCTTTGTTAGGATGCCGGACTTCCTGGGTACATCAAGCACATTGTCCATGGTGCCATTTGCTATACTATCGAGTATATGATATGGGAGCAGCCATTGCTGTGGAATGTTTGATGCGACTTCAGTACGCTTTTCCTCTGCTTTGCGCTCCCATTCCGGGATTGTCATTGTCTATATTGTGTGTTTGGGAGTCAACAGTGATCGGATTAAATTGGTTGCAGCAGATGCACGATTTGGGAAGTGGTGCAGATCGAACTTTCATCTTCTCGAGCAGCAGGTGAATTTAAGGCCTCTGGAAACAGATTTGGTGGTGGACAATTAGATCCTGCGACTCAGGGAATGATCGCTACGAATGTGCTCGGGTTCCGCCTGGCATCGCAATTATTTGTGATTGGCCGACGACCTCTCATCGCAAATACCGTTCATTGGCTGATTAAGGAGCTCCGCACTGCCGTTAAGGCATGCGGACTATCCCGTCCCCTCTCATTGGCGAGCACCATAGCCGTTGAGTATGGTAGGCATAGCAGATCGGAAAGTGATGATCACTACGGCACATGCAAACGGGTGCGAATTTCTGCGACCTTGTGCTCACAACGAAAACTCATTCTCATATCCAACAGTACACATCCTGTCGTCTACGGACCCAGCGAACCTAAGGCACTAACCACTGAAACCAGCTATCGGATAGAACATGGTCGAAATGGAAAGTTCGGTGCCTACTTATCACATTGTTCGGCAAGTGATTGCTGAGCACATCGACACGTTGGAGCGAGATTTATGGAACCTGAATACACAAGTATGCCCGCCGACGAAAGCAGAGCCACGTCGGGCTAACCCTTATATGCACAGATCCATCGCAATCCCGAAATCGCCTTCTGTGAGTTCAAAGCCCACCAATGCATTACAGAGTTCCTCAATAGCCAAAACCACGACGTCGAACGCCATGCGTACAAAATGCCAACCGCGTTTGAGGCCAAATATGGCCGAGGCGGGCGCTGCGCGAACTTCTCCGCCGAATACGATGCTTTGCCCCAAATTGGACATGCTTGTGGACACAATTTGATAGCAATCACGGCTATCGCCAGCTACCTTGCTCTATCACATGTGCTGCAGCGTTTCTCCCTCCCCGGCCGAGTCCATCTGCTAGGGACGCCTGCTGAGGAAGACGGCGGGGGCAAGGTGATACTCCTGGAACGTGGGGCCTATGAAAAAGCTGATATGTCGCTGATGATGTGAGTCTAAGCCAGCAGAATGGGAGCCTTTACTGACAATCTGTGAAGTCATCCAGTGTCAGAGCGGCAGCCAGGAGCAGAAGGCTTCTTAGGTATCGCCGGCCAAACCTCGAATGCCAATGTCGATCTTGTGGCTGAATTCAGGGGCAAGAATGCTCATGCCGCAGCTAACCCATGGGATGGCATAAACGCCCTAGATGCTGTGGTGGCCGCATACAACAACACCTCAATGCTCCGACAACAGATGATGACAGACGACCGCATTCACAGCTGCATATTGAAAGCGCCTAGCATAACGAATGCAATACCAGAATACACGAAAATCAAGTATTCTGTTCGCAGTCCTAGTCTAGCAAGGCTGGAAGCGCTTGAGGCGCGAGTACGCGCATGCATAAACGCTGCGGGTATGACTACAGGCTGCGAGGTGTCCATCACCGCGGACTCGCCTTACGCAGAGCTCCGTCTGAACAGCCCTCTTTGCGTAGCATTCGCTGCAGAGATGGAAATTCGTGGGGTCAAAGTGTTGGCAACTTCCCAGACAATGATGCAAGGCTCCACCGACATGGGGAATGTCAGTCATGCGATGCCCGGCCTGCATGCCATGGTAGGCATTCCGGGTCCAAGTTCTGCGTTTCCTCATAGCCAGAATTTCACAATTGTACCTGGGACACGAGATGCGCATCTACGCATACTAGAGGCTGCAAAATCATTGGCAATGACTGCATGGCTAGCTTTGATGGACGACGGTTTCTATGCAGAAGTTAGAAGAGATTTCGCTAAACAATCAATGCGTTGGTAATCAAGCAATGAACCTACTCACATCTTGCGCTATTCCTTCGAATGGCTTCGTTCGGGTTGGGTTCCCCGCATATCGGGTACCTACCTCCAGACTGTTTAGGATGAAGTCTACACTACCCGATATTCTCATCGTGAACTGCCAGACTGTGGCGTCCAAAGGGTGTGCTACATGTATCCGGCGCAGCATCGCGATCAGCGTCTCCAGATCAAAGAAAGCCTTGCCACCAATCACGCGTAATTGCGATGCAAGCGTCGAGCTAACTCGTTTCCAATCAACACCTCTTCTCCATCAGCAAGCGAAGATTCAAGGACGACATATTGTCCAGAGCAGTTCGCTCTTGATTCCGGTAAGCATTTAGGCAGTTGAACCTGTGTGACAAGTTTGGGACTACCATGTCTACATATATGTGCCCTCGCCCCCTCCAGAAAATAATCCAACACCATAATCCATTGAATACGCTCACCTCTGCCGCTTAACATTACGGCTACATTGTGCGAGCCTACAGCACGATGTCGTCCAGCAACCTCGACCACGAAGCGGTAATACTGGAGAGGGAAGGGAAGGTCTCACTTCACAGCCTAAGCAACAATATCACTCTCAATTCCGAAAGCATCACGGGAGATGACTATATGTATGACTGCCCCCCGGTACGCTGGAAGATCGATCTCGTTTTGATGCCTCTGCTAGGCTTCTGCTACATGTTACAATTTCTTGACAAGCTCTCGTTGAACTACGCTTCTCTGCTTGGGATTCTGGAGGACGTCTCTTTGACTGGCAATCAATACTCTTGGGCTTCCAGTGTATTCTACTTCGGATATCTGGTCTGGTCCTACCCAACAAGCTATCTTGTTGTACGATTACCTATCGGGAAGTATCTTTCAGCGAGCGTGTAAGTTACACCCATTCTAAGAACTTAGATTCTGGAGCTAAGATCGCTACAGGCTGCTGTGGGCCATTGTTCTCATGAGCCATGCCGCTTGCAAGGACTTTGCATCGTTAATGGTCGCTCGTTTCTTTCTCGGTGTTACGGAAGCCGCAGTCGCCCCAGGGTTTTCTCTCTTCACCTCACTCTGGTACAAGCGGAAGGAGCAACCACTTCGCCATGGCATATGGTTCTGCGGTAACTCTATAGCCAGCATTGTCGGTGGTGTCGCAGCATACGGCGTTGGCCACATCCACGGGAAGCTTGCCCAATGGCAATACCTCTTTCTCATCTTCGGAACAATCACTGCCTTCTGGGCTATTGTCATGTTCATCTTTATGCCCGACAATCAGTCCACCACATGGTGGCTTCACGAAGACAATAAACAAGCCGCCATCCGACGTGTCGCCAGCAACCAAACTGTAACTCATTCTGACAACAAGTACAGGATGTATCAACTGGTGGACGCTCTCACGGATCCAGCCAACTGGCTCTTAGCTCTCTACATCTTCTGCGTCAACCTCGCCAACGGCGGCCTGACAGCCTTCGGCTCCCTTGTCGTCAAAGGGTTCGGCTATAAAGGTCTCGACGCCCTACTCCTGCAGATGCCCGCCGGAGGCACCCAACTCGGCTTTGTCATCGTTGGGTGCTACCTGTGCTCGCAGGTCCGCAATATCCGAATTATTGTCATGTTCGGTCTCACGTTGACTAGCGTACTTGGTCTCGCGTTGATGTACGCTCTGGAGCCTTCAAATAGAGCTGGTCGACTGACGGGATATTGTCTAGCCATGGGTTATGCCGCCAATATGCCACTGGGTCTCTCGCTAATCCCGAGTAATGTTGCTGGTTACACGAAAAGGTCGACGGTAAATGCATGCACCTTTGGGGCGTATTGCTTAGGCAATATTGTTGGACCTCAGTTCTTCAGTGTTGCTGAAGCACCCCAGTACACCAGGGGCATCGCGGCGAGCTTGGCGGGGCTGTGTCTCGGAGCGTGCTTCATTGTACGTCTGAGATTCTGGTATGGCTTTGAAAACCGAAGGAGGGAGAGGCAGTATGGATCTCCTGATGCGACTGTTTTGTTCGTCGATCAGGAGCTTACGGACCGGGAGAACAAGAAACAATTCAGGTATTTACTTTAGGTGGTGATGTGTACTGCGTGGCTAGAGAAGCTCGGTGCCTGTCAGGTGTTGGAGATCCTTAAATCTGGCGGGAGTATCATCACACCGATAGATGTGGCTACGCCCTGATGACGGAAAGAAATATATCGGCTGGCCCGCGTATATAGGAAATGTATATAACTACCGTATCAATATAGTATTCGAACGCTTAAATAGAAGTAATTTTAACGATTAGTTAGCATATTCGAAACACGTGCTAATATGCGTTGTGAAGCCTAAATATATTAGGCCTTCGCTTATAGATCGTATCGATATAGCTCGAGCTAGATCGAGCTAGATCGAGCTGGTATCAAGCTGGTATCGAGCTAGCACGAAGAAAAAATAAGTAGAGAGTTAGCTCGCGCCGAGATCTCCTAGCTCGAATCTAGCTTAATACTAGCTCGATCTAGCTCGTTATATCGATTTTAATCTTATAAGCTCGCTCGATAGCTCGTTCTAGCTCGCTTTAGCTCGCTATATCGAATTTAATATTCGAGCTCGCTAGTAGCTCTTAGGTAGCTCGTTCTAGCTCGACTAACCTATTTAGGACTAGCTTCGGATAGCTAAACTCTATTTATTAAATCGACTCTAGCTCTTTAGTTAATATATATTTATTAACTTTTAAGAATTTAAATAGATTTTTCGTTAAAATCTATATATAAAAGATTTATTATATACTACTACTACTACTAGTAAAGGCCTTAGAGGTTTTTTTTTAAAGAATTATTTTTAGTTTTTAAGGTAGCTCGAGCTAGCTTAAGCTTAGCTCGCTAGCCCGAACGTAGTAACTACTCGGCGGCTTAAGATAGAGAGCTAGCTTAAGCTAGTATCGAGCTAAGATCGAGCCTTACTTTAAGTAAAGGCCTATATAGAAACGATAAGCGCGACCTTAAGCTACTTAGCTACTTATTTATATCTTTATCTTTATGTAGTATATATTAGGCCTTCGCTTAAGTTTTAGCTCGAGCTAGTACTAAGCTACGAGTAGGTTAGCTTGAGAAGAAATATATTAACTAGCTCGCGAGAGTATATTAACTAGCTTACTAACTAATCTTATATAACCTTATCTTCGCGATTCTACGTATAAGTTACTTTTATTATATTTATACTATAAATCGACCTTTACTACTTATATTTAAAATCTTAAGAGTAATATTATATTTTCTTATATTATTACTACTTTCGTACTCTAATAGCGTAGCCTTTTACTATTACTATTAATAGTAACTATAATATATTACTACTTTCTTACGTCTTATAGTACTTTTTATACTTATTACTATTAATAGATTATAAGTTCGCTACTAATAGCTATCTTTTATATTTACCTTTTACTATTTCTTTTACTATCTCTCTTATTTTAATTATAGCTCTTCTCTTTACTAGTAGTTATACCTTTAATAATAGTACGAGCTCGTCTTTATTACTATCGCTAACGTCTTATATAAAGAGAGTCTCGTTATTATTATCGAAAAAGAAAGAGAGATTATCGTTAATAGGTCTTTAAGTAGAAGCTCGTAAACCTACTCTTATAACTTATTCTACCTACTAAAGTAGAATAAGCCGAAGATAATTAAGCCTATCTCTCTTTACTTAAGTAAGAAGGGTTCCTTAATCTTCGTTTTACCTAGTAGAAGCCTATAAGTTACTCGCTTTAGGTAGGTTACCTACTTAACTCTCTAACTCTTCGTAACGATAATATAGTAGATTTCTTAAGATTTTTTATATTTTACTCTTTATTATTAATTATAAACTAATAATAATAGGTTTTTATAAATTACTATAATTCTATTACGAAAAGTAGGCCTAGAATTATAAGAATCTTTATAATAATTCTAGCTAAATTTAGTTAAATACCTACCTCTTTTAATTAGCTTAATCGAGCTTAGTAAGAATAGGCGCCGTAATAGAAGCCTATAAGCTTCTATTTATAGAACGAAGAGATAGGCTAAAAATAGCTAAGCCTATCTCTTTTTATCTAGGTAAGGAGGGTTCCTTAACCTTAAGCCTACTCTATCTTTATTCTACTTAAAGGCCTAATTATTAATAAGTATAGCCTCCTCTTAATTAAGTTAAGATAACTATAATACTTAATAACTATATACTCGCTAACTTATTCGTATATTACTATTTATTAACGACTAGATTACTTCCTTTAGTATTCGTAGTATCTCTCGCTACTACTACTTTCTCTTACGAGCGTTAGTGTACTATATTAGCTCTTAGAGGAAGTTAAATCTCGTAGCTATATCGAGTAGTATAAGTATAGGTACTCGCTATTATAAGTAAAAATCGTTAATTATAAGATCCTCTTAGCTATATATTCTCTATAGAATAGTATACTAATAAAATAAACCTAGCGAAGTATTAAACGCCTATATATAAGATAATAACTACTTATTATTATAGTTCGTTTAAGTAATACCTACTCGTCGTTATTTATTATTAACTAAGTTAATAGTATAATAACTAATTACTCGTTAAAGTATAATAGAAAAGAGGTTATTCTAATAAATAGTACTATTATAAAGAGTATTTCTCTCGTTTATAAGCTCGCTCTTAATTTTAGTATTAATCTTAATAATATACTAATAAAATAGTATAACTAGTATTTATAAGTATATTAAACTAGCTATAATATATTTCTTAACTACTTTATATATACTCTTAACCCTACTTATTATCGTATTACTAAAATAAGATACTTAGTTAATATAAGTTAATATAATCTTCTCTTTATACTTTAATTAAGTCTACTAAATATAAGTAGTAAAAGAGAGAAAGGCTTCGTCGCTATAAGTATCGTAAAGAGTTAATTAGGCTTATTTATAGCTCTTAATCGTTATTACTTAAATAATTAAGTACTAGTACTAAAGAAAGATCGCCTTCTTACTTTTTATATATTATAGTATCTCTATAAGTAATTTACCTATATATATTAAGCTATCGCTTATAGATTATCTCGATATAGCTCGAGCTTATATTAAGCTAAGTCGATACTAGCTTAAGCTAATTCTTTACTTATCTTTTCTTTATTCTAGCTCGATACTAGCTTAATACTAGCTCGATACTAGCTTAATTTAGCTTAATCTAGCTTATTATATTTAATTTTATTTTCTAGCTCGCTAAGAGCTTTTAAGTAGCTCGTTCTAGCTCGCTTTAGCTCGCTATTTTAAAATTAATATT
>Ga0210040_10006104_pt1 | contig 15109 bp, 12 predicted proteins | sample CryGeyCG12114_NA_FD_185462 | JGI IMG/M metagenome (GOLD analysis project Ga0210040, IMG submission 185462) | Groundwater microbial communities from aquifer - Crystal Geyser CG19_WC_8/21/14_NA (SPAdes) (version 2) | ecosystem: Environmental > Aquatic > Deep subsurface > Groundwater | place: USA... | reverse complement strand
ATTTAATAGTTTAAACCGCTTAAGTCTTTTTTGGTTTAACCTAATTAAATCAAGCAAATGCTTTGGCAACTTCCTGCGCTACCACTTGCCCGGAAATTAGAGATGGCGGTACACCAGGTCCCGGCACTGTTAGCTGACCGGTATAATATAAATTTTTAATTTTCCGACTTTTCATGCTGGGTTTTAAAATAGCCGTTTGCATTAAGGTATTTGCCAGTCCGTAAGCATTGCCTTTAAAAGCATTATAATCCGAGATAAAATCTTGGTGCGCGTAACTTCTTTTAAAAATAACGTGCTGCCGAATATTCTGCCGGGTCAATTTTTCTAACCGGCTCATCGCCAAATCATAATATTTTTCCCGAATAGAATCTTCGTCTTTTAAATCAGGTGCCACCGGAATCAGAATAAATAAATTTTCGCAACCTGCCGGAGCTACACTAGGATCGGTTTTGGAAGGAGCCGAGACATAGAACAGCGGATTAGTAGGCCAACGTGGTGTTTCGTAAATCTCGCGGGCATGCGGTTCAAAATCCTCATCAAAAAATAAGTTATGGTGCTGCAGGTTTTTTAGCTTCTTATTTATACCCAGGTAAAAAATTAAAGAAGAAGGCGCCATTACCCGCTTACCCCAATAATTATCAGAATAACTCCGCTGCATTGGTGGCAATAAATCTTTTTCTACGTGGTGATAATCCGCCCCCGCTACTACTACATCGGCCGCAAAAACATCTTTAGTAGTGTGCACGCGTTTAATGGTATCAATTTCAGTTTCGAGTTGGGTTACCTCCTGGTTGTATAATAGCTCCACTCCCACCGCTTTTGCCAGATCGGCCATACCTTCCACAATTTTGTACATGCCGCCCATGGGGTACCAGGTACCCAACGAAATATCGGCGTAGTTCATGAGGCTGTACAAGGCGGGGGTATTTTGCGGCAAAGCGCCTAGAAACAATACCGGAAATTCCATGAGCTTAATAATCTTTTCGTTCCGGAAATATTTACGGACGTGCTGGTGCATGCTCTGAAAAACATCCATCCGGAAAACATCCAGAAGTAACCGCAAATCTAGGAACTCCAACACTGATTGCCCAGGTTTATACACCAGTTTATTTATGCCAACCTCGTATTTATAAGCAGCTTGTTTTAAAAATGAATCTAACTTCTGGCTGCTACCGGGTTCCAAGGATTCAAACAAATCTTTTAACGCCGGCATCTGGGCCGGCACCGGCATAAAATCGTCTTCCCCAAAAATAACCGTATACGAAGGGTCTAATCGTAACAGGTTGTAATAATCGGCAGTAGATTTGCCAAATTTTTGGAAATACTTATCAAAAACATCGGGCATCCAATACCAACTGGGTCCCATATCAAACGTAAACCCGGCGGCGGAAAAAGAGCGGGCCCGCCCGCCTGGCCGATCGTGTTTCTCTAATAATTGTACCTGAAAACCTTGTTGTGCCAAACTGGTAGCCGCCGCCAAACCGGCAAAACCGGCACCAATAACAATAACTTTTTTCGGGTTTTGCATGCAATATTATAATACGAGAAATAATACGAGAAATACGGGCAGAACAGTTTATCTAGCCTGGTTTTTTCGCTTGAATAACTGAGAAATAAGTTAAATCTACAAAGCCGGGTTGTAAACAGAAAGCAATTGCTTTAGTTCTTTTCGGGCTATATGAATCCGGTTCTTAACGGTACCAATTGGTATCCGAAGTTTTTCGGCAATTTCAAGGTATTTAAAACCCGTGAAATACATCATAAAAGGAGTCCGAAAATCCTCGTCTAAGCCTTCAATCGCTTTATTTATATCATTCAAAGCAAATTTACCGGTGGCCCCGTTTTGGGCGATAAAATTTTTATCGGTGTTAATGTACAAAAAGTAATCATCGCTGTCGATGTTGCTGCTGCGCTTGGTTATCTTGTTATAATTGTTTATAAAAGAGTTGCGCATAATGGTATAAAGCCAGGCCTTTAAATTGGTGCCAGGCTTAAATTTGTCGCGGTTCGTCAGGGCTTTTAATAATGTTTCCTGTACCAGATCTTTAGCTTCGTCGAAGTCACGCGTCAGATTCATAGCGACAGGTTTGAGGGCGTAAGACAACTGTTGTACTTGGTTTGTAAATTCAAGAGCAGTCATAGAGAAATGATTAGTTTAGCCTATATAAGATGCAATACGAAAGTTACAAAAAAAGAGCGATGTTTTGTTTAATAAATATACAATAAAGTTAAACAAAACTTTATACAATCAAAATCCTTTCTCGTACATACATCTTTAAATTAACGCAAAATCAAGCTAAGTAAACTTACAACTTATTTATTACTAGAATGCTACACTATATAAAAAATTAAAAAGTGCGGCAGTTGGCTTCCGGTAAATAAATTTATTTTGTTAATAATCTAACCTGGAACCTTAAACCGACTTGGTTTTATCAAGTAGCTGAATAAAGTGGGGCAACGAAGAAACTTGAATAACGGAGGCGGGAAAAACAAGCTGCGGATTCTGAACCAAGTAGCCGCTAATAAAAATGGTAACATCAGGAGCCATTTGCACCAACTGATTTATATAGCGCTGAACGTGCTCTTGTTCGGGAACTACGTTTAAAGCCGTACAAATATAATGCGGGTGATAACTATTTACGGTAGCCTGAATGTCGGCAACAGGCTGATGCTGGCCCAAATACAAAACATGAAAACCGCGTTTGCGCAAGAGGTAATACGAAAACAACAACCCAATTTCGTGGAGTTCGCCTTCGGGTAAAAACAAAAGAAAACGGGCGGCAGTGGCGCGGTTAACGGGTACTTGCCCATCGATGGCTACAAATAATTTCTGACGGATAATATTACTGACAAAATGTTCTTGCGCAGGCATAATGCTGCCGGTTTGCCACAGAAGTCCAATTTTAATCTGGAGCGGACAAATAGTTTCCAGCATGGTTTGCTCCAGTCCTTTTTGCAGGATAATAGTGGTGAGCAACTTATCAAACCGTTCCTCGTCCATTTCGATCATGGCTAGAAGTAAGGTATTTAATTGCTGCGAGTCAGGGGTTCGTTGCAGGGTAAGTTGTTCTACGAGCTCGCCTAATTGCTGGCGGGTCATTTTGGCTATTTTGGAGATTTTATAGCCTTGTTCGTTCAGAACCGAAATATTCAGAATGGTTTTTAAATCAGTATCGTTGTAATAGCGGATGTTGGTTTCGGTACGTTGCGGACTCAGAATACCGTATCGCTGTTCCCAAATGCGAATAGTATGGGCTTTAATGCCCGATAAATGTTCCAGTTCTTTTATCGAATATTGCGCCACATTTATTGGAGGTTACGAAGCGATTTCTTACGTCCGGCGAGGCGAAAGTATTTAATGGGCACCCATAACATGCCAAATGACTCCGACCCATCTTTTTCGGGCGTTTTATGATGCACTTTGTGCGCCATATCCAAAGCCTTTAAATATACATTGGAGGTTTTGTCAAAAATTTTAAGCCGGCGATGAATAAAGATATCGTGCACCAGAAAATAGGTCAGGCCATAAATAGAAATCCCGGTAGCAATCCAGAAACGGTAATCTAGGTTCTCGCTGCCGTATATAAAAAAAACAGTAGCGAGCGTACCGTAAAACGTGAAAAATAAATCGTTGCGCTCCAGCGCGTGGTTGTGCCGCACGTGGTGCGACTTGTGCAAAAACCACAAAAAACCGTGCAGCACATACTTATGCGTAAACCAGGCTACACCTTCCATAGCTATAAAAGTCAGGAGTACTATTCCAATATTGGTCAGCATATAATTACAACCGTTTAATTTGACAGATGTTTAAAGCCTCTCGGTATTACGAACAATTTTTTCTTCCCTAAAAAGTTGTTCTACCGCGCTGGCAATCTTATTTCTATTTAGGTAAAGCTACTTGCAAAGCTCCGTTCTCTTCCGTTACATATAATTTCACGGCCGTTTCCGCTCTAAACCTAGCCTTAATTTTACGGACATACGACTTGTAATTGGCACCTGTTACTACCACAACCAATTTAGAATTAGTATTAAAATTCAGGTCGGGGGAAACGTAAGCATTATTGCTTAAAACCATATAATCAAGTTTTAAAGACGCTACTGCATAACCCCGGAGCGGTTTCCGGCAATACAGAATCTTAAGACCTTGCCAATTAATAAGCTCATTACCATCGGGTAAAACGGCTACGGCCAAGACCTTATTTGCGGATGTAGTAGCAAGCCGGAGTAGTTGCGGTTGCGAAACACCCATTTGCCACAGATGTGGTTGCAGGTTATACTGAAGGTTTTTAGGATAAGCATAAAAAGCTGAATCGGCTAAAACGGTAGCTTGCGTACCCGAAACAAAACCGAGGGCAGTGGACTGGGGCGTGTGGTACACCACAAAATAGCGTTGCTGCAGCCGGCTTTTGGCAGCGGCCAGTTGCTGTACCGAAAAAAACAGCACGAGGGTGGTAAAAACCGCAAAATACCACAACTGCTTTTTCACCAGGAATACACAAACTAAAAACAGCATTCCGTAAAGGCACCAGGCTTGGGTTTGACTAATAACAATACCGCTAATAACGGCCAACGGCAATTTTACTAAAAACCCGCTTATCAGATTCATCAGCATTAAAATACCCGCCAGCAATTTGCCCAGCAGCGCGGCCACCAGCGGGAACCAATAGAAACCCAAGAGCAAAAAACCAAGAATTAGGGCAACGTTGGATAAGAATACCGCGGCAATATTAGCGAGTAAAAAATAAACCGGGAACTGATGAAAATAGTAAAAACTCAGGGGCAATACGGCGAGCTGGGCCGCCAAAGAAGTACTCAGCAAAGCCCAAATCTGATCCGGTAACCAGGCATTTACTTCGAACCACGCATAAATTTTCGGCTGAAAATAAACAATGCCTACTACCGCCAAAAATGATAACTGAAAACCAACATCAAGTAAAAAATACGGGTTTTGGAGGAGCAAAAAGAAAGCTGCCGCCGCCAAGGTATTGTACATATTAGTTTGTTTCCGGAGAATTTTTGCACCTGAGATAAAGCTAAACATCACCACCGCCCGGAGCACCGAAGCTGATAAAGCTGTAACAAACCCGTACAACCAGATAAAACTAAGCAGCAGAATAAAACTCAGCACTTTATAGCCCTGCCGCTCACTCCATCGCCCAATAACGAAATTCAACACCCAAAACAACAAGGCAACGTGCAAACCCGAAACGGCCAATACGTGCATGGTGCCGGTGTTGGCGTAGGTTGTTTTAATATCCTCTGGCAAATAATCTTTGATGCCCAATACCAACGCCGTTGCAATGCCATATTCCCGAGCCGAAGGAATATTTTGCCTTAAAGTGGCATCTAGAAAATCGCGCAACCTTATACTGTAATATATAAGCCAATTAGGCGGCTGGTGCCCGGCCACTAGAAATTGGCCGGCATTTAAGTAGTGCTGGTGGTATATTTGCTGATGCGCCAGGTATTCCTGGTAATTAAATTGGCCCGGATTTAAAGGTGCTTTAACAAATTGAGGAGCACCTTTTATAACGAGTACCGTGCCGTATTTCAGAACTTTTGCCTTTCCTTCATTTTTGAAAGAGAGCCTGACATTACCCGAAACCCACTGCCATTTATCATTAATTTTTATTTTAGTTAAAGCTAAAGTGGTAGAAACAGAATTAGGTTTATGGATAATATAATCGTTGACGACGCCCGTGTAGTACGCCACCGATTCTGGGTAATGGGAAATATTATTGGGCTGAGATTTGGCGGTGCGGAAATGAGTTTGCACAAAACCGGCCAGGAATATAGCTAATAAAGCTACTATGCCAGCCAGATTGTGCAGGTCCGCTGACTTTTTAAATCGCGCCAGAAACCAGATAATCAGATAACTTAAAAGTAAAGCCGCAAAGGAAGGTAATATATATGCCGGCAGCCGGTCTACGCGGAGGTAAGTGAGAATACCAGCACTAAAAAAGAAAACAATGCGCAAAAAAGGATAAGGCGCCCACTTAAGCACGAAAAACCATTTTGAAGTGATTTATATCGCATTCACTAAACATATCGCCCTCCGGCTCAAAACCGTGCCGGGTATAAAAAGCAACAGCCGGCACTTGCGCGTGCAAATAAACTATTTGGTTGGGGTACTCCGCTTTTACATCCGTTAGTACTTGTTTTAGTATTTCGCTGCCCACGGCTTTATTCCGGTATTCCGGGAGAACCGCAAAACGCTCTAGTTTTACCCCGTTCAGCGTTTTACGCCAACGGGCCGCACCGCAGGGCACTCCAGCGTGAAAGGCTAAATAATGGTGCGCTGTTGCTTCGTGTTCATCGTATTCGGCACTGGCGGGTACTTTCTGTTCGTCTACAAATACTTTGCCCCGGATCGCGTAAGCGGCTTTTAGATCAGCAGGGTCTTCTATTCTAAATACTTTAATCATCTGGATAGTGGTGTGCTGAGGAATTAGTTTAATTACCAACCTCTTGGCAAATTAGCATAAACTGGCAATAAACGTATAACCCAAACTATTTTTTAAATCGGCATAGCTTAAAGCGAATTAAAGTAAAATATGTTCCTGTCCGTTAAAATTATATTTTTGATTTTTTCTAAAACTACAAAACCAATAAAAATAAAATAGCGCCGGCTTTTAACCCGGCGCTATTTTTAAAAGTATTATATCTTTATTTCTTATCGCTCTATTCGCACCGGCTCGCGGCTTTGCGCAGCTTCTTCGGCTTTGGTGTAGGCTTCAATAATAGATTTTACCAAACGGTGCCGCACTACGTCTTCGGCTTTCAGTTCCACTAAGGCAATGCCTTTTATGTCTTTCAAAATATTTATGGCCTCAATTAAGCCGGACTTCTGCTTGGTTGGTAAGTCAATTTGCGAGCGATCACCGTTTATCATTACCTTCGAGCTGGGTCCCATGCGGGTCATAAACATTTTAATCTGCATCGGCGTAGTATTCTGGGCTTCATCCAGCAACACAAAAGCATTGTTTAAAGTACGTCCCCGCATATACGCCAGCGGTGCTATTTCAATAATTTTGTTTTCGTAGTAATACTTGAGCTTCTCCACCGGAATCATGTCTTCCAGGGCATCGTAAATCGGACGTAAATACGGATCTACTTTATCTTTCATGTCGCCGGGCAAAAAGCCCAGGCTTTCGCCGGCTTCCACCACCGGGCGCGAAATAATAATTTTCTTTACTTCTTTATTTTTCAGCGCCCGTACAGCTAGCGCTACCGAAATATAGGTTTTCCCCGTTCCGGCCGGCCCCAAAGCAAATACCATATCGTTTTTATCTACGGCATCTACCAACTTTTGCTGGTTGGCGGTTTTGGCTTTAATAATACCGCCTTTGCTGCCGTACAATAATACGTCGGGCGAAGCAGGAATTACATTTTCTTCTAAATCGCCATCGGGCGCGATGTATCGGTTCACGCTGTTTTGGTTTATGTGGCCAAATTTATGATAGTGCTCAATCAGTGAAGACAGAATTTCATGAATTTTAGCTATCTCCGGCGTTTTGCCTTGAATTTTTATTTCGTTGCCCCGGCTAGTGATTTTGCTGCTCGGAAAAGCCGCCGCCAGTTGCTTAATATTTTGGTTCTCAACGCCTAAAAAATCTATAAGCGAGATATTATCTAAGGTTATTATTTTTTCTACCAAATGCTTAATCGCTATTAATCGTGTACTGATGAAATTTCTTTTTAAAATAATTCATACTTTTGTAATTAACAAAAATAGTGCAAATTTAATTCGTGCTTATGGCTTTGATTACGTTTTTATCTGACTTTGGATACACCGATCATTACGTTGCCGCCGTTAAAGCCAGTATATTAAAAAACTATCCGCAGGCGCAGATTTTAGACATTTCGCACGCCATTGATCCCTTTAACATTTTACACGGCGTTTACGTTCTGAATGCTGTTTTTAGAGATTTTCCGGAGGGTAGTATTCATATTTTAGCCGTTGATTCGCAGGGAGGCGAAAAGGGCCGATATCACGCGCTAAAATTTAAAAATCACTATTTCCTGGCTCCCGATAATGGTATTTTATCGTTATTAACCGAATCGCAGCCCGAGTTATTAGTGTTATTGGATAGCGCCGGCAAACTAGCCCATCCGGCCAAAGATATTCTGGCGCCGGCTGCGGCCTTTTTGGCCCAGGGCGGCGATATACTGGCGCTAGGATCGGAAACAAATATAATGCGGGAGCTAATTAACCGCCAACTCCGCTTCAGCGACCACGCTATTACGGGCCACATTATTCACATCGACCATTATGGTAATTTGATTACAGATATTTCCCGCGACAGCATGGATGCCATTGGCCACGGCCGGCAATTCACTATCCGGTTTGCCCGCGAAACCGTGGACCAGACGTACGACCGCTACAATGGAGTAGATGAAGGTGATTGCGTTTGCGTATTCACGGCGCAAGGATTTCTTTCCATCGGCATTAACAAAGGCAACGCTTCCGAACTATTGGGCTTGCACTTTGATTCGCGGGTGGATGTAAATTTTTATCCTACCACTCCTATTTAAAACTTGTTTCAGCAATTTAACTCGAATTTACATCGGCAAAAGCAGGTTTAAATCCGGATGAACAGCCTTTATTTATTTAGTAAGTTTTTCTTAATTACCGGCTCGGTTCAGTTTCTCTAGGTTACTGCGGCAGCGTTCATCTATTTTGTCCCTTTACTAAAGTTGTCGCGCAAGGTAATTCTAAGTTCCGGTTGCGAAAATACTGATCAAAATCGTTAAAATTTGCATCCGACTAGATAAGCCATTATCATGAGCCGCTGACTTTTAAACACATCGTATTTTTAAGCTCAAGTCTAGTTTCTTATTCATAAAACATTTCTTCAAACTTAGGTTTACCCACCAGCAGGGCTCTACCCGGTACAGCGCGTACACGCCTGGCCCCTCGCAAACTCCATTTACTTCCATCCAGAGATTACCTGGTAATACAAGGGTGTGCTTTGAATGCAACAGAAAGAAAAGCTGGTTATTAATAATTTAATTCTGGTTTACCAGGGCACGGTATTCATTGTAAGATCCCCATCAGGGTATTATTTTTCCCTTCGTTACCTTGCTTATGAAAGAGGTTCTGGTTTAAAAACGCGACCTGTTTCAGGTACACGCTTGTTTGCTTCCTTTAAACTGAATAGCGCCCATTGTATGAGTAAATAGCTTTGGCCAAGCTTTTCTGACATTATTGTATATAAAATCTATTTTAAACGTAGTTATTAAATTAATCTAGTTAGCTATGAACTTATTTGTATATACCTCTTTAAATGAAGTTTTGAAATCTCATCTGCAGGAACAATTACCCGCCACGGTGCAGCCTACTTTTAGAGATGAATTATCTGAAAGCGAGCTTTTAGATGCTTTTAACTCGGCAGAAATAATCATGGGCAATCCGCCGGCAGCTTGGTTTGAGCAACTCCCGCCCCAACTGGCCTTCTGGCAATTAGAGTCGGCCGGATTTGAAAGTTACCGCCACTTGCACGTAGCATTTCCGGTTGCCAACATGGGCGATTTTTATGCACAACCTTGTGCCGAAACCATGGTAGGTGGCATTCTGGCTTTTTACCGGAGCCTACCGTTGTTGGTAAGATACCAGGATCAAAAGAAATGGGTAGGAAATAAAATCCGGCCTAACCTTGATTTATTAGGCCACAAAAAAGTAATGATTTTAGGTGCCGGGTCTATTGGCAAGGCGGCTAAGCAAATGTTGCTGGGGTTTGGCAGCGAAGTAAAAATGACTGCCCGCCGCAATCCCGAAGCGGATATGCATTCTCTGGATGAGATATTAGCCGCCTTGCCCGAAACCGATGTGGTTATTAATACCCTGCCGGGCGGATTAGAGAAATATGTTTCGGCTGCGTTTATACAAGCTATGAAACCCGGAAGTTTATATGCGAGTGTGGGCCGAGGCAAAACCACCGATGAGCAAGCCTTAATTACAGCTTTGCAGCAGGGCAAATTAGTTGGGGCCGTGTTAGACGTTACCGAGCAGGAACCTTTACCCGAAACAAGCCCTTTGTGGGAAATGGAAAATGTAATCCTAACCCAGCACACCGGCGGGGGTTATTGGGCCGAAGATGAGGGAAAAGTTAAGAAGTTTCTTAGTAATCTAACCCGATTTCTCCAGAAAAAGGAAATCGAAAGCCAGGTTAATCTGACGCAAGGCTATTAAGAGGAAATGCTTTTACCATAGGTATTGCTGACATTATCGTTATAATGGAGTTTAGATTTTACTTTGGAAGAGAATAAATCTTTTTGTTTTCTTTGGATATTTAAATCCAGTACAATAAGCCAGTAAAAAACAGATAATGCAACAAACAAAATAAATCCTAATGCTACAATCAGATAGATAGACATATAAAAGTGACAGTTAATTATTAATACATATTGATTTGTAATACTTTATAAAATACATCTTACAATAATATAAATAATAATCAACTACAATATTACTATATTGTTAAATCTTCATGGTTAAAATATGAGAATAATAGTATTTACCCCAAAGATTCCGTATTAAATGAATATGGATTTTGTATAATTACCTACACTAAATAATGTTAATTGCTTTAAATACTTATTAAAGTGGCTAAAGCTACTGCTGAGGTACTATTCTAGTTGTTTACTACTCCACCTAATTAAGAACGGAGTAGTAAAAGAACGGGAAAGCCGAATTATAAAGTTACAATATGACAAAATTCAGCTTTGCTGGCAAGAAAATCGGTCATAACTAAAGTGAAGGTAATGGGAGGACAGATGATTGCTAACTTAATTACTTAGTTTACAAAGTAGGGCAAGTATAACCAAATGTTCGGCAGGCAGGGATTGACTCTATCTGTGAGGCATAAATAAGACTCATGACCTGGCAGAATTTATTTTCAAAGCAGGGAGATTTAGCTTTCCTTTTAGGGTCTTATAAGTCAGGATTTTGCTTGAAGAGTATACATCTGTAAAGCTTGGTTAAACTTAAGCAGGATTCTTGTAGTTTATACAATTATACCTATTATTGAGTCAGGTGTTTATCAGCATAAAAAAATTTATAAAGATCAAAAGTCATGGCTATAATGCTGTTATTAGCATTATAGCCATGACTTTTGATCTTTATAGAAACACGAAAAAACGCCAGAAAATAGGGCTGCAATTCATAACAAAGCCTATCCGTTGGCTTAACCAATAGACATAAAGCTCTGAACCAAAGTATTTTTTGCTAATGGTAATGCCGGTGAATGATAAACTGAATTTAACTTTCTCGATTATACTAGTTTCAGAGCATTATTTTATCGGTATACTTTTGACCAAATCGATCCGTAATTTCAATTTTGATATCTTTTGCCTGGGCCGATACCTTGGCAAAGAAAAGATGATCGGTTAAACTAGGATCTACAAATTTATGTCTGGCCGGCAAATCAGCACCGGCATGTAATTCTACGGATAGTGGATCTTGCCCCATTTCCTGTCTCATGGCTCCCTGGTCCTTCCCGTTTTCAAACCAGTTTACTTTCCATTCCGGGTCCCAATTCCAAACATTTACCACCACTTCATCGGGGCGGCCGGGCACACTGCCTTTCGGGTAAACCCGAAACTGGTGATTTCTATCTTTCCCAACTGATTTGTAGTACCATTTTAATTCACCTCCGTTTACCTCGTATACGCCATAACCGTTGGGCGTACCGTCGCTACAGATTGGTCCGGTCCACCAGGCGCCGCAAACCGCCCCGTGGGTGTGCTCTATGGTATTTCCTTCCATAACTTTTTCGCAAACGTGCGTATGGCCCGACATAATGTGCGTTTTAAAGGGCTTTAAAATCCGGTAGAGCTCTGCCCGGTTGGAAACCACCCCACCCATGGCATCTTCTTTCAACTTTTCCCGTCTTTTATTCCCGCTATTTACCGGTATGTGCAGCGAAAGTACCACGGTTGAGCCGGGCTTCACCAGGCTTAGATCTTGCTCCAGCCATTGCAGTTGTTTTTCGGTGAGGTAACCAATGTATTTTTTGGCCGTGCCAATAAAAAACACATCGTCTAACACCACATAATGAATTTCGCCGCGGTTAAACGAGTAGTAAGTAGGCCCAAATAATTTTTTAAAAGTGTTGCCGGAACCCTCATCTGAACGTGATTTTATATCCATGTCGTGGTTCCCAATTACCTGGAAGAAAGGAATACCGGCTATTTCTACGGCTTTTTTATAATCATCAAACAATTCAAACTTATCCCAAACCAAGTCGCCGCAGCCAATACCGTGTATAAGTTTGTTATTACCATATTGCGTTACCAGGTTCTTCAAGTCCGGCGCCGAAACGCTAACGAGTTGTTCGGCATCTTTTTTATCAATTATCTGGGGATCGGCCCAAACCACAAAGTTATGTTGGGTATCGTCTACGTTTAGTTTTTGCAACGCAAAATCTGCCGTAAAAGAAGTTGCGTTAGCGGGCAGAGGTTTAAAAAACTGCGTAATGCCTTTTTCCTGCGGAAAAGCATATCCCCGCGGAATGGACAGATACACGAACTCCGCCGTGCCGTTACTTTGGAGCATGTACTTGCCATTTTTATCGGTTTGCACTACGTTAAAACCATCCGTAACCGCCACACCGGCAATACCCTGATTATTTTGGTGTACCTTGCCTTTAATTGCTATTTGCCCTAGTTTAACTTTTTGATTTAAACTTTTATCAGCCGATTGGGCTTGCGAGGTGGTAACTGGTAAGCCTACCCCTAAACCCAACAACCCCAGGCTTTGTAGAAATTTTCTGCGAAACATATCTTTCTTTTTTTATTCCTAAACTATGCAAAAACCAGTTTATTTCTCCCACCAAACTTTGGTGTTAATATCGTCGCCGCCCATCCTGGCTACGGCTTCTTTGTAATGCGCATTATTATTGGTAATTACCGTGGTGGGGTACCGGAAACGCACCGGCATTATTTTATTATTTACCATTCCCTCGCCTTTAGGCAATTCCGGAAAACCAGTCCGGCGGGATTCAAACCACTGCTGATAATCATTGAAATATAAGGCATAATATTTTTGTAACATAATGCGCTCCAGGGTACCATTATAAGCGGTGTAAGCAGTAGTAGCGGGATTCGTAAAGTAATCGGCCGGCATCACGGCACCCCATTGTTCTATAGCGGCTTTCACGCCTTTTTCGTAGAATGTTTGGGCATCGCCGGTAATTTTCCCTTGTTGCGCCAGTTCGGCTTTTATAAATTCTACTTCGGCATAACTCATAATTACCGAAAGCATGGGCGCCGTAGTGGTGGCGTTTACCTGGGCTACATTTACGCCGGAGGGCACGTAGGTAAACTGTCCTTCGTTGCCTCCAAACCCACTGGGAATTCCTTTGTAAACCGTAGTAGCGCCGCCGGTATTTGTCCGCGAAAAAGTCATAAACTTAGCCCGGCGCGGATCGTTAAAATTGTTCAGGTTATCGACAAAAAAAGAAGCCATAACGTTGCCGTTGGTAAAGTCGACGGCCCGGCCCCAGGGCGATACATTGGGTACCACGCCCGTAATTTTAAGAATAGCGGCTTCGGCATTGCTGGTAAATACCGGGTATTTAGCCGGATCACCAATTATTTGCGCCATTTTAGTAAAAGCGTTCATCTCGGTTCTTTTCGACACTCGTAGTAATAACCGCAGGTGCAGGGAATTACAAAACCGCTGCCAGTTCGGCACATTATTCGCGTACAAAATGTCAGTGCCATAAATCATGGCTCTATTCAGGACAAATAAGCCATTCGCTTTTTCCAGGTCGGCTAAAAGCTTGGTATAAATTTCTTGTTGGGTATTAAATGTTGGTTGCCTTATTCCTTCTTCCGCCCGCACGGCCTCTTCCATGGGCACATCTCCGAAAGAATCAGTTAAGAGGGAGTAAACCCAGGCATTAAGAGTTAAGGCAATGGCCTGGTAGTTGGGATCATCCGCCGCATCCGCCGCAATTTGCATTTCCCGGATGTTAGCCAGCCATTTATAATAGGTATTCCAGGTTGAATTGCCGGCTGCTTCGCTTACATCGTAACGGTGCACGCCCCCCGACACACTAGGAAAAGGCACCGCCACCTGCATAATATCGAAAGTAAAACCATCGGCCCGTTGGGTATTAAAGCTGGCTACATTATAAATTATAGGGTTAAGCAACGTACCCGGACTGATTTTCTCGATCAGATTGGGGTTGGTGTTTATTTCGTCGAACTGATCGGTACAGGAAAAGCTAAGGCCATTTAGGAGCGCCAGCACGATAAACGCTTTTTTTAAAAACTGCATAACTATATTTTTGTAGGGTTGAGCCAGCAACAGGAATTGCTGCGCCAAACCGACTGCTAATTGATTTAATTAAAACTTAAAAGTAAGATTAAGGCCGTACGTGCGGGTAGAAGGTAACTGCCCCATTTCCACTCCGGGCACATGCACATCACCATTTAGGGCGGCGGTTTCCGGATCAAACATGGGGAACTTGGTAAGCATAACTAAATCGCGGCCATAAAGGGCAATGCTGGCACCTTGCAAAAACCGAAAGCGGGTTAATAAAGCCGGCGATAGCGTATATTCCAGACGGGTTTCGCGCAGTTTCAGATAAGAAGCATCAAACGAATTCGATTCTACATTAGCGCGGCGGTAATAATCACCATAATAACTGGGCAAGTCTACTTTTTTAGTATTGGGCGAATAAGTACCATCTCCGTTTTCTACTACGCCTTCGCCAATAATAAAACCATCTTCCCGGCCCCGCAGGGTATGCTCTAACTTACCTTGCTCCGACATTTTATGGTGGGTTTGAGAATAAACAATTCCTCCGTATTGCCCATCGAGCAAAATATTAAATTTAAAGTTTTTATAAATAAACTCGTTTAATACTCCCCCCCGCCAATCGGCGTAAGCATTGCCAATGTACTGTATTTCGGCGGGCCGGGCTGGTAAGCCATCCTGGGTATAAATAATTTGCCCGTCAGGGGCGCGTTTAAAACCAAAGCCGTAAATATCGCCGGTAGTGCCGCCCACCCGGGCCTGAATAGTAGCGTTGCCGCCGTAGCCAATGTCCATTTTCTCGTCCATGCCTTCGGCCAATTCCAGCACTTTGTTTTGATTTTT
>Ga0210040_10006103_pt1 | contig 15110 bp, 14 predicted proteins | sample CryGeyCG12114_NA_FD_185462 | JGI IMG/M metagenome (GOLD analysis project Ga0210040, IMG submission 185462) | Groundwater microbial communities from aquifer - Crystal Geyser CG19_WC_8/21/14_NA (SPAdes) (version 2) | ecosystem: Environmental > Aquatic > Deep subsurface > Groundwater | place: USA... | reverse complement strand
TAACTAACTAAAGCAATCAACACATCGTTATGGAGTTTGTCCATTAGAAAAAGCTTTCACTTTGCAATCCATTAGCCAGCCATTTCGGTTGGAAAACATAAGAGAAACGCAAAAAAATGACAAAATTCCCGATTTAACTTTGCTATATACTCCAATATTACATAAAACTTACGCAAATGCTCTAATTAACCGAGACAACAAAAAGTTAAAAAGCATACAATGATTTCAACATAGCAATTCGGCAGTATAAACTAATTTAATTAGTTAGTTAGTTAGAAAGTTAACTTTCTCTACCAAGTGGCAATAAATTGAAGTTGCATGTAAAACTATATTACTAACTAAGCATGGAAACTTTTGCAATATAAATATCATACAAGAATTTGAAATGCAAATTCCCATAGGATGAACAGATTTGGGTCACTATTACGTATACTATCTAACAATGGCACATTTGTATTGCTCCCCACTGTACTATTATGCTATACACAGTAAGTAAGTAAGCAAGTAACATGCCCTGCTGACGATCATTTCGCTGAGAGAGTTACATTGTCATTTTGTTTGTGGAACTTTTCTTCCTAATTTGATACAACATTATTCCAGTTTTAGCTAGCAACATGGATCTCATTGCGTCCCATTGTATAACTAACTAACAGACTGTGTTGTAGGTGGGTTTGCAGTGTTTTGAAATGAGAAATAGCTTAAAATGATTTGCAGAAAATCTACAACACTCCCTTGAAATATTAGTTCCCCATATTCAAGTCGGCAAAACAAATTTTGGAAATCGAGAATCAATTTCCCATTTCCCTTATGGAAAATAATATGGGAAAATCTCGAAATTAAGCGATACCGTTTTTCAATTTTGGCGACACGATGCCTGAAAAAAAATTTAGATCTGTAAGAGTTAGCGGCCGTATGGGGATATAATATTTTCTGGGCTTTTTATTGAACTTTTTCAGGTCCATTTGAGCGAGCTGTATTGCAATGTACAACTGAGCCACCGAATTTGGGCGTCTCATTGTGACTACGTGAGTGAGCAAATAAATGTCTTGTTTTCTTCTTCTTACGAACAGATCGTGTATTTTGTATGAACAGACAAGAAAAGACATGTGTGTGTGCGTGTGGGTGGGTTGTGTTGCAATCCATGGGAAGTTTAGGAACAATGTGTACATCACACGCATCATCATTTTGTTCCGCCCTGGCTACTTTCGTTTCTTCCTATGTTTTTGCTTCAACTTTCCCCTTTTTTTGCGAACCTTTTATCATCGTTTACTTACTTACTGAGGGCATAGGTCAGCTTCTTTGCTGATATAGTAGTAATAATAGTGAAGATGAGCAGTGGATGTATGTAGTATATTGGGATGATGGCGTTAGGTTTTGGGATTTAACACTGTGCATATCTTGCTATTTATAGTGTGGAATATTAAAGGTGGAGATTTGATTTTGCTGCAGAATGGGAAGTAACGATTTCTTTAAGGATTTAGAATAGGGTACGTTGGTGCGTATATTTTATAGTGTTTTAGAATATGAGGTAGAAAATTTTTCATAATGCTTAAGAATCTGAGGCAGAAAATTTTCGTATGTTTAGAAGTTGAGGCAGAAAATTTTATATGGTTTTAGAATCTGGGGCAAAAAATTTCCCAATGTTCTAGAATCTGAGGCAGACGATTTTGTAATTTTTTAGAATGTGAGGTTCAAAATGTCACAATGGCTAAGAATTTGAGGTTCAAAATTTCACAATGGCTTAGAGTTTGAGGTTCAAAATTTCACAATGGCTTAGAGTTTGAGGTTCAAAATTTCACAATGGCTTAGAATTGGAGGTTCAAAATTTCACAATGGCTTAGAGTTTGAGGTTCAAAATTTCACAATGGCTTAGAATTGGAGGTTCAAAATTTCACAATGGCTTAGAGTTTGAGGTTCAAAATTTCACAATGTTTTAAAATCTGAAGCAGAAAATTTCCAAATGTTTTAATAACCCTTTGCCACGGTCAGGTTTGAAACAAAAACTAGTCAAAGTCTGGGCGAAATGTTTCTCAAATCAAGTTAAATTCTGGGGGTCTAAAAGACTTAAATGATCTCTCAGTTGGTGTGTTAAATGCCCTATCCAAGTTTTAACATGGGCAAAAGAGACAGACAGAACTGCGATCACAAAATCTGCCATTTGACCTCTCAGAATTTTTTAAAGTTGATTTTAACTTTTCATGAATCAAAAACATAAAAGACAAAAAAAAAATTGAATTTTATTTTGAAAAATTCTGAGAGGTTACCTGGCAGAAAAACCAATGAAAAAAATTGACTTAATTTTTGCCCTATTGAAATAACATTGTTAATGTTATTTAAAGGTGGCAGCATATGATGCCAAACCAAGGGAGAGCCTTTGCAACCCATGGCATCATATGATACCCAACCAAGGCAGAGCCTTTGCAGCCCATGGCATCATATGATGCCAAACCAAGGCGGAGCCTTTTTAATTCATGGCATCATATGATGCCAAACCGTGGCAAAGGGTTAAAATCGGAGGCAGAAAATTTCCCAATGTTTTAAAATTTGAGGTTCAAAATTTCAGAATGTTTCAGAATTTTAGGTTCGGAATTTCACAAAGTTTTAGAATTTGAGGTAGGAACTTTAGCATGTTTAAGTATCTGATGCAGATAACTGTACAACGTTTTAGATGTAGAACTTGAAGTACAATATTTTCCGCTGTTTAAAACTTTGAGGCAGATAATTTTACAATGCTTTAAATTCTGAAAAAGACAATTTCACAATGCTTTAGAATCTAAATAAACTTTTAGGTCAGAAAAGTCATTTTATTGGAAAAACAAATTTTCTAAACTTGGAAACTGTGACTATACTAACGAAAGTTTCCTAACGCCGATCTCTGGAAACCATTTTAAGTGAGTGAGTGAGTGAACACAACGGGAAAGTAAAAAAGTGTAATAAATTGTGCTCCAAATCTTTCCCCTCATGTTCCATGTATGAGATGAGCACACATGAAAGAATACAAAAACATACACATCACTATTTGATACCAAATTTTTATTCTCATCTCATCATATTATTAGTTCGTACCAGTAGCAGCAAGTTTCTCATATACTAACTAACTATCTATAGCAGTATTATTATTCCACGTCTAAAAAATCACAACAATGACCAAATCCCTTCATCAAAACTAACTGGCTAATATATGAATTTCACCTAAAAAAAACACCAAAACGCTCTATTTGTATTTCATAAAAAAGAGCGTTAAAAACTATCCAAAAAAACTGACCTAGCCGAGATTCCAAATAGGAAAATCCTTATGAGAATTAACAAGGGAAAATTTTGCAATCCTTACTATCCATAAAAACGCAGTGATTTTAAAAACAACACTTTTCTACGTAGTTTTTAACGCTCTTCAAAATTATGACAAAAAATTAACTGACTGACTGATTCAACATAGCATATTATTCTCATTTCTTTGTGACTGACTGAAATTTTTAAAGCTGTGTTTTTGGCTATACAAGATATAATATTATCATCACAAAATTTTCATTTCATAATCTCATGAATTTGTTGAGCCCACTCATTATTTTTTCTGAACCTAACTAAATTGTGAAAACTTGCGTGAATCGACTGCGTACACACAGTTAGCAAGTATAATTAAAACTGAGTGAGCAAAAAAAAAGGCGCAAAAAAGTCCTTTGTTCGTTGAATTTTCTGTCTGGTTCAAATTTGAAAACACTGCTTGTGCATATTTTGTCGGCCAACATCATCATTTGGATTGGATTGCAAATGCATTCTATAGCCCCCCATCTCAATCACTGAGTCTCTCATTCTAAAAAAACACAGAAAAAAAGAACGAGTGTATTTTTAGTGGTCTTTTTTTCAACTCTTAACAATCCTATAGTCTTTTCTAATCAAATATATCAAGCAATGAAAAAAAATCATCAAAAAGCATTCCCCATTCTGGAAGCAAACTGACATATTTTCAATAAAGCTTGGAAGCAACTCAAAAAATCCACTATATAGATTGACCACTCTCTTTCCCAATTGCATTTGAACCCAAACCAAATAAGTTGCGTGGCGTTAGATTATTGGACTTTGTTCCTATTCTCTGCTGTGCACACAGTTTTCACCAATAACTCATTACTTTTTTGTTAATTAAACAAGCTGACTTTCACACTTAAAACTAACTAGGATATTCCCGAAACCAAACCACTCAGTCAATCAGCCAGAACTATTTAGCAAACAGTTCACACACATAGGGGAACTAATTTGGGTCTGCCATTTAAAATCGTGCAAGTATCCCTTAGAGGGTGAAATTATCCAACTCACACACTTTGAAACTACACAACTCGTGTTCCAATTAACCTGAAACAGTGATTTTCATCCCAAAAACATATGTGGTAGCCATACAAATGTTTTCCGCAATCTGAGCGCCCAGACAAACTCAACAAAATACATGCTGTCATTTGCATGATATATAGCACTCATGCAAAGTTCGTTACGCAACATTCTCCAATATCTCCTAACTTGCTAAAACACTGCACACTACCAACTATCTACGCGAAAACAAACCAAAGCGAGATTAGTTAGTATTGAAACATGAAAAATTAGTCGGAAAAAACTAAAACATTTACTTTTGTTTGCAGGAAATGCCAAAATTTCCCACAAACACGTCACAAACGCCCGCCCTTAATAGCCAGGCATTCTAAAAACTACAGCTCACCTGAATCACTTCAGGCGTAGCCGGCCTCGCAGGAGTCACAGGCCTCGGAGGAATCTTATTCAACCCTTGAATCTCATGCTCCATAGCGCCCAACTCGCCGCCACGGCCACTAAGATTGTTCATCCCCTCCTGGTCTGCAGCGGGAGCCTTGGGCTCCCCTGCATCCTTCGCCGCGGTGACCACTATCACAGAACTTTTGCGCCTCCTGACTTGACTGGAAGAGGTTTCCTCCTCTTCAGTGGGATCCTCCTCCTCCGTTATAGTTTTGCTCGTGGAGCAGGAGCCCGTGCAAGTGCCGCTCGAAGAAAATGTCGTGCTCTTGCTGGTCGTGTGCGAACTGCAAGACTGAGAGAGGACCGTTTGGGAAAAGGATTTGGTCGTCTCTGTAGTGGTTTCGGAACGTTCCGACTGTTCCGAGTCTTCGGGACCGCTAGGATTGCCTATGTGTACGCCCTGGCTCCCACTGTCCGTACTTTGCTGCTGCTGCAGTCGTTCCCATAAAGCACAAGCAAAAGAAGTTGGTTAGTTAGTTCATATAGTGAGTGAGTGAAGCGATAGAAATGCAGCGAGCGAACGAGACTGACTGACTCACTAAAAGTTGTGCATTTAAGTTAGCCCCATTATTAGGGAAACGGGTGATATATATGCAATTAATTGACTAATTGGCTCGTTAGTTAGTTAGTTGGATGGATAAATAGCGTTATTGTAATAGCAGGCTCAGGCTATAGTTTAGATGAAGGTATTTTTGCATGTTATTGATTGCGTGGTGTGTTTGGCTTGGCTTGAGTTTTGTAGTGGCTTATTGAGATGTTCGCAAATTGCTGGTTTTGTTTTCAGAATATTATGCTTGTATTGGGAAAGCTGGGGTTTGAATGGATTAGAAATTTTTTAATTCGGTGCATTCTAAATGTTTTTATCAATGTTTTTCATGATTCTGAATATAATGTATGGTGTTTTTTGCTTTAGAGTAGAGACTGGGAAAAGTTTTGTGGTTTTCACAAGATTTTTTTTGTTTTGCAATCTAAAAGATGAAACTTTTTATCCTGTTTGAACCAAAAACACGACTTTTTTGCTTTGGAATCTAAAATAGGATATATTTTGTTGCTTTAAAACCAAAAACATGATTTTTTTGCTTAGTAATCTAAAACGTGAAACTTTTTCTCTGCTTTATAACAAAAACATAATTTTTTTCCCCTTAGAGCCTTGAGCCTGAAAGCGTTCAATTGTAAACACCATTACAATTCGTCGTGAACCGGCCAGCGTGCCAGGTTTCCAAATTTGACGCGAAAATTGCGTTTCGAAACGCGAAAATGAAAATTTGGTCCTATGATTAAAACTGCTCACAGCTATACACAATACAATCTAGAGACAAAAACAGCAGTAATACTTTCACCATCAGTATTTATTGCAAAACTCGCTATTAACGCCCTAGGGATGCCGCATGATCAAATGCGTCCCAAAAGTTTCAATATTGCAAATAACTCCCATTGTATTGAAAAGATCAAATATTCGCAAGCCTATACAAATTGGCCAAAGTTAGTTAGTCTCTAAATGTCAACATTGAATCCAGATTCAATGTTATTTTGTCCAAATTTAAAAAATTTGGACAAATTTGTATGCATACAATGTTTCACATGATATGGCAACTTTTGGAATTTCACAAGGTTAAACATTACATATGGGATGAAGGCTAAGATAAATAATGGTAAGATTGTGAAAGAATTCACAGTTGGGCAACCTACACATGCTGTGGGCTACTAGATGCGTTTCTATTTTCTTAACCTCTTAACCTTTTCCCTAAAATCAACAATTCTGGATGTGATGTGTACAACTTTCGTTCTATCTGGCTTTTCCAATCGGTAGTTAATTGGCTTTTCTTATGCTAAAGAAAATGCATGTGGAAATGATAAACAAATTACAATAATTAGTAGGGATGGCCATATATTTTCGTAGATGATTTCAATCGGACAATCTTAAGTTTTAGATCAGAGCATGAAAATTTTGCCGTGGATTTGAAAGGAGAGAAAAATTTCACCTTTTGTATTGATTGTCTAAAGAAAAGAAGTGGAATTCTTTTAAATTCCGATTTTAGCGTGCTAATGAAATAGTTTATTAGGAATGAATGCACTGCTGGGGCTCTTTAACAATGTGAGCATTGATGTTCCTATTTTTGTCCTTTTGTGTATTATTATTATTAAGCGAATAGCAGTAAGTTAGTTAGTTAATTAGCGAAAAATCGTTGGATCCAATAAAAGTTTGACTTACCCATTGAACCAAACTTTGAACCAAAAATCGAACAGGATTTCCAGCGGCACGGATCACTTCTACTGCCTTTTCATGGCTGGCTGATCTCAAATCTACATCGTCTACGGCCAAAATTCGATCGCCCGTCTAATTGATAAAAAATAAGAAAAAATTTACACTTACACCAAAACATATGAAATCACAGATGACAAAACTAGGGCTCCAAACGGTTCGATTTGGGCGTCAGACCGGTATCCAGCAAGGTTTAAACAAATAAAAAACTTTTTTTTGTAAATTGTAGACTGAAAGGTATTTTAATGAATTTTTATGATAATTAATTTAAAAAAAACATTGTGTTTCAGTGCAAAATGAATTTTTACAAAAGAATTAAATTTTAATTTGTTTAAATATAAAACATTGAAAAATAATGAAGAAATCTGTATATTTACCTTGAGTTGACCAGTTTTGCCTGCAGGACTGTTGGGCAGCACATTTTTTATAAAAATGCCAGAAATGGCAGACCCACTGTCTGGACCCGCATTGTATAAATCCACCTGAAATTTTAATGAGAGGGATAGCTATTATGAACTTCATAAAAAATTAAAACAAGCCTCTGATTTTTTAAATTTGTCTTTTTCACAGTCTCAAAAAAACTGATATTCTTTTTGTCGTATTTAAGGAACTGAGCCACGTTTTTCCAACCTTAATCATTTTATTCATTAGAAAATAGCAAATAACAGATTTTTTTAGCAAAAAAAAACACATTTTTTCTTGTTTGAGGAAACAAAGCAGACATTGTTCACCAGCTTTAGAAAACTAGACCAACTTTTGCCTGGTTTAAAACGAAACTTCCTTTCCCATTATATTATGAATTACACTGAAAACTTTTCCAGAGCTTATATTAATTAGAACGTGAAACTCACAGAACGAGAACAGAAACCAAACTTTCCATCTTTGTAACTAAAATCCAACTTTTGACAAAAAAACTTTTCTAGCTCACCTTTCCACCCACAATACTGATTCCTAAACTTTTGCCCACTTCCTTTTGAACTTGTACTAGTCTTTCCGGACCCCAATGTTTTGCCAAAAGCAGTGCAGAATCCTCTCCACTTGACGAACTGGTCGTATGGGTCACTGTGGATTTGGTCATCGTCACAGGTGGAGCCGATCCCGAAAATGACAATGAAGACGTGTCTTTATCCGTGGACCCGGACTGGCTTTTCAACAAAGGGGGCCTTTTTGACCCTACAGGCTGGGTCGGTCCTGTGGTCACTTCTGGTGGACTGATCGCCGTGCTAAATGATTGAAAACAAATTAATATGCTTTTGCGGTGCGTAATTTATTTGCATACACATTTGCTCTATGGCTACCAATGATCCAATGTATTTTTTTAGTCACATGACAATACACTCTATGGCTAGCTAAACGCTATATATATGCATGCAAGTGTATAAGAACGCGAAATGAAAGTGAATTGAATTTGAAATGACAGGCAAGACGCTCAATGGCTATCCATATTTCTGTATAAAGACTAGCGCCGCCAATATGAGAGAAAACATTTCTTAAAGGCTTTTCATAACACGTAGATAACTTTGCGCGCTTTTAGCCACGCAACATAAAATAATGATACTCTATGCCTAGGCAAGCCCCCATATTAAAACCAATGCATAACTCTCGCCAAATTCAAAACCTTTCAAATTACCTGCTAGCAGATACCATAGAAGCGGCTTGCGTAGTCTGTATCAAATCAGGTGGCGGGGACGGGAAAATGGTCACATGAGTGACCACTCGTTTTTGAACTTGAGCTGCCGGACTATTCACATACACGGAGGAAGAATTATTTTGCACCGAAACGCCGTCCCTAGGAATTACAGTGGTATGATTCCCACTACTACCGCTCACTGTGCTCACAGAAGCACTTGTACTGCTCGGAGTAGAAGGCGCCGATAGTTTCGAAGGGACAAGGGTCAGTTCCTCGGCCTCTTGACCATCCGCAGGGGTACGGGGTGGTGTCTTTTTCAAAATCGAGGCAATGGGCACAATATTCGGGGATGGGGGTGAACTCGGGTCAAGTTTCCGCTTCCTCCTGCACAAATTAAAAACATTATATTTGGCGCCAAATTTCAAAATCTGCCACGTGTCCTAATTTTTTCACCTGTCAAGCGTATCTTCATAAACTTCTTCCAACTCCTTATTCGTTTCGGATAAAAAGTCCTCTTTTGGCGCCTTTTGTTGCTGAATTAGCCATGTCTGTCGATGCACGTCTGCATCTCCGCTTGGGATATATGTAATGCTATAAAAATTCCCAAAAAAACTCTATAAAAATCTGACTCGCACTCGCGAATAGAAACGAACTAATCAAAACACTAATATTCTATCGACTCAAAGTTCCATATTATCCCAATATGGTTTGGTGGTCCAACTTTCCAAATGCCGTAAAATACGAATTTTTCGATATTGTACCATCCAACTTTTGCATGATTATATTTTCTACCTTCTAAATTGGCAATCTACGGTAAAGAAGCCTTAAATGGAATTCACTAGTTGGCTAGCTAACAAGATTTGGAGTACCACTGTGAAATCGAGTGATTCTTGACATCTCATTAATATCTACGCACAAGTATGGATTTCGGAATCCACTCGACATGAGAAAATTAACATGGAAAACAGACTAATCAATATCCTTTGCAGACTGCATATGACACATGTTTAGTATATATGCGCATTTTTAGAATCCAAGAACGGTGACTACAAAAGGAAATTAAATGCTCGCTAAATATTTCTAGGGCTTCAGTTAGTTGTTATAGTCATCAAAAGCAATAAAAGGCTTGTAAATAATTATGAATAGTAAACTATTTCCACTTTTTCGGAATCCAAACCTATATATCTTGAATGCAAACCATGCAGAAATTTTACAATCAAAGTCTATAGCTTTGTCTGTAGCTTTCTCATTAACTGCCATATTTTTATCACCCAATATTATTCCAGGCCCAACTTTATATTGGGCTATAACCCTACCTAACCACACTACTAGAAAAAAGTTGGATGATGAAAATACTGCCATTGTTTTTCAATGCATTTTGCAGGATAAATGAAATTTTCCCTAAATTGGGAACCTAGCACACATATTCCCTCTAACTGTGAATACCTCAAGTCCTTGGAAAAGAGCTGAGCACGCCGCAAGATGGCTTTAGTCTGTGCACTGGTCACATTTCTCAAACTCTCGTTATTGACGGCGACCAAACAGTCGCCACATTGCATTCGTCCATCCCTGGCTACAGGGCCTAAGGGTTGGATGGCCACAATGTTCACTCCATTTACAGAGCCTTCAGGGACTTCCACACTGATCCCTAAGGGCTCTTCCCCTTTTTTCAGTTTGATGGTCCGCTCCAATGCGTTTGGGATGGGCAGCGGGTTAGGCTGGCTCTCTTTTTGGGCCACCACGGTATCCTGTAGATGATGGCATGAGGAAATGAGTCTTTCCGTCCCTTGTAATGACTTTTTAGAGCCACTCTTTTTGAGCGTCTGCGAGGGATGGGGGCTATGCGTTTCCCCATTTGTATTGCTCACCTTCACCAAATGTTAGTTGGTTAGTTAGTTGGTTAGTTAGTTGTGAAATCAATAAGCTTTCAGAATTGTATCATGGGTAGCGTAATGTTTGAAAGTTTCTAACGGAATTTGCTAGTTTAGAATCGGCAAATGTGAGTTTTAGAATCCACGAAATAGGTTTTAAGGTGAGAAATGGATTTTTGAATGTTATTTCGTCTTTTGACTGCTTTAGATTGTATTCTGACTTGATTTTAACATGTGTAATATTCTTATAGGCAAAAATTCTCATTTTTTGGGGACAAAATGTAGTTCAAACAATTGTGGGTTGGGTATGAATATGAATGTAATAATAAACAGTGAGTTTCCCCAATTTTCAATTCTGAAAGCCTAAAACACTGCAGTAGAGTTAAGAAATGTAGAATAGTTCATGCAAAGCAAAAGTGAATTTTAATACAAACTCATATGAGGAGCAAAAAATAAATGAAATAGCTCATGCATGCATGCAAACAAAATAATTAGATCCATGCAATCAGACATTTCAATCGGTTTATTTGCATTATTCCGTTAATAAATTAGACACAGAGAGAATAGTTTAACATGCAGAGAGACTATTGTTACAAACTATATAACTAAATTGACTACAAAACTGAAAAATAAAATGTCATGCGTAAAGTTTAAAGCACAGGTGAGCGAGCACGTTTGCGATAATGAAACGCATAGGTAAAAAAATCACTGAAAATTGCATAGTCAGTTTTATAATCTTCATAATGTTGAAGAGCGCAAATATATAATTAGTTATATAGTATAACTAGTTAGTTAGAATATATAGTTAGTTAGAATACAATTTACTAACTAACTAACTAGGGGTAGGGGTCAAAAAGTAATTAACGAATTTCGAAAATACAAAATCCTTATGGGAATTAACATGGAAAAATTTTGTCATCCCGTGGTCCCCCCTTACAACTTTTTAAAAAATTTGAAACTCTAAAGCGCAGAAGAAATGTGGTATATAAGATTCCAAGGCGAAAAAATTGCGTTTTTAGTTGAAAAGCATAGTTTTAACGTGATTTTTAATAGACTATACGCTTTATGAAACTCATAAAACTGACTTTTCAGGTAAACTATGAAGTTTTCAGTTTTAAAGCAAATAATTTTGATTATTTGGGGGCATTTTCATAATTTAGCATTCTTCATCATGCTCCTCATCCGCAGATGAAGGGAGACCATAAATATGAAGAATTTTTACTTGATTATTTTCCACAGAATTTATCTCCATGTCTTCACAAACAGCTTTAGGGGCCAGTATTACGTTTTCAGGCGATTTTTTTATTATTGCTTGAGGACCACTCATCATGGGTTTCCCCAAATCCACCACACTGGACTCAGGGGGTGGACTTTTAGGCAACGGAGGTGGCATTGGCTCTGAAGCGCCGATATATGAAGAATATTCTGGGTGACTCTGAAATCAAGGAGAAAAAATACACGTATTGTTAGACCGCGCCAATTTATATATTCAAAGCAAATTCTATTCAAAATTTTACATCCCAAATTCATTTAAAAGAGGAAAAATTCAAAATTCAACACTCTCTATACACTTTCTTACTTTCTAAGGATAAACTGATCTAACTCCAGAAAAAAAAACTTCCATTTTGATCAAAAACTATCAATTTTCTCCCAACCAACCCAAAAATACACACTTTTCAACAAAAAACTAAAGTCGCTATCGAAAAAAACCCCATTTTCATAGCCCATATCTCACCTCGCCACTATGAATCGAAGACAAAGTGGCCGAGTCAGGAAGAGGGAGCGGTTTGGCCACCAAAATCTTGACTACCCCCCTTTGAGCACCCTTGAGGGCTTGGACCGCCTGATCCAAACTGGCATTCTCCAGATTCATGTCATTGACAGCCAAAAGTCGATCCCCCGGGATAAGGCGACCATCTTGCTGGGCCACTCCCCCAGGCACCAAACTTCGAATCACAATCACCGTCTCATTCGGATTTAGCGGGTCTTGGTAGTCAAGAATAGAGAATCCCAGTCCTCGATCTCCCTTGGGCAACTCTATTACTTGAGCATCCGAGCTCCACATGGCCAGTCCGGTCATCGGCTCCAGAGACCGGGATTTCAGTTTGGACAGGGAGGTCTCTGTAGCGGCACCTGTAGTGCCCGTCGTGCCGATTGACGCCAAAGAGCCGTCCGATTTAGCTTTCACGAGGCGGTCTGTCCCTTGGAATAAGTTTTGCAGGCTTCCACCCAGTATGTTCTGAAAACAGGGGAAATTTTATCGGGTTAGGGCAAATTATTAAAATGGATGAGTTATAGGGGTATTCACTGTGACTTCGTAATGCTTTAACGTAGTGTAATGTAAATTATTCAGGTATAATAATTACAGGACCGGCTTAATGTTGTAAAAATATTGTTAAATATTGCAAAAACTGTGAAATTTTGGATCTTTGATAGGAATTAGTTTGGTTTTTGGAAGTCAAAATATAGCTATTTGGAGTCGGGAGTTTTAAGGAAAAAATTATTTTTGTGTGTGTTTTGAACTGACCCGGGCAGCAAACGCATTTTTATCTTGAGCAGTGTCAATAGGCCTAGACGGGGGAGGTTGACCAGGTCGCCGGGCACAGACGATTCGTACATTTATAGGCAACTCTTTTAGTATGCTCACAACTTCCACATGATTCAGTCCCAGAAGTCGTCTTCCGTTTACCTGCAGACAGATTCAAAAATAGTGCTCAAAAATATTGAAACACTCAATTTCAGTAGTAAAGGCTAAAAGTAAAAAGAGTTATATTACACATATACACATTGTTAGTGACTAAGACTATATAAACTCAATTTTTACATAAATTAGCTAACAATGATGTGTTCAAAACGGGCAATCATCCTATTGTGGGATAAAAAGCACCAAAGTCTCTTATTTTAGGATTTAAATTCCAAAAAGCCCAAGTATAAAAAATCTTCTATTTCAGATTCCAAAGTACAAAAAATCTTTCATTTCAAAATTCAAAGTACAAAAAATATATCTATAAATATATAAATATATCTATAAATATATAAGTACAAAAAATATCTTCATTTCAGAATTTAAAACACAACAAATCTTCCATTCCAATACAACAAAATCATTTTTTAATTTCAGAATAACCTAAAAGCACAAATAATCTTCAATTTCAAAATCTAAAGCACAAAAAATCTTCCATTTCAAAATCTAAAGCACAAAAAATCTTCCATTTCAAAATCTAAAGCACAAATAATCTTCCATTTCAAAACCTAAAGCACAAAAAATCTTCCATTTCAAAATCTAAACCACAAAAAATCTTCCATTTCAAAATCTAAAGCACAAAAAATCTTCCATTTCAAAATCTAAAGCACAAAAAATCTTCCGTTTCAAAATCTAAAGTACAAAAATCTCCCATTCTAAAATCTAAAGCACAAAAAGATGCCCTATTTCAAAATCGATCAACCGTAACCCAAAAATCTTCCAATTTCAAAACTTTCCCTTACACCTTAGCCTTGAACTTTGCTATAGAATCACACTTGCACATACCTCTAACAATTCATCCCCACTCTGCAACTTATTGGCCCGTCCAACCGGTCCATCGGACAAAATGGACCGAATATAATGATGAGGTCGAACTTCCCGTCCATCCTCGACATCCACAGTGCCTTCCAAGCTGATCCCTAGACCCCCACCGTCTTTGGATTTGCTCAGCTGGGACACGACAATGTCACACCCGGGTCCCATGATTTTGGCCCATTTGGCCAAAATGGCCGCCTCCACTGTCCCCAAAATTTCCCCATCATATCTCGTGTCTATCAATAGTTCCAAATCTTCCAAGTCTAACTCTTCACTGGTTCGCGTTTGTTGCACTATTGCCAAATTGTCTTCCCCTTCTTCGTACTCCGAGTCGTCGGACTCATTTTGCATCTCTTCAATCATTTCAACTCCTTCGTTTTCCTACAAGTGAATAATAATATAGGAAATGTCAAGTTTGGGGGAAAATCTTGGGTTTCAACACAAATTTCTGCATACATGGAATTTACAAATTCTCTTGGGGGCAGTTTTTAAAAGTGGATTTTCAAAAGTGAATGCATACAGTGCTCCAAATCATTGTGAACTGGATTTCCAGTGTTATAAAGTTCATTCTTTGCAATATAGAGCTAAATGTAAATGCAATGATAGACATTTTCTCACGCATACATATTTTAAAACACACAAATACGTTGTTTTAAAAGTGTCCCTTTTTTGCCAAGGTAGGTAATTACGAACTAATTAATTATCTATTAAGGTCCAGGAAGTAACAATGAGACATACATAGTCGACAGGAACTTGAGGCAGTGACAATGCGGACACGGATGAGGGGGTCGTTTGTTTGTGCTCCGAATGGCTGATGGCAGACTGAAGCTATAAAATTAAACCATGGGTCAATATTTTATTCTCATTCATACACATACACACTAAAAGTAACTGAGTAAGTGAAAAAAAATCTATACAGTCCATGCATGCGAATTGTGAAAGTGAATAAACTTCAGGTAATATATAGTTTAGCTTGTTAGAATTTTTCGCGCGTTATTTTAAATGCAACAGCAGAATAGCATTATTTAA
>Ga0210040_10006102_pt1:7500-15113 | contig 15113 bp, 8 predicted proteins | sample CryGeyCG12114_NA_FD_185462 | JGI IMG/M metagenome (GOLD analysis project Ga0210040, IMG submission 185462) | Groundwater microbial communities from aquifer - Crystal Geyser CG19_WC_8/21/14_NA (SPAdes) (version 2) | ecosystem: Environmental > Aquatic > Deep subsurface > Groundwater... | reverse complement strand
CACGGTGCCTTCGTCGCGAGCCAAGCCAAAGCCCCAGATCATAAGGATCAAGCCGGCGAGTGCGATAAGCGAATAGATGCCTTTCCAAGCCCCCTCACCCATTCGTTCCACCTGCCGCTGCCGCCAGGCGGGCGCAACGATATCGACGCAATGAATGCCGATAAAAAGGATGATACCAAGGATCAAGGTCGTCATGGGGTTGGCTTTCGAGCTCGCGCGTTTGTTTGTTCATAGCATCTGGGGCGAAACGCGCCCACCCTTCGCGAGCGCGGGGCGCGCACTTTCATCCTGCGAGCTTTTCCACTCCCCGGCAAAGCGCAAAGGCCTGTTTCGCAAAGCGAGCTAAGGGCTTCCCGGCGCTTGATGAACGCCGGTTGCTGATCGAAAAACGTCAGGTGGCGGGCTGGTCCTGGGGCGCTACGCCGGCGGCTTCACGCGCAAGGTAGTTCTCGTCGGCGCCAGGCAGATCACCCCCAAAGATTTGCGCTTCGAAGGCGCGCAAGCGTTTGTACACGGAGATCAGCTCGACAATGGTCGGCCAGGAATTCACCAGATACTGGAACGAAGACGCGACGTAATTGAAGGCCGACAGGATCTGCTGAAAGATGCCGAATGTGATGCGACCCGCAGCGATTGTCGGCACCAGCAGCATGGTCGGGAAGATCACGTCGGCTTGCAGATACAGATAGCGCGCGACATTGAAGTAGACATAATGAAAGTAGAGGGTGAAGTAGTTTACCCGGACGTTTTCGAAGAGTTCGGCGAGTGTTAGCGGCTGCGCGCGTTGGGGATCGTCTTCGCCATACACCAGCTCCTTGCGAAAGGCGGCTTCAACCCGCTGGTTGCGGAACTCCAGTCCCGGCAGCTTCACCCCGACAAAGGCCAACAGCACTGTGCCGAAGATCGACCAGCCGATTGCCGCAAACACGAGCGGATAAGGGATCGCACCAAGCAACGGCAGTTCGGTGACGTGAACCGATAAAGCAGCAAGAACTGGAACAAAGGCGATCAACGTCATCACCGAATCCACCAGGCTGACGCCGAGCCCCTGGACGGTGGAAGAAAACCGCATCGTGTCTTCCTGAACGCGCTGCGAGGCGCCTTCGATATGACGCAAGCGCGGCCAGTGGTAAGTGTAGAACTCGTTCATCGCCGTGCGCCACCGGAAGATCCAATGGCTGACGAAAAACAGGTTGAGGACCGCAACGGTAATCCCCACCAAGGCCAGCGTCAGGAACTGAAACACGCCGGCAAAGAGTTGGCTGGGTGCGACCGTGCCGGGCGTTGTCAGCGCCTGCTGGATCAGATCGTAAAAGGGTCCACGCCAATTGTTGTTGATGGCGATCGACACCTGCACCGAAAAGTTCGTGATGAAGATGATCAAGCCTGAGCCGAGCACCGACCAGGCCTGCCAGCGATGCGGCGAAAACCAGAACCAGAAGGCCGCAAACAGCAGGATTGCAGACCAGAAATACAGATAAAACCAGATATAAGAACGAGACACGAAAACGCTGACGCCAAGAATTGGGTCTGCGGTATCAGGGCGCGGCCCCATGCCGATCAGCGCGCCGACTTGTTCCCCACCGAAAAACCAGCCGAGAACCGCGATCAGGCTCCAGATCAATGCGGATGTGAAAAAGACTTTCGGGCGTGGAAAGAAAGAAACGAACAAGGCTGGATCCTTCAGGAGCCGGCGACACACCGACCCTTTTCGCTATGCACGATGAAACATGGCGTAATTGGTACGGCTCAAGGCGATCCGTGCGAGGTTACAGGGTTTTCACGGACCTGGCTGAGAACCAGCGGGCGGTCCATCCCGCCCACAAGGCGACAATTCCAGAAAGCAGAAGCAAAGCCGCAGCCCCGAGCGACGGAACAAGGAAGCTGCCAGTCCAGTCCACGAGATAGCCGGCTGCAATCGGGCCTAAAACCTGTCCGACACCCAGGCAAGCCGTCATGGCCGCCAATGCCTTGCGCGGCGATTGCGCGGCCCACAGTCTTCCAGCCGCCTGACCATAGCCGGTCAAGACCATGAAGGTCGCGCCCAACAGGAAACCTCCCAGAAGCGGGCCAGTTGATCCAGGGATTGTCACGCTGGCAACAACACCGGCGGCCTCCACCAAGCAAGCCAAGGCATAGATCGTCAACAAACCAAGCCGGTGTGCGGCCAAGCGCCAAACAAACAGCGAAACGAAGGCCGACACTCCCGTCACGAGCCACACAGCAGCTTCCATGAGCGGCCCGCTTCCATTGCCGCGAACAATGGCAACCAGAAATGTCGCGGTGACCACGTATCCCGCGCCAAACAGTCCATATGAAAGCGTGATGGCCCAGAAGGATCGATCGCGCGGCAAGGCAGGCTCTGGTTGTGGCCTCGCAAGCGCGACTGGCGCGGATCGCAGGAGCATGAACACGGCTGTCGTGCCTGCCAGCGACAGAACCGCAAAGCCGATCCAGCCCCATCTCCAATCCGCGTGCTCCAGGTAGATCGCGCCGGTGAGGATCGACGACAAGGCAATGCCGAGGCCCACACCGGAAAACAGCCAAGGCTGAAGGTCATCGCGGTTGGCCTCTGAAAGCTGGCCAAGCACCAATGTCAAAAGGAACACGAGGCAAAAGGCGCTGGCCATGCCAGCAAGAAAGCGGATCAGGATCATAAAGAAAACGTCGCCTGCCACCGCCATGCTCGCAGCAAGCAGGCTGGACAGCAACAACGCACCAAGCACCACGCCGCGCTCTTTGCCCTGCCCCCAACCGCCGGCTGCCAGAATGGCGCCGAGGAGATAGCCGACGAAATTTGCGGCGGCGATCCAACCTGCCTGCGAGGCGCTGAGCCGAAGGCCGGCCATCATCGCGGGCAAAAGAGGCGTATAGCCAAAGCGGCCGATGCCCATGGCCGTGGCCAAACCGACCATGCCAGCCACAGCGGTAAAAATGGCTCTGTCTCGTGACAAATCGGGTGGCCTTTTGCGGAAAGCATGCTCGCGGCTTCAGCCGCCGCGCAGCTCCTCCATAACACGTTGGACGCCGAAGGAACAAAGTGGCTGGTGCCGCGTTGCAGGGTCGTTAGAATTAGAGGGTCCGCCTGTTATGAGAAGCATCGTTTACATCGTTGGCGTCGTAGTCATCGTGCTTTTAATCCTTTCCTACGCCGGTTACGCCTGAACGAGCATCTCATCAAAACAGTCGGATTGAGCGTGCTTCCCATTTGATTGAAGTACGGAGAGGGAAAAATATGTCTTTTGGAAACACTGGTCCTGATGTGACCATCGTGGATACTGGGACCGGCGATAATTCCGGTTCCTATGTTGATTGGGGCGCAATCATTGCAGGCGCGGTTTTGGCGTCTGCCATTTCCTTTGTCTTAATTACGTTCGGTTCGGCGCTCGGTCTATCGATGAGCTCGCCCTATGAAGGGGAAGGCACATCGCTTTGGGGTATCTCGATCGCCGCCGGCCTTTGGATGCTTTGGGTGCAGATCTGCGCGTTCGGCGCGGGCGCCTACATCACCGGCCGTCTTCGCCGCCGTGCCTATGATGCGAGCGAGCATGAATCCGACATCCGTGACGGTTCGCATGGTTTGTTGGTTTGGGGTCTGGGCACGCTTCTCGGCGCCTTTATCGCAGCATCGACATTGGGCGCGGTCACATCCACTGCCGCCAATGCCGTGTCCTCCGTCGTCGGCGGCGCAGCAAGCGCGGTCGGTGGCATCGCATCGGGCGCTGGCAATGCCGCCGATAATCCGGCGGTTGCAGGTTATGTCGATCGCTTGTTCCGTGGTTCCAACGGCGAGCCGATCACGCCGGAAGTTCGCGGTGAAGTGGGCCGCATCTTTAGCAGCGGCTTGCTTGAAGGCGAGTTCGCGGATGATGACCGCGACTATGTTGCCGGTCTGATTGCTCAGAACACCGGTGTCCCGCAGGAAGAAGCGCGTGCTCGCGTCGACCAGATCGTGACCACCGCCGAAGAAGCAGAACAGCAAGCGCGCGACGCCGCTGAAGTTGCCCGTAAGACCGCTCTGATTGTAGCCTTCTTCACCGCCGCTACACTGGCCGTCAGTGCCGCCGTCGCCTTCTTTGCAGCCGGCCTGGGTGGCCGCCATCGCGACGAAGGTGTAATCATCGAGGGCCTGGGGCTCCGCTGATCTAGACCTAGGAAAAGGCGCCAAACAGCGCCTTTTCCACAGCTTGCTGCTACTCACTCAGGAACCGCAGCTGCAAAAACGCGTTACGTAACAAGATCCGCTACACTATCGAAAGGCTCAGCAATGTCTGGTATCATTTATCTCGTCGGCTTGGTTGTGATCGTTCTCGCAATCCTCTCATTCCTCGGCCTTCGCTAAGGTTTGATCGAACGAAAAAAGCGCCTGTCAGCTCTGCTGGCAGGCGCTTTTTTTTGGCATGTTGGATTCGATAGCAAGCAGCAGGAAGCCGAAGCTCGATCGGTCACCTAGTCTTCGAAGCGAGACCGCTTATAAGGAGACCATGATGCAATCGCCGCTTTCATCGCAACAGGACGTAATCGCCGATCCGCGCTGGATATCCGTTGTCGAGCGCGACCAAACAGCAGATGGTGCATTCTTCTACGGGGTGATCACCACCGGTATATTCTGCCGACCATCCTGCCCCTCCCGCCAGGCAAAGCCTCACCATGTGCGGTTCTTTGCCAGTGCAGACGAAGCGGCTCAGGCGGGGTTTCGCCCATGTCTGCGATGCAAGCCGAAGGCGGCCGATCGCGGAAGCCTCCATGCCCAATCCATAGCGGAAGCTTGCCGCCTGATCGAGAACGCCAGCAGCCCGCCTTCCTTGAAGGAGATGGCTGCAAAAGCTGGCCTAAGTTCATTCCACTTTCACCGCCTGTTCAAACAGCACGTCGGACTGACGCCGCGCGATTACGGCGCCGCCTATCGAGCGCGACGCTTGAGAGAAAGCTTGCAGGCTGGGCAAAGCGTTACCAGTGCGATCTACGCCGCCGGCTTCGGCGCAAGCAGCCGCGCCTACGAACAAACGAACGATATCCTCGGCATGAAGCCGAGCGCTTACCGCAAGGGTGGAGTGGACGCGGTAATCCATTTCGCTGTTGGCACCTGCACGCTCGGCGAGATCCTTGTTGCGCAAAGCCAAAAAGGCCTGTGCGCCATCCTGCTCGGCGATGATCCTGACGCGTTGCTCAAGGATCTTCAGGATCGTTTTCCCAATGCCGAACTGGTCGGCGCTGATCCTGGCTTCGAGCACCTCATCGCAACAGTGATCACCTTTGTGGAAGCGCCACAGATCGGATTCGCATTGCCGCTGGATATAAGAGGCACGGCGTTTCAGCAGCGCGTTTGGGAGGTCCTGCGCACAATTCCCTCTGGCGAGACGATCAGCTATGCCCAACTTGCCGCAAAACTCGGCCAACCAAGCGCAACCCGCGCCGTCGCCGGCGCATGTGCCGCAAATTCATTAGCTGTGGCCATTCCCTGTCACCGCGTCGTAAGAACAGATGGGACCCTATCCGGGTATCGCTGGGGTTTGGAACGCAAGCAAGCGCTTATTGATCGAGAAGCTCGCCGCGGACTGCCTGCTGAAAGTTCAGCAAAGCCTTGACGATCTCCGGCGGGCCTACAATCTTTAATCATGACATTGCAGCGCTTTGTAAGGGTCCAAGACGGCGTCTTCGAAACGGCGATGGCTGAGCTGGCCACCGGCCACAAGCGCAGCCATTGGATGTGGTTTATCTTCCCTCAGCTACGCGGTCTCGGACGCTCCGCCACGGCTGAGCATTTCGGCATTGTCGACCTGACGGAAGCACGCGATTATCTTCTGCACCCTGTTCTTGGGTTTCGTTTGGAGTGTGCGACGGCCGCTGTTCTTGAGCATGAGGGCAGGACGTTGCGGGCTATTTTTGGCACGCCCGACGACCTGAAGTTTCATTCGTCAATGACGTTGTTTGTGTTGGCTTCTGGCGAACGGGGGATATTTGCTGAGGCGTTGCGGGTTTTCTGCGGCGGGCGTGAGGATGCGGCCACGGTGCGCCTGTTAGGTGCGACAGGGACCCGCTAAATTACTGACAGGTCACTGGTGGCTGGATTGCAATGTGAGACAGCAGGCATTGTGGCGGCCGCCTCGCCCTCATCCCCTCGCCCTGACTTGTCATCCGCGCGCTTGTCGGCTCGAGCGCTGGTGTTTTGCCCATGGCGACGCGTTGAGCTGGTGGGACTTTCGGCGTGCGCGTTGAGGCCCGTGGGCCTTGATGTGCATTCACGCCGGGATTGCGACTTTTAGCCTTGATGTCCGCGTCTTGCGTCAAATCGGTGCGGGAACGCAGAAAGCCGCCCGAGGGCGGCTTGATGTGTAGCGTTTGTACTGCTGAGATTTTGGTTTGGTTGCGGGGGCAAGATTTGAACTTGCGACCTTCAGGTTATGAGCCTGACGAGCTACCGGGCTGCTCCACCCCGCGTCACCAAAGCGGCCTTGGCCGGAAGGGATTGTTCCGTAGAGATTGTGATTGAGAAGATGGGTTTTGAACATGCGATTGGCAGACCTGGCAGCGACTTACTCTCCCGCGTCTTGAGACGAAGTACCATCAGCGCTGGAGCGTTTCACGGCCGAGTTCGGAAAGGGATCGGGTGCAGCCACTCCGCAATAACCACCAGGTCGGCAAAGCGCATGTTCAAAGGTTGAGAAGCTGGTGCAGGGCCTTGAGCCCGTATCTTTTCTGCTGGTAAGGCCGCAGCCTTCCGGACCATCAGGTCCGCAAGGCCGAATTGGCCGTCGCCGACTTTTCGGCGCCACGTCCGGAGGATAGCGGCTTTCGCCGCGCTCATCCGTGAGGACTTTCCAAGACCCGTTCGCCTCTGGCGAATGGGCATAAGTAATGAGAATGATCAAGCCAATCGAGCTATTAGTACCGGTAAGCTTCATGCATTACTGCACGTCCACACCCGGCCTATCAACGTGGTGGTCTTCCACGGCTCTCAGGGAATACTCGTTTTTAGGTGGGTTTCCCGCTTAGATGCCTTCAGCGGTTATCCCGTCCGAACGTAGCTACCCTGCTATGCGGCTGGCGCCACAACAGGTCCACCAGAGGTTCGTCCATCCCGGTCCTCTCGTACTAGGGACAGATCCTATCAATATTCCTACACCCACGGCAGATAGGGACCGAACTGTCTCACGACGTTCTGAACCCAACTCACGTACCGCTTTAAATGGCGAACAGCCATACCCTTGGGACCTGCTCCAGCCCCAGGATGCGATGAGTCGACATCGAGGTGCCAAACAACCCCGTCGATATGGACTCTTGGGGGTCATCAGCCTGTTATCCCCGGCGTACCTTTTATCCGTTGAGCGATGGCCCTTCCACGCGGGACCACCGGATCACTATGACCGACTTTCGTCTCTGCTCGACTTGTCAGTCTCGCAGTCAGGCGGGCTTATGCCATTGCACTCGACGACCGATTTCCGACCGGTCTGAGCCCACCATCGCGCGCCTCCGTTACTCTTTAGGAGGCGACCGCCCCAGTCAAACTACCCACCATACACTGTCCCGGGCCCGGATAACGGGTCGCGGTTAGACATCCATATAGATAAGGGTGGTATTTCAAGGATGACTCCACCAAAGCTGGCGCTCTG
>Ga0210040_10006102_pt1:0-2500 | contig 15113 bp, 8 predicted proteins | sample CryGeyCG12114_NA_FD_185462 | JGI IMG/M metagenome (GOLD analysis project Ga0210040, IMG submission 185462) | Groundwater microbial communities from aquifer - Crystal Geyser CG19_WC_8/21/14_NA (SPAdes) (version 2) | ecosystem: Environmental > Aquatic > Deep subsurface > Groundwater... | reverse complement strand
GATGTTTTCGCGCAGGATGAGCTCGATCTTCAATGGCGGCAGCCGAGCGCTCACAGTCACCGCCCTCGCCTGATTGGAGAACTGCGCCAGCGTTGCTGCGATGACCTGATCCGGGTCCGCATTGATCACAGCGTCCAGCGTGCCAGCGATCAGAAGCCTGCGGGTGTCGGCGGTCAGGCCGTGCCCGATGAACACGACCTCCTGCCCCCTCCCCTTCTCATTCAGGGCACGGGCAATCCCGTCTGAAGAACCGCCGACATTGTAGATGCCGACTAGATCGGGGTTCTGTTCCAGCAGGGACAGCGCATGTCGGTAGTTCTCGCTTCGATCATCATGCCCTTCACGCATGCCCACCACCTTCAAACCGGGATGCGCTTCCTCCACCATGGCCAGAAAGCCGATCTCGCGCTCGGAATGCGCGCGGTAGGTGCGGCTGCCGGCGACAAGAGCGACGCTGCCTTGTTTTGCGCGGCACAACCGCCCCAAAAGGTAGGCGGCCGTTCGCCCCGCCGCCTGATTGTCGAGACCAACATAGGCTTCGCGCGCGGGGTGCGGCAGATCGGAAACGATGGTGACCAGCCGCGTTCCCGCCGCGCTGACTTCTTCCGCCGCTTCACGCACCAGGGGATGATCGATGCCCATGAAGGCGATCCCGTCCGCCCAGTCCGCATGACGGCGAATGCCGTGAGCGAGTGCTGCCGCATCGAAGCTTTCGATAAAGAAGCACCGAACATGCGGCTGGTCGCGCGACTGCGCGTCGGTCACGGCACGCACTTTCTCGCCAAGCAAGCGCAGATAAGGGTTCGTCCCCATCGGAAGCAGGAAAGCGACATTGGCCGGGCGCGGCGAAGAAAGGCGCTCGCGTTCCTCGCTGCCGAGGTAGCCGAGCTCGAGAGCTGCCTGCAAAACACGCTCTCTTGTGCGTGCTGAAACGCCTTTGCGCCTGTTCAGAACACGATCGACCGTGGCCAAAGACACATGGGCGGCCGCCGCGATATCGGCCATCGACGATGTGCCGGGGATTAGGGACATACCTCAGAACACCTCAGGAATTGCTGTTTGACGTGATGCATCACGCTCTCCTAGTTTTTGTCAATGGGAGGAGATGAGCCGCGGCAGCAATGCTGCGGGCCATCGGAACACATCACGGGAGGATGCGATGACCTGGACTTTCACTTCGATCAATCGGCGCAAGGCGCTGGCTCTTGGCGCCGGAGCCGGGGCTTTGCTGGCCATGCCGCACCTGGCGCGCGCGCAATCGGTCACTCTGCGCTACGGACACAACAATGAGCCGGCCAGCGTGGCTGGCGCTCAGGCCGACTGGTTTGCCGAAGCCGTCGCCAAGCATTCAAGCAATGATGTTGCGGTGCAGGTCTTTCCGTCCTCGCAGCTTGGCAAGCTCCAGGAGCTGGCGGAAGCCGCGTCGCTTGGCACCATCGCCTTTTCGCACAACACGGCCGGCGGCATTGGCTCGCTTTACGAGCCCTTCGCGGCGCTCGACACGCCTTACCTATACCGTGACGTCGACCACCTGATGAAGGTGATGGACGTGAATTCGCCGGTGATGCAGGAACTCAATGAAGGCCTGATCCAGGCTGCCAATGTCCGCGTCATTTATGCGCATTATTTCGGCCGGCGAAACCTGACCTGCAACAAGGCGGTGAAATCACCGGCGGATCTGGCGGGCGAGAAGATCCGTGCCGTTCCTTTCCCGATCTATCAGGCAGCCGTTGAAGGCATGGGGGCCGCGCCGGTTCCGGTGGACTGGTCGGAAGTGCCGACTGCCCTGGCGACGGGCGTCGTCGCCGGTCAGGAAAACCCCATCAACGTCATTCTCAACGTCAAGCTTTACGAAGTGCAATCGCATCTCATGCTGACGGGCCACATGTCGAATGCCGAAGTCGTGGTCATGAACGAGGATGCCTGGCAGGGTCTTTCGGACACGCAAAAGGAAGCCGTCCGCCAGGCTGCATTGGAAGTGCGCGAGCGCGCAACCAAGGCAATCCAGGACAACGAGGAAAAAGAAACCGAGGAGTTGCGCCAAAAGGGCATGACCGTGATCGGGCCTGACGAAGGGCTCGATGTGGAGGCCTTCCGCGCTTCGGTCAGCAAGGTCATCGAAGCGCGCTTCGGCGAGAAGTACGGCGCGCTGTACGAAAAGATCCGGGCGATTGCCTGATCATGTCGTTGGATGACGCGCGTGCGCTGCGCACGCAAAGTGTCGACGGTCCCGGCGCGAAAGCGCTGGGAACCGCGGCAATCTTCTTTCGCGCGATAGCAACGATCCTGTTGGCCATCATGACGATCCTGATCGTTGCACAGGTCGTCGGCCGCAATGTCTTCAACACCGGCATGCCCTGGGCCGATGAGCTTTCGCGGTTTTCCGGCGTGGCGCTGGTGTTTTTCGGAGCGCCCCTGCTGGCCCTGCGCGGACAGCATGTCGCCGTGGACATGATCCCCGCCATGCTTCCGCCCGCACCGCAACGGATCGTGGCTGTTG
>Ga0210040_10006101_pt1 | contig 15114 bp, 9 predicted proteins | sample CryGeyCG12114_NA_FD_185462 | JGI IMG/M metagenome (GOLD analysis project Ga0210040, IMG submission 185462) | Groundwater microbial communities from aquifer - Crystal Geyser CG19_WC_8/21/14_NA (SPAdes) (version 2) | ecosystem: Environmental > Aquatic > Deep subsurface > Groundwater | place: USA... | reverse complement strand
GAACTCAATCACGCCGCTGGTCATTCCTGAAAGAACACGACCAATCGTTTGCCAAGCGCTCAAGGAAGTGGTTCGACGACGCCCGGACTTGCAGCATCTGGAAGCACACAACATGACTCACCAGGACCCATGTGACGTCGAGATCACTGAATACGACGAATACGAAACCGATAACCCTTCCGGCTTTGTGACTTCCGGTGAGCGGGCATTCGGCCATTATGACGAAACTAGCGTAGCTGAGCACGTGGCTCCCTACATGACACGTTGGGACCAGCATTCTCTACCGTCAGGTATACCACGCAGCATTCAGGCTACTGGCTATAACCAATGGCCAACGTGTCCGCCTACAGCTGGCCCGACCTACAACAACGGTTACGACATGAATCAAGACTCCTCATATGTGGTAACCATTGGGCCACCGTCCCGTAACACCTTCGAAACACAAACTTCTCCCAACTGGCCAATCAATCAGCCCAGAAGATTTGTCTCTCGCAGCTCCAATTCATCGTCCAACACCGATATTCAGCCCAATACGTCTAGCAGTGACGAGAGTTGGATGAACTGACTACAGTCTTGCCAGTGCCAACTGCTTAGCAGCCATGGATCGAAAAGGTATGAATTGCTTGAAAGACCGACCTCTGAGAATGGCGGGCCTCTGCTATATGCTATGGAAGGAGGTGGCTGGGTTGCACTTCTGTCGTTGTTCACTGCTACTGCCAAAAATGATCCTTGAGTCGACAAGTGACTAGCTTAGCACCCCCAGGTCGACGACAACGGATATACACGAGCCCGCATCTGTGATCTCCATCGGAAGAGGAGCTGGTCGAGCCAGGACTCGCCGCCTAAAAGTTCATCTCTAGTCTCGCGTTGCTTGCCTGAAATACGTATTGCCTTGTATGTCCTTAGCTCGTTAATTTGATTTCACAGCAATTGAGCTTGCTGGTGAGCTATGCTAACCCCACTGCACAGCGACTGTTCAGAACGATACGCTACCTCACCGAACCTCTAGGGTAAAAGTGGGCTTTTCAGATTTCTTATGCTCGTCACTAAGGTCTTTGACGTTCATCTACTGGTCGTGATCCGCACTCTAACTAATGTACACGGGCATCTCACTCGGTAGCAATGATTGGGACACGTCACATCACATCAAGCAGCGCAATACCGAGCACACCCGGAATTCTCATGGCTGTTGTATTTGAGGCGGGGGGGCGTATTGGACAACTGCGATACAGCTATGTATGTATGTATGTACTATGTACTCGCTATAGTCCCCACTTCACTTCTTCTAGATCGTCATCTAGCTTAGTTAAAGCAGTACTCCTCCAGACACTGCGCACATCCACCCGGCAACTCCCCACCACTCTTCGCCATGATCCCGCACGCCAGACACAGCGGCCAGCCCTCCCTGCCGCCGTAGTTCGCAATCAGCACGCCATTCGCAATCATGCCCTGCGTCTCGTTCACCGCGTACTGCAGCTTCGACGTCGGCTGGCCGCTGTTGAACGTGTAATCCATTCGCAATCATGCCCTGCGTCTCGTTCACCGCGTACTGCAGCTTCGACGTCGGCTGGCCGCTGTTGAACGTGTAATCGAAGTTCGGGATCCAGATGATGGTCGCCGTGTCGGGCGAGTGGCAGCCGAAGAAGGTGGGTTTCTGATTCAGCTGTTGGGCGACGAAGGTCTCGGCTGGGGGAATGGCGGGCATGCGGGTTAGACCGGCGGCGAGCGCGGCGTTGTAGGTGTTGCGGATGCCGGTGCCGTTGGGGAAGTTGGAGGGCGTGTTGGCGCTGTTCTCGTTCACGACGATGACGTCGATGGCGGGGCGGTTGATGAAGGGCCAGATCGGGCTGCCTTGGGCGGCGGCCCCGACGCCGCCGTCGACGAGTTCGAGGGTTGGTTGGGCGGCGACGAGGGACGAGGGGCCGAAGTTCTGGAAGGGGTTGGGGATGGGTGCGAAGATGGCGCTTTCGGGGACGCCGGGTTCGCCTGGGGCAGTGAGTGCGGCGAGGGTTCCGGCGGTGGAGGCAGAACTGACTGCTGTGATGTTGGCCGCGGGGACGGGACCGCAGGTCGATCCGAAGACGTTGGAGGAGGTGCCGAGGACGTAGCCTAGGTTGTCGAAGTTGGTGATGCAGTTGCCGGATGGCGAGCCTTGGGAGAACGGCGTGCCCAGGTATTTCGATGAGACGAAGGCGTCGACTCCTTCGTCCCAGGAGCCGAACTCGAATGGGTGGAACTCATATTGTGTTGCGTTCGGCTGGGGGATGCAAATGCCTTCGAACCTGTTCACGCCGAGAGCGGTAATGATAGGGTATGGTGCGTTCGAAGAGGTGAAGTTGGAGTAGGTGGTGATCTCTGATATAGTGGTGTCTATGCCGCCTTCTGGGCCGTACAAGAGGCCGTAGGAGAGAAGACGGCCCCAGGGGTCAATGATGGATTCTGGAAAGCCAGCGTCTTGCTTCGCATCGACCGCGGCTACGACATCAGCGAAGACCGAGGCTGCCTGGGATGTCAGCAGTACCTGAGGCACCAGGACATTGTAGTTCAAGGCGGTCTCCCACAAGTTTGTTTGCAGCGAGCTGATAGTAGGGTAGTTGTTACCAGCGATTGAGGAGAGAAGCCAACCGCCACCTGAAAGCCCTGCCTCGTAGGTGAGACTCTGGTACAGGCCTTTTACGCCACTATCAATATCTGTCTCGCGCTCGTCAAATGCCTTGATGACTCCAGCACCCGATAGCATAGCACGATAACCCCCACCACTTGAGGTCAATGCAATCATCGGTGCTTTGGATTGCTTGCCATTCCACTTACCCCAGCCACCTTCCCCGGCCCCATTACCGACGTCAAAAGACTCGTCAATACTCTTGAGCCATTGCTCCAGTGATTTGGAGGCTTTGGCGTACCGTTTGCTAATGTAGTCCGATTCGGCGTCGGACAATCCGGCAGCTTGACGTACAAGCTGCGTTGATGGGCATGTCGCAGGTACTGGGGCGTAATCGACCGGAGCCCGCGCCAGTATTGGCGAAGCTGCAGTCAGGCCAAAATACAGCAGCAATGATGCGACCAAAATCGAGGGAGCCATTGTCGAGAACAGCTGTACCGAGCAAGAGGAGACTTATGATCGTGGCTGAGGTGAAAGGCTGAGAGTACTAAACCACTGGCAGCTATGAGCGAAGTTCTACACGATGTAAGTTATGGCTGAGAGAAGCTCCGAGCTTGTAGAGCTCTGTCACCAAGACTGAAGTCCCGAGGTCCGGCGCGAAAGACAAATGCTGGCAAGCTTGCTTTCGAGCTTGTTCTGCCTTCACCGGGTCATATCGATACCATGGAGCTTACGTCAACATCGTCCCGCAAGACAATTGGACTAAATCTGCCGTAAGCACTCAAAGTTCGCCAATCGGTCGGCACCATCCCAGGAAGGGACCCGCAGCATCACCGTGGAGCTATCGATCTACCCCGCGATCGGCCATGTACCGCCGAAGGGCCGCCTGTAGGTACGTACTCGTCGACCACGTTGCGACTGCAGTGGCTGAGAGACAAGTAGTTGGTTCGGAGTAATCCAAGTTACAGAAAGAGTAAGCGCATCAACGTGTCGAGTTCCGTTGGTGGTGATTTGTTCGTTACTGCCCCCTGCGAGGGTCCGAATAACATTCTAACGATTTTCTTGACCAATTCTTTCTCATCGACGAGTTATCAGGTCCGGTTTCTGTCATGCTTAACAGCGTAACGGCTTAACAACGTGCACCCCTCCTCACGGTAGGTGTTTCTGCTACGCAATGACAGCCTAGGCTCTCCGACGTCTTGCACACGTCCCACGTGGTCACGCTGGCCTTTACGTTGTAGCTTCGGCGGGCTGATGGTCCGTGTGGTATAGCGTACTCTCAAGTAAGCAAGAGCAAAGCTTATAGATAGCCTCGAGGGTTTACAAAACGACAGTGGAAGCAAGAAGCTGAACTTTATGGCGACTATTACCTGTTTATTCGGCACGAAGTGTTCATCACATGAGGGTGCGACAGTGACTCGCTTCGGCTCGAATGGCATCTGTGACAATAGACGAAATGCAAGAGTGCTGGTTGCAAGACAGAGCAAGAACTGAGCAGTTCACAGAGTCCCACCGCATGTTTTCAATGTCTCCCATAGGCTGGGATTTCGCTATGAATTTGGTTCCTATCTCACACGAAGGGCGTAAGAAAGGGTTTGTCGAGCAGAGGATAGTGCTCACGGCATGTATAATACACATGGCTCAGCTCCTCGTTGTTGCCAATGCTTCAGCATGACCACATCATTTGCCGTCTGGACGAATCGGTAAGGTACCTCCCTACACGTGCCCGTTTCCGGCATGACTTTTCTTCCCTCGATTGCTTGCAGTTTGGCCTCTAAGTCAGATAGGTGTCGACGACAAACGCCTTATGCTGTCCTCCTAACGAAGTTTTAGTTGTCGCGTGTTAAGATCGGATGACTGGTTCTAATGAGGAGAGGATACAAAAGTAGTAGAAATGTGCCATCGATACGGATATGCTTGTGGCTAAAAAGTGATCTTACCGGTAGTGTCGGGTGGTTTTGCTCATTATGCTTACGCCTAAGTGGAACTTTTTGAACTTCAACCAATGTTGCACTCGGTATTCTCGGTAGTGAACGTGCAGCTTGATGAGTTTCTTTCTGCGTTACCTATAGTCGGCAGGACGATGCGCTGGTCCTATGTTGCAGGTTGTCAGCTACGCCAAGAGCTTATGACTGCATCAACAGAGTAGCAGCGCCGGTCCAACCATTTGGTTCGTAACGGGTGAGTCTAGTGGCCGTCAGGATGACATCTGGTAGCCAGTTAGTGGACTCCTGGTGATCGACCTCTGCAAGTCAACCGCATCGCTTGATGCCTTACTGCCTTGATGCCTCACAATGCCGATGAAGCCATTTGCAGGACTTGCTTGGTCACGAGCCAACAGAGATAACCTTATCATGCTACATAAGTCTCTGGCCTCGATCAATATCGGAGTCGTACATGATAGAGCGAGACCGAGCTGAACGCGTCAGCATTTCATCTCCTAGCGAGAACACATGCTTGTTAGAGGACTAGATTAAGAACGACCTAGACCGTGCCCGCATACGGCATTGAGTTTCGGCGGTGGGATCTGATGGTAAGCTGCAAGCGATGGTGTTCTGATACTCCTGCTTTGAGGGGTGATTAGATACAAAAGAACCGTTGATAGCATCGTGCAGCTTACTACAGCTTCATCCGGCTTCTTCGGGCCATACTGGAGGCTTTCAAGCACGAGAACATCCATGTCAACGGATATGGTGGGAGTACCAAGCATTTGTAGTTCGTACCAAGGCTCCGGGCAATGGCCGGCGTCAAAGGGAAGCAGAGGACGTTAGTCAAAAGACGGCAAGGAGGGAAAATGCTTGGCGCTCTCGCCCGCCGCCACGGAAAAGCATCCAGTTGCCACATTCGCATCAGACCCGCCGAGCACGCTACAAAACGACCAGCGTGAGGGTTTTAAGACCTTCGCTTGCCATGCTGCAGAGGATAGCTGCATTCCGGCCAACCACAACTCGAAACCCACCTCACGGGGAAGAGTTGCTCTACCTCGGGAATAATGATCGGCCATACGCGTGACGTTGCCATGCCCCTACACCAGCAGGATTAAGTCTAAAATGCATCAAATGCTTATTCTTCAAGCCGTCAAGCGCATCTTGTCTCGAATACATTTTTCATGACAGACTGCTTGGCTGTTTGATTATGTTCGGCCTCGCTGTCTGGACTTTCTGCTTGGCTTCTTGGGCCTTGGTTTGCTGCAAATTTCAAATCAATGTCCTCAATTCGCTTTGTTCCTGACTCTTTCCATTGTTAACGTTTTGCCGTGCATTGAGGACAAATCGCTCATATATCTAATTAGCTGCTGCGTACAATTTGCTGTTTGACATTCACAGGGTAAACATTAGCAGGGCAAGGAAATCAAGATCGAGCATCAGCTTCGTTCGCTCGCTTGATTCGCGCATCATCGCCGTGGACCGGAGCACTAGCAACTGTCTCGGAAGCAACGACTTTGCAGGGCGACAGAGTCCTCCACAAGTCGTCAGAGATTTGAAGATGTGCCTGTACCATACATATCACTGGTCATGTTGTCCAGGAACGGCTCAACCTGCACCATATTACATGAACTCGAAATGCGAAATCGCCTCGGCTCCAAAGAAGTCGAAGTTCAAGAAGCAAGGAAAGTGCAGAATTGTGCACAGGATCTTGGATGGCGCAGATCATGAGCGACGATGTCCGAGGTGCGGGTCAGTTGTACGAAGCGACGCCCCATTGACAAATGCTGACCTCGCACAGACAACTTGCCTCGGATCCCGTTGACGAACCCACGACTGACGCAGCTGTTGATACAAATGAAGCCATTGAGCAAGACACTGCTATGCTAAAACCCTCCAGCACAAAGGAATCTGGTCAGGCGCAAAGGCCAGGCGTTGACGGTGGCTTCGACCCGAGATATGAAGAGCTGGCCTGGGCGATCGGAAAGCTCATCAAACAGCAAGGAGCATGGGCTGCAACAACCTCTAAATGACCGCAAGGACTAATTACGATACGAGGAACTATGGTATGCGATATGCTCTTTTTAGCGATGGTGTTCAGGACAATGCTGGTCAAGCTGCGGCTGCCATGGGAGGATTGGGCACTTGTATGTCTTCGGCGAGGATATTGCGCAGTCGATTCGCAGGAACATCATTGATTTTGCGTTCTTCGTTGGCCTCTTCGAGTAGCCTCTTAATGCCAGCGTTCAGACTGTCAAGCTCTCCTTTCCAGGCATGTCCACTCCCGGCCCATCGTATCTTGCAGTCTGCGTCTAACAAGTAGACGTAACCGACCTGCGTGTTCAGGAAGCCCATAGCATCTCTTATGTCGTCTGACAGGCCGAGTCGCACGTCTCGTGGGAGCTTGATGAAGAAGTATCGATCCCACCGGGCTTCCGGAATCGTCGCTCGCAGGCGGCCCGAGAAAAGCTTGACGAGGAAAGCTTTGGCGACATTGTCTTGGATGTTAATGTCTGCGCGCTGGAATTTGCCAGGATGCTCTTTGAGCAGCCTCTGCATTTCTGGATTTGCTTTTTCACTTAAGAAGGTATCAACCTGCTCTACAGCCCAGTCGGCAGACTGTATTCCCACAACCGAGACCTTGCCTCTGAGCGCAGGCGTGGTGTCGTAGCCACCATCTGGACCTTGACCATTCTTTGATAGTGTCTGGCCCCACATATTTGGGAAGTAGAGAGCCTTGTCCTTCCGGAAAAGCCTCTCATTAGCAACGAAACTCTTTCCTTTGAATTCCTTGTCGAGTCGGCTCCATTCTTGGTAATAAGGTCGCAAGAAAGTGCGTAGGTATATCTGTCTTCGCTCGACTGCCCGTTCGTAGTCAGTGAAATCTGCTTTCTTTTGCTCCCACGTTCGTTGATCTATAGGACTGTTCTGCCCTGGCTGTGGTGGGGTCTGTAAACCAAGTGGCCTGGCTAAAGGTGAAGGCACGAATCTCTCGCCCTTCACTCCTTGCGGTATTGGTATTCGCGAGATGGCTGATTTATTCTCCGGGTTTCTGTCAATACCGACAGCAAGGGGCACCTGTCCTGGCTTTCTCGGTCCAAGCAAGGGGTCTGCTCCCTCCGATGGTGTCGATGGCTTATCCTTCTTTGGGTGCGCCAATGCATAATTCCGTATTTGGCTTATTGATCGCTGCCCACGTCGTAAGCATCTCGCATGCGGTCGACTAGCAGCTGCAAGCAACAGCTCAATCAACGTGCCCTTTGCCATATTCGACTTGCTCGTTGATGCGCGAAGCAAGCTGCTACTCCAAAGGCAAATAGAAACAGCACGGGCCGCGTTGCACGTGATGACGCGCATTGATGCCCGGGCTAAACGCGTCAATGATATCAATTGTCGGCCCTCACTTGCTGTTCATTCTTTGTTCCACACGAGTTCACCCCACTCACACACCTTTTAGACGTTGTCACAAATTGCGAGTCTCTGTGTAACCTTGAATTACCCGACATTATGGGTGTCAATTCATTGCAGCGCGATGGTAACTACCATTGCCTTCCAGTATGCCTACGGATCAGGACGAGAAGAAGGAGTTCTTTGCCCGACTAGACGGCTGGGACGGCTTGGACGAAAGCACCGAAAGTGAGGAAGCTTCCCCTCAGCTGCAGGCACGCAAACGCCGGAGAGTCGAAGGTATCGCAAAGCCAGACAATGAGCATAACAAAGCAAAGAATAAGAATGATGTTGCAGAGCTGGCAAAGACCGGCGTGCCTTCATTAAGAAAAGCGCTCACGGAATATCAGCCGGTCGTTGATCAGACCAATTCCGCTTCTCGAAATGCACCGCCAATACGAAGGACAAATTCAGAGCCAGAACCACCGGGCAGATCTCGAAAGAGCAATTCGACTAAGCTCATTGGCAGTTTATTCAGTGGTCTTACTTTCTGTGAGTGATCTAGCATCCGTGGATGCCTATGTACTGATCTTGATCGAGTCTTCATACCCAACGATGATGTAGTGAAGGTCAGAAAGCTACGCATACAAAGTGCTATAGCACAAGGTGCGACATGGGCTCGGAGGCTCGATTCGAGCGTAACTCACATCATTGTGGATGGTACGATCGATGCATCCGGCGCTAGTCGTGTGATCAAGGAAAACGTCGATCTCAGCCAGGTTGCAATTGTCAAGGACACCTGGCTGATTGAGAGCATGAGTCACAAGAATGTTAGGGATCCGTCTCAAGGTCGATTTCAACTTAAAGGGGCAGTCACGGTGTTTGGCAAGACAAAGCCTTCAGCGGCAGAGACTCAGTTGAAGCAACCAAAGAACGTCCAACCTGCAGCCACCGAGCTCGAGGCTACTGAGGATAGTGACCATGCGAGAACCGGACTAGGAGCTACGGATGAGCTGTCGCAAATCATGGAGGAGATGAAGGGTGCAGGACGTCTTCCATTCGACGAAGAGCTTGACCTTGACAAGTTCTTCTCTAGTGGAGATGAGCGAATAGAAGACGAGGTCTCAAGCGCATCAGTGCCCCTCCGGCGAGAGAATCGCGGCTTCGCCTGCATGGAAGCACATACAGGCAAATCGGACAATCCAAACAACAGGACGATCGAAATCCTTCAGCAGATGGCAACCTACTATGACCGCACAGGCGATAACTGGCGTACTTCGGCGTATCGAAAAGCGATATCAGCTCTGCGTAAACAGGAGACTCTTATTAGCACAAGGAAGCAGGCTTTAGCTGTTTTCGGCATTGGGCCTCGCCTCGCTGACAAAATCGAAGAAATTGCCACTACAGACCGGCTGCAGCGCCTTGAATCTATCCAAGCAGATCCTAGTGACGCAACACTTCAGCTCTTCATGGGTATCTACGACGTAGGCTACATGCAAGCAAAACGCTGGATGGATCAGGGCTATCGCACGCTCGACGACCTCAGAACGCAGGCGAAGCTTTCTACAAACCAACAAGTTGGAGTCGACCACTATGATGACTTTCAGCAACGTATTCCTAGAGCGGAGGTCGAAAGGCACGGGGCGGTGGTGCAGAAAGCCCTCACCCGTGCCGATAGAAAGCTCCAAGCAATCATCGGCGGAAGTTACAGACGCGGCATGCCAGACTCCGGAGATATCGATGTGATGATCACTCATCCTACCGCCGATCTGTCACAGCTACGAGAGTGGGTTTTCGATAACGCCGTACCCTACCTCTTCGAGACAGGCTTCTTAAAATGTGCACTCGCTACTTCGAGAGGCAGGGCAAGGGAGCAGGCCACTCCCATCAAGAGTAAGAGCAAGACGTCGACCAAACCAAAAGGCACGAACACAGATCTGAACACGCCATCATCAGACCTCGCTTTTGCTAGGGGCAACAGTAGCGGCACAAAACTCCTCGGCGCCTCGCAGCTCCCTCCTACGCCCGACAACCCCAGCCCGCCATGGAGACGAATCGACCTCCTACTTGTGCCTGCTTGCTCGCTAGGCGCCAATCTGATCTACTTCACCGGCAACGACATCTTCAACCGGTCGATGCGCCTTCTGGCATCCAGGAAAGGCATGAGACTCAACCAGCATGGTCTGTACAAGAATGTGATGCGTGGACCGGGCAGAGTCAAGGAGACGGAGGGAGAGCTCGTTGAAGGCCGGAGTGAGAAGAAGATCTTCCAGATCTTGGGTGTTCCGTGGCGGCCGCCTGAGGAAAGACGGTGCTGAGTCGTGTTGAGCTGTGGGAAAGAGCATTGGGGGGCACGCCAGGAGGGGAGTGTATCAAGATTGGGTTATTAGATCATGCACTCGGTGCAGTCTGCAGCAGTATTGAAAGCAGACGATTGAAAGAGGGTTATTGCGCCTCGAAATAGAGATCAACAATCTAGCCACGTATCTTTCCCAGATCTCATGCGAGGGGGCTTTCACCAGTTGATCCATTCATCCAGGGGACAAGACGTGACTGGTTGCAGGGGGAACAACTGCGTGCCGCTCAGCTGAGCGTCGTGCAGGTACGCGTCAGTCTGTGCGAGTCCGTTAAGTGCAGCTTCCCAGGACGACGGATCTGCTCTTAGAGGCTGGTAGGCGTAATTACTCTTTGGAATTGGTGTTGCCCTATCAGGTGAAGGGTAGAAGGGTGGTTGATTTGGCTGCGCAGTCCGCTTGCTGGTGATCATTCCATGAAACTTCTCTGATATAGCTTGATTCGTCTGTTCCTCATGCGACACGGAAAGTCGATTCTGTTCCAGAACTGTACTGTTGAGCTGGGTTCGTGGTACGAAGCTTGGTAACTGTTCTGGTCGAGGACCAGGTATAGGTTTCACCGTTGTGAATGTACCCTGTGGCATAGGTGGGTTGTGAATAGCAGTAGTCTTACTGCTCTGATCCGGATACGAAGCATCTGTTTGCGGGACGTAATACTGCTCAAGAACAGATATCACAGCTCCATCAGCTTGAGGAGGATGCCCGACAGTGTGGTATCCCTGTAAACAACCTCCCATGGAAAGGCCTGGCCGGTGCGTCGCCAGTGAGTTGAGCTCTTGCTGGAAGGTTGCCATGTCATGCTGCTCTCCTTTGTCAGGATCTATGATGCCGCCAGACCAGGCTACCTGCTCTTCTTGTGTTTCGGGCTGCTTTCCTTTGGCTACTGACGACAGTCCTACGCCCCCTAGTTCTATGCATCGTGCTTGTTGATAATAGACATTGTTGGAAGAATCGTCACCAGATGCGTCAGCTGATATTGACGCGTTTGCAGTAAATGGACAGACTCGTGGCCCAACAGTGATATAGTCGTCCTCCTGGCCTGGCGATGCGACTATGTCAAGTGCTTTACCCAAGATGGAACGGGTTTCTTCTGGAAGAGGTGTTTTTGAATCATTATTGCGAGCGAGCTCACTCTGTAGATATCGTGCAATAGCAGGATATGATTTGAAGAGGTTGACAAAGTGTGTCACAGGCTGCACGTCACGCTGGTCATCCATGTAGGGGGACAAATCTGAAACATCGTCGTCTGGAAACAGGATCTGGTGTATACTCTTCCAAGCATCAGGTGGTGACGTACCGCGAAACCGCTTTTCAATGCTCTTCAACTTGTCTTTGTCGATCTGATCACAGTATGGATCTTGACCGACGGATGTGCATCGAGGACCTCTCAGATGCACTTTCAGGATAGCGTCAGTATCGAAGCTCCGGTAGCAGCGGGCACAGTAGTACTCAGGGCACTTATGTACACGCTTCAGGTGTTGCCTCAGGCCTGGGATGTCGCGTAGTGTCTTTGTGGAACAGGAGTAATACTTCTGCGGACACCTAACCCAATAAGGGCAGGCAAAGGTCCTGGGATGATCATCAGCACAGAGATCCGGATACTTGTCTCCGTCGCCACCGTCAGGTCCGTCCTCGTTGTTGTTCTCTTCCGAGCTGTTAACGCATTTTCTCTTCTTGGCGTTGCTTCTACTGCCCGGGGTGCGCCAGCATGTGATGAGCCCGATCTGCCGGCACCTGAGCTTGAGGAGTCTGTGTTGGTAGAGCCCGAATTGCAAGAAATCTCGCCTGCCAGTTTTGAGCTCGAAGTACCTGGATCAGGCGACCCTCGATTGGTTTGGTCCGGCTTCCCAGTAGATGACGGTGTATCGACGCTGTTTGGTGGATCGCGTTGCTCGGTCTGGCTTGAACATGCGCCACCAACGCCACCCACGGAATCCTGCTCTTTCAGTGTCAATCGCCCTAAACTCTCAAGAAAAGTGTTCGATTCGATGGTAGGACCTTCGGATTCATTAGCACCGGCACAAGAGGTCGCCTGTGTCTCAGACGACATCTTAGGAGGTGTGATGGCCGCAGTTGTAGGCTGCATGTTCATTAAGGGTGTCTCCGCATGGGGTGTGGAGGGACGCGAGATGCGGTCCAGTTCTGTCAGAGACTGATAGTGACGCCAAAATCTAGCTGAGAATAACTGTTTCTTGTCATTGAGTTGGCCGGTTATGCTATCGCCATTGTGAGGATGAGAGTGGCAGTTGTCCGGAGCGACGGGCGCGAGATCAGTGGCTGAGGGATTCCTGCGCCGAGTAATTGGACTCTTAGACTTTTGGGTCGGAGAATGCACTTCCTTGTTCTGGTGATCGAGCTTGCCGATCCGCACAAGACTGCTGTTGTCGGTCTTAGGAGGGAGCGGAGCAGTCGAATCGCCGATCATTGTTGTCTCTGCTGTCTTTGGACCCGTCGTCTGGAAGAACTTACTAGTCAACTCTCCAGTGCTTGTATGCGGGGATGTAGCCTGATATGCCCTATTTTGCACTTGTAAGCTCTCTGTGGCCGCGTGCGAATCGAATGTATTCCATGGTTCCACCTTTATTTCGTTCTTGTGGGCTTCTGTCTCGGTATATGGCCCAAAGTACCTGTACAGAGCCTCTCCATTCGTAACACCGAAAACACGAGCAATATGTTCAGGCAAGTAACCGTGAGACTTGAGGTGTAGCTCCATACCTGCACTCTCCTTGGTGGTTACTCTGTGCTTCGCATTTGGACACATTATGCATACCCAGCGGCGATAATCGCCTGCATAACCAGATTTTATGGCCAGGGTGTGGCGGTGTGATGGTAGCTGGAACTTCCTCAGTTCGTCCAATAGGTGCGGCATCTTCTGCCCACTGCGAGCACGGTGTTGCACGGAACCAAATGTTTGGCGAGGTACGGCTGTCAGCGACTCCATTGCCAGCTTCTGAAAGTCGTATGTTGCCCTCTGCTGGGGATCGCTTAGTATCTCATGTGCCACTTTTACAGCGTGAAAACTAGGTATCAGTTCCTCGTCTATACCAGGGTTTCTACCAGGATAAACATGCTTGACTAATCAATCGTTAGCCTTCTACGCCCGCCACATATATTCCTGCGCACAATCATACCTTGCTCACGAAAGTGTTTGCTGATCTCCTCCGGATTGGCCGTGCTTGGTACACCTAAATCAGCGTAGTAATCACGGTTGTAGTCTGCCTTGGCTGGTCCTGTCCCCATCGCTAGGGTTTCCTCTTGTGCATGTCCACGTCGAACAGCTGAAAAGCTATGTTTGTCAGTGCTGGCTCGATTTGCCACGACTTGCTCTTCCAGCGGATGACTAGGTCGTGAAGTCCTCCCTCGGGACGCTTGTTCGATGGAGCCAGCAAACTGCTTAACTGGTGTATTAATGGCAGGTTGGATTTGCTGAGCGGATGATAGTTGGAGCCTGTGCTTGAAGTGCCTGCGTGATCTCGTGGTCTCTTCTAGCTGCTGTTGCGAAGATGTGGCAGGAAAAGTGAGTATGTCTTTGTCAAATTTACTGTAAGAAGATTCATCAGGCTGCTTTCGAGAGATGGGTGGCTTCAGTGATAGTTGCGGCGACACCTGTTCCATCTTTGCACGCGTGAAGTCCGTGCCGAAATTCGTGTCCAATGGTGACGACGGTTCTCTTCGCTGACTGCGCTTATTTGCGTGCTGTTGTACGACGTTCACAAGCTTTATCACGTCTTTCTGTATCTCCTCGTGAGCTCTGCTTTTCCTGTTGCCGACATCCTTGAGGAATTGTTTCACGGTTGCCCCGGGGAACTGCCTTGCTCTTCGAAGCAGCAAGAGGCTGAGCAGGCATTGTCGAGCTAATATGGCTTTGGACTCAACATAAAGGTTCGTCGCCTCTTCCACAAGGCTCTGATCAGTACCAGAAAGCCCCAGGAGCTCTGGATACTTATTCAGGAATTCAATTTGTTCTTCGAGACCTCCGACCCGAACCAGCATCTGAAGGGACTTGCTTAGAGTTGTGAATGGGTAGTCGTCCGACTTTGTGAGGTCAGCATCATCATCCCTGACATCTCCCTGGTACCGGTCGGTTCGAGTACCTGTCACACTTCCGCGCGATGCAGAGAGTGGGAACAGCACTTTTGAGCTATCCCGAGCCGTAACTTCCCGCACTGCTCGCTCGTTGTCTTCTGCCTGTGCTCGCCTGGCAGACAAGTAGTAAAATATCGACCTCAAGCTTGACATGGTTGAATTGGATGTATAGTCTGCTGAGCTGGCATCAAGACTCGCATCGGAACCAAATTCTGGTAAAGCCCCGTCGCGGCGAAGGTTTGGCCTTGGGAGATCACTAGTGGTGCGTGGTACTAAGATATTGGAAAAGCTCTCGCTCGGCACTTCATTCTGTTCGGGTTTTACTTCACGATTCAGAGTACGCTGTAAAATATCATGCTTATGGCCCGCCGCAGTCGGCTTGAAGCTCGACATCCTTTAGGCGAGGCAAGGGTGTTACTGTTGGATCTGCCGCAAGAAACATGAGCCTGAAGCAAAGGGTCGGACCGTTGACTTTGTTGGTTGTGAGCACTGACGTACGATAAGGAGCTCGTAAAGGCTCTCTGCTAGTAGGTAAGCGTTTTCAGCCTAATTGGCGCCGTTCAGCAGGAGGAAAGGGATACGTATGGCATTGCTGTAGCAACCTTGTATGATAAAACAAGTCAAAGGCACGTACTGATGATTCGGTAGATTAGCTTGTAACTCGCAGAGACGCGCTCAGCAATATGGTAGCAGGCCACGTGATGGAGACTTGGACCCTAACCAACATTTGTTGAGTCAGGCCAGCGTTGGCTGGAGGAAG
>Ga0210040_10006100_pt1 | contig 15116 bp, 14 predicted proteins | sample CryGeyCG12114_NA_FD_185462 | JGI IMG/M metagenome (GOLD analysis project Ga0210040, IMG submission 185462) | Groundwater microbial communities from aquifer - Crystal Geyser CG19_WC_8/21/14_NA (SPAdes) (version 2) | ecosystem: Environmental > Aquatic > Deep subsurface > Groundwater | place: USA... | reverse complement strand
GGCCGCGGCAACAGCCCTCTCGAGGAGCCGACCCGTTGGCCCGAGGGTTGCCTCGAGCGTTGCGAGAACCGCGATCCTCGGCCGGGAGCCCGACCCTTCGGTTGCGATCTGCACTGCCTGCTTGGCCATGGGCGCGTCCACCCTGAGTACCGGGACATCGACCTGCGCTGCGGCTTCTTCGACCGCCTCACCGATCGAGGAACAGGTCACGAGGATCGCCTCGGCGCCGTCCTCGACGAGCCCGCGGATGTGGCCGAGCACGTCGGCACGGATCCGGTCATCGACGCCGTGATCGATGGCCCCGGCGAGCAAAGTCGGGTCGACGACATGAATGATTTCGGCGTCCGTGTCTTCGAGCATCGCATCGAAGGAGGCGGGCAGCGCCTCGACGGTGTGCAGCAGACCGAGTTTGGTCACAGTGCTTCCTTCCATGGACGAGCGGAGCGGTCGACGACCGCGACGAGCTGCTCGAGGCGCGGGACCGAGAGCTCGTTCAATTTCGACGGCACATCGTCCGCACCGACGACATCGCTCCACAGTGCACGGCCGGCGAGGAATCCGCTGGCGCCCGCACGACATGCGGCTTCGACGGCGGACAGGAATCTCTCGCGCTCGACTCCCTGCGAGAGCACCACCCACGGCCCCGTGATGGCGGCCGCGAGTCGCTCACTCGCCGCGCGCTGCGTCTCGTCGTCCCCTGCACCGAGCATCGGGACCTGCGCCTTGTAGAGACTCGGCCGGAGCGGGGAGAGCTCTTCCGCAGCTTCGACGATGGCGTCGTCGAGATCCCACGTGCCGGCGTCGAGCTCGCCCTGCGTCGCGCGGACGACGGGTTCGAGCACGGAGAGCAGACCGAGTTCGGCGGAACGCTCGATGAAGCGCTTGGCCAGCTCGACACGCTGTTCGCGACGGTCGTCGCGACGCCAGATGATGAGCAGTTTGAGGGCGCTGACCCCTGTGAGATCGGTGTCCGGACCGATTACCACCTCGTCGAGACCGGTTTCCTCGACGGGACCGCCGTCTTCCTGCTCGAGGGCGTCGGCGGCCAAGATGAGGCCGGCACTCGACGGAAGCAGCTTCTGGTCGCGCACTTCGCCGAAACCGTACTGATTGTCGATGAGGAAGCCGGACGCGATCGGGCCGAGCGCTGCGGCGACATCGAGTTTGAACCGGATCAGTACGTCGTCCGCGGGCCGCCCGGCACCGGCCAGGTCGAACATCGCGCGGAGGCTTTCCCGCTGGTCCATGGCGACCATCGCGAATGCGCCGCTCGGACGCGCGATCGCGTCGAGAGACGGTGTGGTGGTGTCGGTCATTTCGCTCCTTCAGGTGTTCGTCAGTCGGTGGCGAGGCGGACGAATCGTTCGTAAGCCTCGTGATAGGGGTCGCCGGGCAGCCGGTTCAGTGCCGTTCCGGGGAGTTCAGGGATGTCGCCGGGGAAGGCCCCCGCGTGTGCCGCGGCGAGCAGCGCCGCCCCGCACGCCACGGGTTCGGCGACCGTGGTCAGTCTCGTCGCCGTGGGATACACCTGCGCCTTGACGCGCATCCACGGGCGGCTCGCGCCTCCCGGTCCGCCGAGGACGCGGATGGGTGCCGTCTCCGGTCCGGCGATTGCCGTCTGCGCGCTCAGCATCCACCTCGCGTGCAGCGACAGTCCTTCGAACATGGCCGTGACGAGCGTCTCGACGGGCAGCCCCGCAGCATCGAGGGGGTCTCCGTGCTCATCGAATACCCGTGAGATGACCCGGGGATCCGGATCGGGTGTCTGCCGTCCGGTGAGATAGGGCAGAACCGTGAGGCCTGTCGGGCCGGCCGCTTCGTCGAGAAGGTGGAGAACCGCAGCCGGGTCCTGTCCTCGGAGGTGCTGCTCGAACCACCAGCGCGCGAACCGGCCGGCGCTCGACGCCCCGGCGAGGAGCGCCGGCGCCCCGGTCACCGTGCGGGTGATCGTCATGCCCGTCGGCCGGATCGCCTCGGATGCGGGCACGGTGTCGAGTACGCGGATCAGGGCCTCGGCGGTGCCGATCGAGTCGGCGACATCCCCCGGCTCGCGCGCGCCGGCAGCCCATGCACCGACGGCGTGATCGTGCCCCGCGATGAACACGGGGAGTCCCTCGACAAGTCCTGTCCGTTCGCTCACCGAGGCGAGAACACCGCCGACGGGCTGGCCGGGGTCGCGCACCTCGGGAAGCGAGGCTGTGCTGAGGCCCACCGCTGCAAGGAGTTCGTCATCGAAGCCACCGTCGATTCCCTCGCGCGGGAGTCGATACGCCATGGTTCGCGCGGCGAGGGTGTGATCGGTCGCGAGGGCACCCGTGAGTGCGAAACCGACGAGATCGGCCACTCCGGCCCAACGGCGCATCTCGGACCACGCTTCGGGCTGGCGGCGACGCATACGCGCCCAGATCGCGAGCGGAGTCTTGGGCAGAGCGGGCACCCCGGTGATGTCGAAGAGCTCGCTCACGCCGAACCGCTCGATGAGGGCATCGAAGTCACCGCTGTCGTCAGCGCCATCCCAGCGCACGATCGGAAGCAGCGGTCGATCTTCGGAATCGAGCGGGACACCGGACTCGGCCATCGATGCGACGCCCACTGCGATCGGGGACGATGGCGCATCCGCGAGAACGCGCGTGACCATGTCCAGGACGGCGCGCACGAGTTCGTCCGCGTCGGGCGGAGTGGGGGTGGTGAGGACGGCGATCTCCTCGACCGCGTGACCTGCGCAGATGAGCGCGATCTTCACATTGGTGCTGCCGACGTCGATGCCGAGAGCGACAGCTCCCGAGCGTTCGTCGCCCGCATCGATAGTCACTCACCGATTCTGTTCACTTCTGCACAAACGAGTCAAGTGTTGTCTGGTTCTTGACATCCGTTTCTGTGACGGCATTGGATGAGACCGTGCGGTATTCAGAGGCACCTGCCCGTCGAGAGGAACTCCTCCGCCGACTCGGCGAGGACGGCTATGTGTCGTCGTCGGCGGTGGCTGAAGAGTTCGGCGTATCCGAGATGACGATCCGACGTGATCTACATCAGCTGCACCTCGACGGGTCCGCACGGCGAGTCCCGGGCGGGGCGAGCCGTCCGACCGGGCTGCTCCGCGGCGCTCCGTTCGAGGAACGCGATCGCCGATCGGGACGCGAGAAAGCCGCGATCGCCGCCCTGTGCGCCGAGCAGCTGAGAGGAGTGCAGACCGTCACCATCGACGCGGGCACCACTGCCGCCGCCGTTGCCGAGCTGCTCGACGCCGACACGACCGTCGTAACCCATTCCGTACCCGTCATCGCCACCTGTACGGAACGCGACGATCTCCGCCTCGTGGCGCTCGGCGGTACGTATCAGGCGGAAACCCGGTCGTTCGCGGGCCCGATGACACGAGACGCACTCGCCCGCCTCTCGATCGATGTCGCCGTTCTGTCCGCGACAGCGATCGACGAGTCAGGGCTGTTGTGCGCCAACGAGTTCGACGCCGACATCAAGCAGGCGATGATGGCAGCCGCCCGCCGCACCATCCTCGTCGCCGATTCGACGAAGATCGGAGCGAGGGCGGCCATCCGTTTCGGCACCATGGCCGATGTCGACCTCGTCATCACCAGCGACGCGGCGAACGCCGACGCCCGTCGGATCCTCGACGCATCCCCCGCAGCCCTCTACGCGAGCGCGTCCTCCGCCTGACCCGGCCTCCGCCGATCAGCCCTTGGTGGAGCCGGCGAGGAGGCCCCGCACGAAGTAACGCTGAAGACTGAAGAACACGATCAGCGGGACGATCAACGAAACGAACGCCGATGCGGTCAGACGTTGCCACTCCTGCCCACGGGATCCGGTGAGTTCCGCAAGACGTTGAGTCAAGGGCGCTGCATCTTGAGTACCGCCCGAGAAGATCAACGCGACCAGCAGGTCGTTCCAGACCCAAAGGAACTGGAAGATCGCGAACGACGCGAGCGCCGGAAGGGCAAGCGGCAAGACGATGCGGAAGAAGACTTGAGTGTGACTGGCGCCATCGACACGAGCCGCTTCGATCACTTCGCCGGGGATCTCGGAGATGAAGTTGTGCAGCAGGAAGATCGCCAGCGGCAGCGCGAAGATCGTGTGCGCGATCCAGATCGGCAGGTAGTTCTGCGTCGGGATGAACGGGATGACGTCGTGCAGCCATTCCTGGCCGGGGCGAAGGACAGCGCTGAACATCTGCAGCAGTGGGATCAGCGCCATCTGCAGCGGAACGATCTGCAGGGCGAACACCAGGATGAAGATCCCGCCGCTGCCCTTGAACTTGATCCACGCGAAGGCGTACGCCGCCATCGAGGCGAGCACGAGCGGGAACAGCGTCGCCGGGACCGCGATGAAGAGCGAGTTCGCGAAGTAGGCCCCGAGCTGCGGCGACGACTGCGACGTCGACAGCAGAACCTCTTGATAGTTCTCCAGCGTGAAGGACGGGTTCGCGAACCAGGTCCACCACCCGGAACTTTGGATGTCGGCGGCGGGCCGGAACGAAGAAATGAACAGACCGAACGTCGGAGTCGTCCATAGCACCGCGATGATGAGGGCCGCGATCGTCGCCCCTCTCGAGGTGAGGCGCTTCTTGACCCGCCCCGTCTTCGTCGTCCCTTCATCGGCGACCTCGATGGCGCCCTTGTTACCCGCTGCGGGGATCGGCAGATCTACGGGAGCGACACTGCTCATCGGATTTCCTTCTGCTTGCGGAGCACGCGGACGTTGTAGATGACGATCGGCAGCACCATGACGAACAGGATCACCGCGAGCGCGGCACCGCGCCCCGGCTCGTTCGCTCGGAATGCCTGCGTGTACATCTCGTTGGCGACGACGCTCGTGTCGAAGTTTCCGGCGGTCATCGTGCGGACGATGTCGAAGACCTTCAACGTTGCGATCGAGATGGTCGTGATGACGACGACGAGAGAGCTGCGGATGCCGGGGACGGTGACGTTGGTGAATCGCTGCCAGGCGTTCGTGCCGTCGAGCTGGGCGGCCTCGATCTGTTCGGTCGGAATGCCTTTGATCGCGGCGGAGAGGATGACCATCGCGAAACCGGTTTGGATCCAGACCATGACGACGATCAGCAGGAAAGTGTTGAGGGGCGAGACCTGCACCCATTGCACCGGGTCACCGCCGAAGCCGACGACGATCGCGTTGAGGAGCCCGATCTGGTCGCGCCCTTGCGACTTGAAGTCGTAGACGAAGCGCCAGATGATGCCCGCCCCGACGAACGAGATCGCCATCGGCATGAAGACGAGCGCCTTGAAGAACTTCTCACCCCGGCTCTTGTCGATGAAGACCGCATAGGCGAGCCCGAATGCGGTGGAGAGCAGCGGAACGAGGACGACCCAGATGACGGTGTTGAGCAGTGTGCGCAGAGCGTCGGGTTGCGTGAAGGCCCAGATGAAGTTATCGAGCCCGACCCAGTCGCCCGTCCGGTTGAAGAACGCGAGCAGTGTCGTGCGAAGAGCCGGGTAGATGAGTCCGCCGACGAGGAGGACGAGAGCCGGTGCTACGAAGGCGGCCAGCTGGATGAAGTCGCGGCTACGCTTCGGCGCGCGATCCACGAGGAAGAGGATGAGGCCGACGACAGCCGCGAAAATCGCGACGCCGCCGAGGACCTGGATGATCTTGCCGATCAGGTCAGCGGTGGTCATGGGTGCGGAGCCCTTCGTTCGACAGTGAATGACGGGTGCGGTGAGCGTAAGCGGGAGCCGCCATACGACGACTCCCGCTCACACTATGCCGGACGTTCGATCAGGAAGGCCAGCTCGACTCGATCGTGTCGACGACCTGCTGCGACGAGTCGCCGCTCAGCCAGTCGACGATTCCGGCCCAGAACGAGTTCGATCCGACGGCACCCGGCATCAGGTCAGATCCGTCGTAACGGAACGTCGTGTTGGGGTCCTGGAGGATCTCGATCGTCTGCTCCAGCAGCGGGCTGGAGGCGGAGGTGGGGTCGACCGCGTTGTTCGCGCTGACCGTTCCGCCCTCGGCGACGCGGAGCTCCGCGAAGGTTCCGGAGGAGATGTGCTGAAGCACCGCGGTGATGGCCGGGCTCGAGCGGAATGCGACGACGGTCTCGCCACCACCGGTGACCTGGAGGTCACCGCCCGCCTCGACGGGCGGCATGAGGAACGCGAATACGTCGCCGTCTTCAGCGACCTCGGCACCGGCGTCCTGGAAGTTGACCTCGTAGAACGACGCCTGGTGGTGCAGCGAGCAGTTCCCGTCGAGGATCGGCAGGCCGCCTTCCTGGAACGGCGTTGAGATCAGCGACTGGGTGTCGATGTAGTCGGGGTTCTTCAGGTACTCACCAGCCGCGTCGAAAGCTTCGACGATGCGCGGGTCGTTGAAGGGGATCTCGTGGGTGACCCACTGGTCGTAGACGTCGGGTCCGTGCAGACGGAGGACGTAGTCCTCGATCCAGTCGGTGCCGGGCCAACCTGTCGCTTCACCGGATTCCATACCTGCGCACCACGGGGTGCGGCCGGTGTCGGACTGGATCTGTGCGGTCAACGCGGTGAGCTCGTCGAGCGTGGTGGGGATCTCCCAGCCGTTCTCCTCGAACTCACTCGGCGAGTACCAGATGTACCCCTTCACCGACGCGAGCATCGGAGCGCCGTAGAAGGTGCCGTCGACGGTGCCGTAGCCCTTCCAGTCTTCGGTCCAGAACTCGTCCATGTTCGCCTCGACCTCGGCGGGTGCCGGCTCGAGATAACCGTTCTGGGCCAGGAGCTGCACGAGTCCGGGTTGCGGAACGATACCGACGTCGGGGGCGTTGCCACCCTCGGCCAGCTGGGCGATGGTCGCCTCGAAGTCACGAGTTCCCTGGTAGGAGATCTCGATGTCCGTGCACGTCGCGAAGTCCGACCAGGAGTTGATCAGGCGGTCGGCCTCCGTCTCGACGATGGTGCCGGAAACGGTGACCTCCTCACCGTCGAACGTGCCGTAGTCCTCATAGAGCGAGCAGTCGACATCCGCGGCATCTTCTGCCGCGATATCTCCCGTGCAACCGACCAGTGCGAGACCGGTCACGGTTGCGAGGGCTGCGGGGATGATGAGGCGACGACGCAGTGTGGTCCTCATGAATTGCTTCTCCTCGTTGAGATGGTGGGCGATACGCCGAACAGCCGTTTCGCCCTGGTGCAGGTGATGAATTCGCGGTTCTATCTGACGACTGAAGCTGCGGATCCGTTCGGACTCGACGCTATGCGAGCGCTCTCACGAAAAGCAAGCCGGGTGCTGGCGCATTGGATCACAATTGGGAAACGACAGCGGCATGCACGTCGACCTTCCGCCGGAATGCAGCGACACGCCCCCCTTTGTGGGCACAAGACCTTTACAGCGACGCGAGGCCCATTTAGCGTAAGGAAGTCTCGCCTACCTCCTCGGACGGGGCATTACCCGAGAGGCATCCGATGAACCCGTCATCGCTGACCTATGTTTCGCAGGCCGTGAGTTCGGCGACGTCCGCCGCAGCGGCGGTCGAGAGCGAGCTCGAGCGAGCACGTACGTTGCGCTTGAGCGGCCGCCCTCATCACGCCGTCGTCGCCGCCATGAGCGCGAGGATGCGATGCCTCGACGCCACTTTCCTCCCCGGCATCCGTCGCGTCGCTCTAGAGGCCGAGTCGTCCTTGGAAGCAGGTCTCGCCCTCCTCGACGTCGGTGATCTCGAGGCCGCCCGTGTCGAGCTCGCACACGCGGGCGAAGACGGCGGAGTGCATCTCACGCACGCTTCCCTCCGCGACTACCGTCAAGCACTTGTCGAGGTCCGCGAACTCTCGCGCCGTTACGCCTGACTTCCCGCTTCAAATCAGAAAGGCCCCGCTCCTTCGAGAGGAGCGGGGCCTTTCCGGTGTTATGGAAGTGTCCGGAATTACTTGACCGAGACGCTGGCGCCGGCAGCTTCGAGCTGCTCCTTCGCCTTGTCAGCGGCTTCCTTGTTGACACCTTCGAGAACAGGCTTCGGCGCACCATCGACGAGAGCCTTCGCCTCACCGAGGCCGAGGCTGGTGAGCGCGCGCACCTCCTTGATGACCTGGATCTTCTTGTCGCCGGCAGCCTCGAGGATGACGTCGAACTCGGTCTTCTCTTCGACCTCTTCGGCAGCTGCGGCCGCGGGGCCGGCAGCACCGGCAACCGCGACGGGCGCGGCGGCGGTCACATCGAAGGTCTCTTCGAACTTCTTCACGAACTCGCTGAGCTCAATGAGCGAAAGCTCCTTGAAGGCCTCGAGCAGCTCGTCAGTCGACAGCTTTGCCATCGTTTATCTCCTTGTTTCTAGTAGTTCGTATCCGCCGCTGCCCGACTCTCAGGCCGCGGACTCCTGCTTCTCGCGCAGAGCGTCGACCGTGCGGACGGTCTTCGACAGGGGCGCGTTGATCGTGTAGACGGCACGCGTCAGCGTGGCCAGCATGGCGCCGGCGGCCTTGGCCAGCAGCACCTCGCGGGATTCGAGGTCGGCGAGCTTGTTGACCTCATCGGCGGTCAGCGGTGCACCGTCGAAGTATCCGTTCTTCACGACCAGCAGAGGATTCGCCTTGGCGAAATCACGCAGAGCCTTCGCGACGGCGACAGTGTCTCCGTGCACGAAAGCGATCGCGGAGGGACCGGCGAGCTCGTCGTCGAACGACGTGATGCCGGCGTTGTTCGCCGCGATCTTGGTCAGCGTGTTCTTCACCACGGCGTAGGTCGCGTGCTCACGGATGTTCGCGCGCAGCTGCTTGAGCTGTGCAACCGTGAGTCCGCGGTACTCGGTCAGCAGGGCTGCGTTCGAGTTCTGGAACTGGTCCGAGAGCTCGGCAACCGACGCTTCCTTCGTCGCCATGGGACTCCTTATGTATTGGTCGAACAAGACCACTCCCGCGCAACGAAAAAAGCTCCGCGCGAGATGCACGGAGCTTCGACTCGATCACGAGGATCGGATTCACTTCATACACCTGCGCAGGCCCTCGCATCACGCGAGCCTTAGGCGACGTTCCCGGAATTCCTTCTGGGCACGCCGACAACCGGCGGTCTTTGGCTAGGGATCAGAGTACGCGATGAAGCCGACTCGATCAACCACGGCTGCGGGCCCCTTCCCGCAGCGACCGTTCCGCGGCGATGCGAGGTTTTACATCGGGGAAACAATCGGGCCGTTCCACGAAATCTCGCGCACCTAATCTTCCCTGTGTTGCACCCCGGCGAGGACGCCCACAGCATCCGGCCTCGAGACCGTCTCGCCGGCTCTCCGTCCCGCCACCCCCGCACCCAGAGTGGAGACGATCACACCAATGGCACGACTCACCCTCAAGACGGCTCGCCGCATCGCCCTTACGGCTGGCGCCGCAGCAGTCGCCCTTTCCCTCGCCGCCTGCGCAGGCGGAAGTGGTGACACCGGATCCGGCTCCACCACGGGATCAGGCGGTTCCGAAGCGGCAGACTATGGCGACCTCAACCTGCAGTTGTCCTGGATCAAGAACGAGGAGTTCGCGGGCGAGTTCTTCGCCGACAGCAACGGCTACTACGACGAGGCCGGCTTCTCCGAGGTCGTCATGACGGCAGGCCCCTCAACCGGCACCGCCGAGTTGCTCTCCGGAAGCGCCGATGTCGCACTCTCCGACTCGGTCTCGGTCGGGACGGTCGTCGCCAACGAAGAGGCACCGCTCAAGATCATCGGTGCGACCTTCCAGGCCAACCCGTTCACGATCCTCTCCCTCGCCGACGGCGGCAACATCGCCACCCCCGAAGACATGATCGGTAAGCGGATCGGCGTCCAGGCGTCGAACAGTTCGCTCTTCACCGCTCTGTTGGCCGCGAACGACATCGACGAGTCCGAACTCACGATCGTCCCGGTCGACTACGACCCCTCGGTGCTCGTGAACGGTGATGTCGACGGTTTCGTCGCCTACGTCACCAACGAGGCGATCACCGTGAGCATGCAGGGCATCGAGACCACGACCCTCAACTTCGCGGACAACGGTCTTCCGTTCGTGGCCGAGACCGTCACGGTCACCGACCAGACGATCGCCGAGAACCGCGAAATGCTGAAGGCGTTCCTGGTCGCCGAGATCAAGGGCTGGACCGACCAGCTCGCCGACCCTGAAGAGGGTGCGCGTCTCGCGGTCGAAGAATACGGCGTCGACCTCGACCTCGAGATGGAGAAGGCGATCGCCGGGTCCGAGGCACAGAACGAGCTCGCCGTCTCGGCCGACACCGAAGAAGGCGGACTGTTCGTCATCACCGAGGAGCTCCAGGAGCAGACGGTCGCTACGCTGAAAGCCGTCGGCCTCGACCTCGAGGCGTCCGACCTCTTCGACCTGTCGCTGCTCGCCGAGGTCTACGAAGAGAACCCCGACCTGATCGACTACGCGGGCTGATCGGTTCTCACGTGTCAATCAGCTCCACCACCGGTGCCCGGGGCCATCAGGCCTCGGGCACCGGCCTGCACATCAGCGGCCTGCACAAGGAATTCCGCGTCGGCTCCCGCACCGTGGTCGCTCTCCAGGACGCGAACCTGCATACCGAGCAGGGCAGCTTCCTGTCGCTGCTCGGACCATCCGGTTGCGGCAAGTCGACCATCCTTCGGATCCTCGCCGGGCTCGAGAACCCGACCTCCGGGACCACGCGGGTCGACGGGAAGAGCCCGAAAGAGCTCCGAAAGAACAACGAACTCGGCATCGCCTTCCAGGATCACGCACTGCTTCCCTGGCGATCGGTGATGTCGAACATCCGCCTTCCGTTCGAGATCGCGGGCAAGCCGGTCGACAAGTCCTACATCGACGAACTCGTCGACCTCGTCGGGCTCCGCGGCTTCGAGAAAGCCAAGCCCGCCCAGCTCTCCGGTGGAATGCGTCAGCGCGTCTCCATCGCCCGCTCGCTCGTGATGAAGCCGTCCGTGCTGCTCCTCGACGAGCCGTTCGGCGCTCTCGACGACATGACGAGGCAACGCCTCAACCTCGAGCTCCTGCGCATCTGGACCGAGAAGCCGGCGACCACTCTCATGGTCACGCACGGCATCTCGGAGGCGATCTTCCTGTCAGACCAGGTCGCGGTGATGTCGCCCCGGCCCGGTCGGATCAAGGAGGTCATGGAGATCGATCTGCCCCGTCCGCGCACGCCCGAGATGATGCGGACGCCTGAGTTCCACTCCTACGTCGATCACGCCTCCGAGCTGCTTTTCGGCGCCGGAGACAGCGAACCTGCGACGACGAGCCCCTCGCTCCAGGCATGAGCACCTTCCGTCTTCCCGGCTGGACGTCGGCGCTGATCGGAGCGGTCGGCATCCTCGCCGTCTGGTGGATCGCCTCGATCCTCGTCCCGACCGAGGGGTCCTACGCCCCCATCCCGTCGCCCCTCGCCGTCGTCGACACCCTCGTCACCGACGGTTTCGAGCTCTACTGGAGCAACTTCGCCGTCACCATCGGCGAAGCGGGCATCGGCTACTTCTGGGGCAACCTCATCGCGCTGATCCTCGCGGCTCTTGTGCTGCTCGCACCGTGGCTCGACGGCGTGATCAATCAGATCGCAGTCATCACGTACTGCATACCGATCGTCGCCATCGGACCCCTCGCGATCATCATCCTCGGCGGTGCAAGGAGCGCAGGCGACCCCTCCGCGACAGCGGTCTTCTTCGCGGGCCTCTCCGTGGTCTTCACCACCGTCGTCGGCTCGCTGCTCGGACTGAAGGCTGCGGACAAGGCGGCGCTCGACGTCGTCACCGTCTACGGCGGTTCCCGCCTCACCCAACTACGGAAGGTGCGGCTGATCGCAGCACTACCGGCGATCCTCAATGCGCTGCAGATCGCGGTTCCCGCGGCCTTCCTCGGCGCGGTCCTCGGCGAGTACTTCGGCAAGATCGACCGCGGCATCGGCCCGATGCTCGTCTCGGCTGCGGTCTCTCTGAACTCTCCTCGGGTGTGGGCGCTCTTCCTGCTCTGCGCGCTCGTGGCGATCGTCGGCTTCGCCATCGTCGGCCTCATCGGGCGGGTCGTCGCTCCCTGGTCGACCGGAAGGAGCAACTGACCGTGCTCGACTCCGGAGACCAGAACCTCGGCCCGATGCTCGCGAAACAGCGTCCCGCCACGCCCGCCATGTCGAAAGGCATCCTGAAAGCGCTCGGCCGCAGCTCCCTCACCGCACTTTCGACCTTCATCATCGTTCTGTTGATCTGGCTTGCCGTCGTGTACCTCACCGGGATTTCGCCGTACGTGGCGAAGGGACCGCTCGACGTCGTCGACTTCCTCTTCCTCGACGAGGACGCCGCCGCCAACCGGGCAGAGCTCGGCGCCAACCTCGCGGTCACGATGCAGCACTCCGTCATCGGCTTCCTGACCGGCCTGGCCGTCGCAATCGTCGGCGCCGTGCTGTTCCGTCTGTCGCGCACGATCGAATCGGCGCTGATGCCGGTAGCGACCCTGCTTCGTTCGGTTCCCCTCGTCGCCCTCGCGCCGGTGATCATCCTGATCTTCGGCTTCGGCACCAACGCGTCCGTTGCGGCGATCAGCGGCATCGTCGTGCTCTTCCCCGCCCTCGTGACCATCGTCTTCGGCCTGAAGAACGCGTCACCGCAGATGCTCGATGTCGTGTCCGTCTACGGCGGCAGCACCTGGACGGCAGTCCGCAAGGTCGCCTTGCCGGGGGCGCTGCCCTCGTTGTTCGCCGCGGTGCGCGTGTCGGTTCCGGGTGCCATCACCGGCGCTCTCCTGGCCGAGATCCTCTCAACCGGTGACGGTGTCGGACGCGCAGGCCTCGAGTACGCCACCCAAGCCCGGTTCCCCGATCTCTGGGCGTCGGTCGTCGTCGTCACGATCATCTCGCTCGCGCTGTACCAGCTCGTGCAGATCATCGAGTCGATCGTGCTCGCACGTATGGGTATGGCCGACCGGTCCTGAACGCCTCGTCCCACGAACAGAAAGCGACACCGATGTCCGACCTCGCCTCCTTCGCCTACGGTCTCCCGAAAGCCGAGCTGCACCTCCACCTCGAGGGCACCCTCGAGCCCGAACTGAAGTTCGCTCTCGCGGCCCGCAACGGTATCGAGCTCACCGAGAAGACGGTCGACGACGTTCGAGCGACCTACAACTTCACCGACCTGACGAGCTTCCTCGCGGTGTACTACCCCGCCATGCAGGTGCTGCAGACCGCCGATGACTTCCACGACCTGGCCTGGGCCTACCTCGAACGGGCGAAGGAGAACGGCGTCGTCCACGCCGAGATGTTCTTCGATCCGCAGGCTCACACGAGCCGTGGTGTGCCCTTCGAGAGCGTCATCTCGGGCTACCGCCGTGCCGCTATTCGTGCGCAGGACGAGCTCGGTATCTCCGCGGAACTGATCCTCTGCTTCCTCCGCGATTTCTCCGCCGAATACGCCATGGCGACCCTCATGGAGGCCTTGCCGTACAAGCAGTGGATCGTGGGCGTGGGCCTCGACTCCGACGAGCGGAACAACCCGCCGTCGAAGTTCGCGGCCGTCTTCGCGCGTGCCAAGGCAGAAGGCTTCTTCCTCACGATGCACTGCGATATCGACCAGGTCGGCTCGATCGAAAACATCCGCCAGGTGATCGAAGAGATCGGCGTCGACCGGATCGATCACGGCACGAACATCGTCGAGAACGATGCGCTCGTGGAGCTGGTCAAGGCGAAGGGTCTCGGACTCACGACCTGCCCCGTCTCGAACTCGTTCGTGACCGAACAGATGAAGTCCGAGGAGATCGTTGCGCTGATGCGCCGCGGAGTGCGGGTGATGCTGAACTCCGACGACCCCGCCTATTTCGGCGGCTATGTCGCGGACAACTACGTGGCGCTCGCCGAACAGGCGGCGCTCTCTCACGCCGATCTGGTGCAGCTGGCGATCAATTCGTTCGAGGCGTCGTGGCTGCCCGCGGGGCGCCGAGAGTCCTACATCGAAAGCGTCCGTGCATACGCGGCGACGCAGGGAGTCGAGTCGGCCTGAGGTCACGGCGCAGGGCGAACGCGTGAGGGCCTTCATTTCGCTGGCGCTCAACGGGCGGGACTTGCGCCATGCGGGACTTTCGTTTCGCTGGCGCTCAACGGGCGGCGGCTGGGGCGCCGTTCGTAAGGCGCCAGACGCGATCGCGGGTCATTGGGGTCTCGTAGGGGCGGGAGCCGATCGCACGTCGTACCGCGTTCGCCATCGCCGCGGCGACAGGGTTGTACGGTGATTCGCTCATCGACTTCGCTCCGAAGGGTCCGAGGTCGTCGCTGGTTTCGGCGAAGTACACCTCGGTGACCGGGATGTCGGCCATCTGCGGCACCCGATAGGTGCGGAAGATGGGGTTCAGCACCTGGCCCTCACCGTCCAATTGAACCTCTTCGTAGAGCGCGCCCCCGATCGCCTGAGCGACGCCCCCCTCGACCTGGCCCCTGCACTGCTCGGGATTCATCACGGTTCCGGCATCCGCCGCATGTACCGACTGCAACACCCGTACCGTGCCCGTTCGGACATCGACCGCGACTCGGAACGCGTGCACATTGAAGGCGAGCGAACGCACCTCGCCGAGCTCGCTGCCATCCGCGACGAGGCGGTCCCCCACCCGGTACCGCTCGGGCGCTGCGGCCCGGAGCTCGGCGAAGGAGACGATCCGATCGCCGACGTGCACGCCGTCGCCGCCGAGTTCGCAGGCACCGATCTCAGCACCGACCATGCCCGCGGCCGTCTCGATCAGCATCCGCCGCAGTGTGGTCGCCGCCGCGTGCAGCGCCTTGCCCGCGACCGTGATTCCCGCCGACGCGAACGCACCGGTGTCGTAGCGGGCCGCGTCCGTGTCGGATTGGCGGATGCGAATCCGGTCCATTGCCACGCCGAGCACTGTCGAGACGATCTGCGCGTGCACGGTCGTCGTGCCGTTGCCGAACTCGGTGGTGCCGACGCCGAGCTCGTAGCAATCGTCGGGAGCGAGGGCTACGGTGACCTGCGAGATGTGGCCGTAGGGCGCCATGGTGGCGATCATCGCCGCGGCCATGCCCTCGCCGACGCGCCAGTGCTCACCCTCGGGTGCGGGTACTCCGTTGCCGCGCGTCAGCGCCGACTCGGCGAGATCGAGACACTGGTCGAGCCCGTAACTCCCCCAGACGAGATCTGCTTCAGCCTCACCGTGACCGGCGAGGACCGGTTCACCTTCCGT
>Ga0210040_10006099_pt1 | contig 15117 bp, 25 predicted proteins | sample CryGeyCG12114_NA_FD_185462 | JGI IMG/M metagenome (GOLD analysis project Ga0210040, IMG submission 185462) | Groundwater microbial communities from aquifer - Crystal Geyser CG19_WC_8/21/14_NA (SPAdes) (version 2) | ecosystem: Environmental > Aquatic > Deep subsurface > Groundwater | place: USA... | reverse complement strand
GCAGCAACGGCGAGGCGGGCACTCGCAGCGACATCGCCCTCCTGAAGGATGCTGATCTTGTCCTGAGCCGAGATGGCGGCGATCGCCTCCTGCATATCGATCAGGCCATCGCGCCCTTCCTGCATCAGCCCGATAGCAGTCCGCATCGCATCGGTGCCGAACAGCGTCTCCAGCGCCTTGTTCTTGGCCTGGTCGTTGAGCCCGCTCAGCTTCTGGCGCAGCTCCTCCGCAATCTCGGGAAGAGGTCGCATGGCGCCATCCGCCGCGAAAAAGCTTAGCCCGAGCCCCTGCATGAGACCCGCCGCCTCCTTGCTCTTCGGATTAAGCGAGGTGAGGAACGTCTTGAAGCTGGTGCCCGCGTCGGAGCCTGAGGCGAACAGCGGCGAGGTCGCGGCGATGGCGGCGTTGAACTCCTCGAAGTCCACCCCCACGCCACCAGCAACGCCGCCGGCCTGCGCGATCGCCAGCGCGTAGTCTTCGAACCCGAACTTCGACTTGTCCATCGCGCCGCTCACCCGGTCGACCACGACTGGGAGATCCTTGGCGGACTTGCCGAACTGCTGCATGATGTCGGTCGTCAGATCGGCGGCTCCGCTCAGCTCCGTCTGTCCGACGATTGCCAGTCGCATCGATGACTCGAGCGCGCCGCCCAGGATGGCTGCCGCGCCGAGCCCGTTCTTCGCGAGCATCTCGACCGCGCTGGCTGCTTCCATGGAGGACCGCCCGAACGCCGGCCCGAGCCGCAGCGCCGCTTCACGCAGTGCCGTGATTTGCCGCGGATCGGCATCGAGCAAGGCCGCGCGCACCTTGTTCATGCTTGTCTGGAAGTCGGCGGAAGTGTCCTTCGCCGCCTTGCCCATCAGACCGAGCGGGACGGTCACTCCTGCAGTGAGGGCAAGCCCCGCGCGCGTGATTTGCTGGCCCAACTCAGCAGCGCTGTCAGCAATCCGCACGAACGCGGCGTTGATCTCGTGAGCGGCATTCTCGACTGCCCCGCTCATGCGTCCGGTCGACTGCTCGAAGTCCTGCCCGGTGCGCTTCGCTTCAGCGCGTGCGGTGGCCATGCCAGATTTGAATGCGGCGTCCTTGACGGACATGCTGACGACGAGGGAGGCGAGCAAAGCCTGCATTATCCGCCTCCATAGAAAAGGGCGGCCCGCGATGGACCGCCCACTGGTAATTTTCTGCCGTCTGTCCGCTGCCCTACATCAGGCTACCCGGCTGTCCTTTGCGGAAGGTGCTCAGCGAAGGCCCGCGCCAACTCCGCTGGCCGGAGCAAGCGCGTCGGGCACTGGCGCCATCCCTTCGCACCACTGGGCGAAGCGAGCATCCCCTTCAGCCTTGTTCTTGTCCCAGCGTTCAAGAACCGGAGACACCTTCCCGCCGTCATTCGTGCCGCCAACCCAGAAGCGCTCAGGCGCCTGTCCGCTCACGGACGCAGAACCGCAAACCGCACCATGCCGGGTTTCTATGACGCTGAATGGGCCGTACACGATTTTCTGACCAGCGGGTATGTTGCGTTCGAACGCTGCGCTAGCAGACTGAACGGCCCTTTCGATCGACTTTTCGTCAGGGCTGGGGCCACATCCACTCAGAAGAGCCGCAAGAGAAAAAATAACAGCGCGCCACATTCTCACCTCCATGATCGCGCGGCTATCGTATCCTCTTGATCGACATCGGCACACCCGAAGCCTGGATGTTCAGGAAGGTCGCGAGTGCGGCATTGGCTGGCTTCGCCGCCGAGCCCCCCTGCTTTGCCGCCGCCTTGTCGTAATGGGAGAACGGCTTCAGGTCGTCGGCTCGACTGAACCCGGCTGTTCGCCACGCGCCGAACAGCACTAGGCGATAAGCATCGCCCCGCGCCTTGACTCGCCCGCGCATCGTGGCGCCGTAAGAAGCCGGAGTTTGATCCCAGAACGACCCCGCACAGCCGAAGCGCGACCACGCCTCGATCAGCCCTGCCCAGTCTGTCTTTTCGCGCGGGTCACGGGCTTTCCCTTGGTGGCGCCGGCCTCGCCTCCCTTGTCCATTGCGGCGCCGATCGCCTTGCCGAGCACCTCGCCGAACTGCGCTTGCCCGAGGTCATCGATGATCCCGCTCACCGTTGGCAAGTCGATATCGGGATGGTGCTGCCGAAGCCCGAAATACGCCAGGTCGCGAAGGGTGGACACGCGCACCTTGCGCATTGCCTCCAGCATCGCGGCGGGATTATCGAGCAGCGTAGTGGCATCCACGTTCGGAACCGCGTCGAACAGCACCGCGTAGAAACCGCGATCGTAGTGCTCTTCGATCGCGCACTGTGCGGCATTGCCGAGCAGCAGCGTCCACCGCTGCCCGGCCGCGTCGAAGGTCTGCTCGCCAAGCATCAGGCTGCCGCCGCCTTCTCATCGCCCGCGCCGGTGAAGCGGACCGAGACCGACTGCGTCATGCGGTCACCGATCGGCACATTGCGACCGCGGCTCTTCACGATCAGGAAGCCATCGATCTGCCAAGCGGGATTGCCTGCCTCGTCCGGCAGAATGGCTCGATAGGCACGCACCGTGCCGGCGGCGTGTGCTTCGCGAACGATTGCGTCGGTCGGGCTGCCTGGGATATAGTTCAGGGTGATCGTACCCTCGCCCGGCTCGATCATGCCGCCCTTGTATTCCTTGCGGCGTCCCGGCGACTTGAAGTGCGTGACTTCGACGTCGTCGCGGGTCTCTTCGGCGAACGGGATCTCGGTCACCTCATCCAACTCGACGAGCGTGCCATCCGCGCCTGCTAGCCAGAACTCCGTGCCCGCGCCGATGCGCGCTTCACTGTTGCCGTTGTCGTCCATGTCATCTGCTCCTGCTAGAACGTCACTTGACCATGCCGCGCACGAGCTTTTCGAGCCCGGTTACGACAATGCCGATCGCCTCCGGCCCTCGTTTATCGAGAGCAGGCTGCACAAAGGGGTGGGCAGCGGTGCGGAAGGTGCCCCACTCGACTAGGTGGGCGATGGAGCCTGCACCCCGCTTCGGGCCGACAAAAATTATGATGTCGTTTTCAGCTTCGGGAAGGGTGAAGCCAGGCGATGTCGTCACGGTGATGCTTCGCCGAAGATCGCCACTGCGCACGGGCACCAGCACGCGCTCTTCCGCGGCAATCCTGTTTGCGCCCTTTCGCAACACCGACACTACCGCCTTGCGCCCAGGCCCGCGTTCGAGCTGTCGCAGCTTCTGGTCTAGTGCGCGGAAACCGAAAACGCCGAAGCCGCTCATTCGGCGACCGCTGACCACCAGAGCACAAGGTCCACCGATGAACGGTGGAGAGGCTTGGTAGCGCCGTCCTCAAGAAAGTCGGTGGGCCCATCGATCTGCGCCCGGCGAAACTGAACGCCGTTCGCACGGTGCTCCGCGAAACCTGCGGCGATCACCGCTTCGGAAACCGCCCGCGCAACACCGTAGCTTGTCGCCCAGGTGTCCGCGCGGACTCGTGTCGACCGCAGCGCCTGAAAACCCTTGTAGTGCTGCGGCCTGCCGTCGCTGATCGTTTGCAGCACCAGTGCAGGCAAGGCGTCAGACTGAGGCCGCTGCATCCAAGTAATCCGCTGGCCGACAAGCGCGGCAAGAGGCGCTGCGGCCAAGAAGCGCGCCAGAAGCGCAGACTGCATATCCATCACCCGACCACCCGGATTGCCTCAATCTCGCGCTCGGCATTGAACTGGCGAGACGGAATGTTCGAGGTGATGTCCCACACCCCGCCATCGAACAGGATGCGATCGGTCACGCTCACCTGCCGCGTGCGCTCGTTCGACAGCACGACGAAGGTGGCGGTAGCGGTGGCACGCTCTTGGGCCGCCGCGCGGCGCTCGTTGCCGGCGCTGAAGCGGACCGCAGCATATTCCTCGGCGAATGGCGCCCAAGTCTCGAGCTCGCCGCCGTAGCCGTCCTTGGTGACCGTGCGCCGCTCGATCGCGATGCGGTGGTTGCGCTCGGCGTCCGTGGTCACAGGCCCGGCATCCGGTAGCTGTCGGCGCACGCCATCGCCGCGGACCAGTCAGGCGCGTCACGCGACGCACGCAGCGCCGCGACGCCGACCTCAACCGCCGCGATCAGCATCGGCGCTTCGTTCTCAGCGTTCTCGAACCCTGCCGTGAGGGTGATGCGCACCGCCCCCTCCTGTCCGCTGGCGTAGGGCCAGTGCGTGCCCGCGCGAGGCTGCACGACGCTGCCGCCAGCGTACCAGGCTCCAGCTTCAAGCTCGACGATCGCGCCGTCGGCCGCCACGTAAGCGATCTTGTCCACGCTCTGCACCGGGCCGATCGGCAGACGCATGCTCGCGCAGAACTGGCGATCCGACGCCATGAACTGCCGCCGCTGCAACGCGCAGCCGCTGTATCGTTCGACGAAGTTGATGGCCTGCGCGCGCATGCGCTCAAGGTCGAGATCTTCGTCACTCGACAGCACCCGCACCCGCGCCTTCAGGAGGTCGAGGGGGAGGATCGCCTCGCCATCTGCGGGCGCGAGTGGGGTGAGCATTATTTCGCCTTTGCGGCCTTGCGAGCGCCGCCGGTCAGCACGGCAGGCTGCCCCTGCACCACGCCTTCGACCGTCGCGGTCGTGTAGTGGTCAGGCGCGGCGCCAGCGTCTGTCCCGAACGTGTGCCGGACAGCGGGCTCGCGCTCGATGGGGCCTTCCCCCTTAAGCGAAAGCGCTCCGGTCGCAATCAGCGGTGCGGCGTCCGCCTCGGACAGCTGCCGGGTGTCTCCGCGATCATAGTCGCGACCATCGCCGTGCATCGCGCGGTTGACGGTGTAGGTGTGCTTGTCAGCCATTGTTCGGTGCTCCCTGAAGCGAGGGCGGACGCGCCGGCCCGCCCTCGTCATCATCACGCGTTGGCGAAGGTGCCGTCGACGAACGCTTCCGGGCGATAGACCGTCAGCGCGAGCCGTTCCTCCGCGAGGATGGTCACCATGTTGCGGCGGAAGTTGTCGCCGTCTTCGGTGGAGACGAGCACGCCCGACTGCTCGCGATCGAACAGCTGTGCGCCCATGCGCCACGCGCCGACCGTGAACTCGCCCGGCGTCTGCGCCATCGAGGGCACGACCGGGAGGCCCCAGAGCGTCGGCGCCAGCGTCCCCTGCGGGTTGCCAATGAGGTAACGGCCCTCGCCGTCCTTCATCATCTCGATGGCCGCCCAGTCCATCGGGTGCAGCACCTGGCCGTCGGCCGGGTACAGCGCCAGTGCGACCTGAAGCTGAGCGATGCGCAGCTTGTCGATCATCGACGGGGTGGCAAAGCCGGTAAGGCCGACCGGCACGGCGTAATCGGCAGCCTGCGGCTTGATGCCCGTCAGGTTCTGGCCGGTGCCATCGCCCTTCAGCAGCTGCACGTCCTCCACGAACGCGAGGCCGTAGCGCAGCCGATTGTCGATCATCGAACGCAGGCCCGGAGCGTCGGCGAGGATTTCGGCAGACGCCAGGAACCAGTGCGCGATCTTGCGCACCGGCGCGTTCTTCAGGTCGAGCTTCAGGGTCGACTCGGGCTTGAGGGTGCCCTCCGCAACCATGCCGGCGTTGTTGGTAAAGCCCGTCTCCTGAACGTACTCGATCGAGCTGGAGGCAGTCTGCCCCGGCGCGATCAGCGCGCGGATCGTCAGCTGCCGGTCGGGCAGCATCTGCATCGGCGACTGCACGCGGTCGACGCGGACCAGATCGCCAGCCGAACCGTCGGCGTTGGTGGTCAGCGACGTGATCGCCTTCACCTCGATGCCGACGTTCTGGCCCTGCCGCGCGCCGCTGCCGAACGCGTTCTTGTACGCATCGCTTTCGACGTACTGCTGGCCGATCGACTTCGTTTCGACCTGCTCGGAGCCACGGCGCGCCGCCTTCTGCTCGAGGTCATCGAGCCGTGCCTTGGCCTCGTTCATGCCGGTGAGCGCCTGATCGGCAAGCTCCTTGGCCGTAGTCGAGAGAGGAATGCCCTTTTCGGCTTCAGCGAGCGCCTTTTCGGCAATCGCCTTCACCTCGTCGTGCTTCCTGTCGAAGGACGCCTTGGTTTCCGCGGCCAACTCAGCAACGGTCTTTCCGTCGCCATGCCCGTCCGGACCGCGCATGTAGCGGCCCTTGGCGCGCTCGGCGGGAGTCATCGCCCCGAGCAGCGCCATCGCGCCGCCCAGCATCATCAGTTTACGCATTGTGTGCCCTTTCGGCAGAGAGGAAGATCAGCCGCGCAGCGCCCGCAGGTACTGCTCCAGCTCATTGATCGCCTTCGCCTCGGGCTCCCCCCGAAGATGCGGCGTTGCCTTGGTCGCGATTGCCGCGGCCACGGACTTGGAGAAGCCGCCTGCATCCCGCAGGAACTCCTCGAACTGGCGGACGGTGGGCAGTTCGCCCCCGCCCAGAATGTCCTTGATGCTCAGGATTCGCGTGCGGTTGTGCATCGGCACGGTCACCAGCGAAATTTCGTGCAATCCGACCTCAAGGAGATGGCGGGACTTGCCTTCGAAGCGATGCTTCTTTGTGATGAAGCCCATCGACAGACCGGTGATCGCGCCGAGCTTCACGTCTTCGCGGGCATCGCGGGCGAGCGCCGTCTGCGAGAACTGCCCCTTGACCCGCAGGCCATCGGGCTGGTCCTTGAACTCCGTCCACACGCCGACCGGCCTCTTCCGGTCGTGGTGGAGCAGCATGGGGATGCTCTTGCGCCCCTCCAGCTGCACCGAGCCCGGCACCACAATGTCGTTGCCATGATCGGCGTCGCCGTAGCCGACCGCCAGACCTTCGATGTTGCCGTCGTCGTCGAGCGCCTTGGCGTCGAGAACGATGTCGAGTTCTTCCATCGTTACGCTCCCGTTCCGCTGATCGCTTTTGCGAGCGGCACATCCTGCATCTGAGCCATCAGCACGTCGCCGCCCTCGACCGGAGGCAGCCCTTCGAGCGCGCGGATCTCGTTCTTCGTCATGAACTGCTTCATGATGTCGTAGTATGCGGCGCGACCGGCACTATCCGCGCGAAGGAATGCCTCGACGTTGAACTTGATCGAGATGCCGGCCGCGCGGTCGGCGCGGCTCAGCAGCTGTTTCGCCAGCGCTCCCTCGATCCGCTTCAGCCGCTTGCGCATCTTGAACTTGAGCACCGACAGCGTCTGTTCGCTGATGCTTGAGCCCAGCGTGGCGTTGCCTTGCGTCTGCCCGACCAGATGCGGGTCGACCTCGAAGACGCGGCAGATTTCTTCGACCGACAGCCGGCGGGCTTCGATCATCTGTGCGTCGACCGGGTCGATCGACAACTGTTCCCACTTCAGGCCGTTGTCGAGCAGCATAGGCCGGCCAGCGTTGGCGGCGCCCACGAACTTCTCTTGCAACAGCTGCTCAGCAACCTGCCGCTGCTCCGGCGTCAGCGGCTTGTCCATCGACAGAACGCCGGACGTTCGCACTCCGTTGGCAAAGATAGTCGAGGACGCCCGGTCCACCGCCAGCGCGGATGCGAACGCTTGACGACAGGCCGCGAGCGGCGACACACCTCCAAGCGGCCCGCCGCCGAAACCGCGAATATGCAACACATCGCCCTGGAGCCGCACATGCTCCCCGGCACCGTCCGTCCAGCGGTACTCCAGCTCCCCGGTGTTCAGCCGGCGAACCCGCACCAGATCGGGCGCGATCGGCATGAGCGAGACGATGAAGCCATCCTCGCGCTTCACAATCTCCGCATAGGCGTTGCCGCGCAGCTCGATGCTGGCGACCATGAACTCCCAGAAGTCGTATGCCGACTGATCGTAGTTCGGGCTGTCGTGCAGCAGCCAATACAGCGGGTGCGTCGCGTCATCGACCGGCACCCCACCCGGCCCCTTGCGCTGGATCGCAATCGGCAGCGAGGCGATGTTGCCAGCCCAGAAGCTGACGCATGCCCATGTTGCCGAGAGTCCGACTGCGGCGTGAGCGGCGTTTGCGCCGTCCTCATGGCGCTCTAGCGTGATCGTATTATGCCGGAAGTTGCTGCCGTCTTGGCGCCCCGCCGTCAGGGGCTGCGTCAACGAAAGCACCGACTTCGCTTCGATCGGCAAGCCACGCGAGGCGAGCGAGCGCACCTCTGCCTCCGCAGCGCGCCGCGACAGCGTGTAGCCGCTCACGCGGCGAGGCTCGCAAGCCAGTCGTCGACCCCGTTGGTGCTGGGCATAGACATCGCCACTCCCACCGCCATCGCGAGCGCCACCGCTGCATCGATCTTGTTCACGGCTCGCTCTTTCGCGAGCCAGTAGTTGCCCCACCGGTCTTCGTCGGTAACCGCCGACATCATCGCCGAGATCAGCACTGGATTGCGTCGGATGCGGATGCGCCGCTGAAAGAGGAGCTCCTCGAGCAGCTTGACTGACGCGGGCATCCACAGGCCTTCGGGCTCAACATCGCGCGCGCGCGCTGCCTCGATCATCGCCTCTGTCGGCTTGCCCTTCTTCGTTCCGCCCTGCGGGTGCTCGACCTCTTCGATGCTTATGCCGAGCGCGTGAAGCTCGGGCTGAAAGCCCTTCTTGTAGGCGTACCGGTCATAGCCGAGCGCGCCGACGTCGTAGTCGCGGTCATATTCTGCGACGGCCTGGGCAACGTGCCGATAGCTGATCATTTCGCCCTTCGGCGCATGCAGGTGGCCCTGCCGCACCCAAACGCCATACGGCGCCTTATCGCGAAGCGCGCGCGCCGCGAGCGTGTCGCCGGGCGACCATGCCTCAATCCACGCGTCGAACGTCGGCTTCCCGTCGTGCTCGCCGCCACGGACGATTCCAGTCTCGACCACAGCAGCCAACGCGGTGATGTCTCGGGACTGGGACAGGTCGAGCCCCAGCGCCACTCGCTTCCCATGGTGCTCGACGGGATCGAAGTCGGCTATCGCCGGCTCGAGCGTCGCTCGCGCCATCCAAGCCGTCTCCGCATCGGTCCACTGGCAGAAGTGGAGGCGGAGGATCCCGTTCAGTTTGCCGGGCAGCGCCTTCGCCTGCGCCACCACATCCGCAAGATAGCCCTCAGTCAGGATAGTGCCGAGCAGCGGATTGGCTTTTGGCCAGCACGACGGATCGTTGAGCGGATCGTCGCCAGGATCGAGCGAGCAGACGAAGCTGAATGTGTTGTCATCGATTGGCTCGCCGACATAGGCAAAGTCCTCGCCTGGCGTGAGCGTCCCGGCCGCCACCCGCACAGCATGCTCGTGCTCTTCCCAGCAGATCGAATTGCGGTCGCTGCCGCTGTTTGTGATCATCAGCAGCAGCGGCTGCCGTCGGAACTTGAAGCCGCGTTCGATCATCTCGATCGCGTCGCGGTTCGGCGCCTCGTGCACCTCATCAGCGAGGCCGATGTGGGGCCTGAGACCTGAGCCGGATTTCCCCGCTGACCGTGACAGCGGGCGCATGAAGGAGCCGGTCGGGAGGTGCGCAAGGTTGTGCACCTTGCCCGGCCCGCCCGATGGCGTGATCCGGCTCGATAGATCCGGCGACTGGTCGACCATAGCAACGGCATCGCGGAACAGGATCATGGCCTGATCGCGATGCGCCGCCACCGGGTATATCTCGGCGCCGGGCTCGCTGTCCGCCATCATGCCGTAGAGACCAACGCCAGCGGCGAACGGCGATTTGCCGTTCCCTTTGCCCTCCTCGATGTACGCGCGGCGAAAGCGCCTGGTGCCGTCCGCTCGCTTCCACCCGAAGAGCGCGCCCAGTTTGAAGGCTTGGCTTGGAGCCAGCTTGAAGGGCCGCCCTTCGAACTGCCCGCCGTTGAGCCGCAACTTGGTCTCGAAAAAGCGGATCACGCGCTGGGCAGCCGCAAGGTCATAGCTCAGCCCGCGCTCGCCAGCTCGCTCCAGATCATCGAGATGCCGGCGTGCTGCGTTGCGAATATGGGGACCGGCAACGACCTGGCCTTCCACGACCGCGCGCGCCCAATCGGTTGCGCGATCCTCGAAGGGATCAGCAGGTGCCGAAGAATTCGTCGGGCTCTTCTTCCTCATCGGGCACGTTCACCTTGCTCCGATCGGTCGGGGTTGCGCCCAGCTTGCTCAGCACGGACTGGTACATGCTCAAGGCGGTCGTGCCGGGGACCTCGCCCGCCAGCATTCGCCCGCGAACGGTCGCCGCGATTTCAAGCAGCGCGTTATCCGCCGCAGTCAGCCAAGGCAGCTCAGCCCGAAAGCGGGCCCACGCGCGCTTCGCGTGTAGATCGAGATGGGCAGGCGCGCCTCCGAGCGCGGCGCTCGCCGGCTCGCTGCGCTGCGCATGGCGCTTAGGATTGCGCAGCGCGGCGCCCGTCACCTTTGCTTTCGCGGCCGGCGCACGATGGGCCGGCATTGGCCACCCCCCCCGAAGTCTGAATTGTGGATGCGAGAAAAACAGGTGGGCATCGGTGTCCGACCCGAAGGGCTCAGACTTTCGATCACCCCCCCTCAGGTGGTGGTCGGCCACCCGTCGGCGTCGATCGGGACGAGGGGACGATGCCCGAGGTCCGCTCGCGTCTTGGCTTGGTGGTGCTCGTCGCAGAGGCACTGCACGTTGCTGTCGTCGTCTGCGCCGCCATTGACGAGCGCGACGATGTGATCGGGCACCGTCGCCGCGGTCGTTCGCCCCTGCTCTCGGCACATCCGACACAGCGGCTCAGCAGCGAGACGGCGCCTGCGCTGCTCGACGCCGGCGCGACCGCGGAGACGTTCAGCCATAATGCTCTCGCACCAGCGGAGCGACCGTCACCACGATCCGCACGTCGTCGCCCGAAGGCTGGCCGACCCACTGCACCGACCGCGTCTCACCCATCGACACGTCGACCTCGCCGGCGACGCCGATCTCCGTCAGAGCTGAGGCGATGGCAGCAGAGATGTCGGAGAGCGTGGCCATGCGACGTGCTCCAGATACGAAAAGAGCCGCAACCCTCGCGGGCGCGGCTCTAGCTATTGGCGCCTGATCGCACTTAGCTGCGCAGCCGTCAAGTCATAGTCGGCGCCATTGCGCGATGAGGCTGGCCGTGAACGCGACCGTGGTCTTTGCGGCATCGATCGCCGAGCGACTGTTGCTGGCGATGCGCGAGCCGGCCACGCCCGCCTCCTCGTCGAACCGGCACACGTTCTCGTACACGTCCCAGTAGCGCCGCGGCATCCCGTCCTTCAATCGCCCGAGTTCGTCGAGCGCCTCCTGCTGTGACAACCCCTCGACAGCCTGGTCTACCACGTCGCGCGCCGGGTCCACCGCACGCAGGTTGCCGTCGGCCCGCGACCACAGCGCCTGCGTGTATCGGATTGCGCGTTGCTGCGGCTCCTCGAACAGGCCCGCCTTGTCGTTCGCGATCCAGCGCTCGACGGCCGTGCCCCCCCGGTTGAGCAACACAGTGGCGATGCTCATGGGCTTGCCGCCCAGCTCGCCCGAGAGGTCGACCACCTTCGTCTCGACTAGGCCACCCACCTGCTCAGGCGGCACGCCGATGGCGATCGCGCGCTCCGCCACCCGCTCCGCGTCAGTCTTCTGCGCGCGCTTCACCTTGCGCGACGTCGTTGCCTTCTTCGCCCCTGCCCGCCCCATGATCCACTCCATCAACATACTATAGAACATAGCTGGAACGCACAGCCGCGCCCAGCGTGGTCGTCAGACGCTCGCGCCATCCAGCACGGCAGGATCGACGCCCAAGCGGATGTAGTCCTCCCGCGTGGGCGTGCGACCGGACGTCCCGGTGCCACCCTTGGTCTCGGTGGGCCGTCCAGCATCCCGCGGCGTTTTTGCTGCCGCCTTGGCATAGCGGCCGACGAAGAACCGCTTGCAGATGGCATCGATTTCGTGCGTCGTCGGACGCTCGGCGCCGGGCGCTGGCAGCGCGAGATGAGGCACAGGGGCCGGGCGCTCGCGCATGCGATGCCTCCATGCCAAGTCGTCCTGCGCCGCGGCGAGCACCGCAGGCACGATCTTGCTTGGGTGGTCCGCCTTGCCAAGTGCTTGGCGTGCAGCGCTCGCGATGAGGTCTGCCGGAAGGTGGCTCAGCGCGCGCCACGCCGCGGAGAACCAGTCTCGCTTGTCCTGATCCCTCATCCCGACTGGCGCCACCAGCGTAAGAGCCGGGGCGATCGCCTTGGCGAACATCTGCCGGTTCTCGGGCGTGTCGGCGATCGGCGCGATATCAGTGCTGAGCGCTTGCGAACCAGTCGAATGCTGCACCAACCGTGCTGCCGAGCCCGTCGTCTCTTCCCACACCGTTGCTTCCGTTCCGCTGTCCATTGTGGCCTCCAAAGCCGTCAGAATTTGTGATCCATGTCCGCCATTTCGCTTGCCAGCATCGGGCGAGCCCTCTCGTGCCGGCCGCGGCTCGGTAGTGGTCGCGGAACTTGGCAAGCTCCCGCTCCAGCCTCCCCGGCTGCCACGCTGCGACGACCTGCGCTGTTGGCGACCCGGCGATCAGCGGCTCGGGCTGCCAGCCCTCCGGCAACCGAGTGTCCGGCTTCGCGCGCGGGGTTGCTCTCACGGGGGTGTGGGTGGGGGGGGTTAGATTATTATCATTGGGGGGGGCGGGAGAGGGGACGGTGTCCGCTTTGTCCGCGGACTCGGGTGGAAGTCCGGTGGACGCGACCGCGCCGCGAGCCGCTTCGCGGGCTTCCCGCTTGCGCTCTCGATCCCACGCGCGACGCTTTTCCGCTGCCGCGTCCTTGGGCTGTGCAGCCTCCATCTCAGCGATCGCCGCAACCAACGCATCGCCTGTCACGCCAGCGGCGAGCAGATGCTTTACGGCTGTGGCGATCAGGCTCACCCCTGCACCGCCGATCGAGCCTTCGCAGGTGCGCGCTTCTTTCGCTGGCGAGGCGGAAACAGCGTGATGACGACGCCGGGGTGCGTGGCCTCGACCAGCTTCTTCTTGAGGTTGAAGACGGGCGTGGTCATGCCCTTCACGTCCTCGACGACGCGGGCATCGCCCTTCCACCACGCGAAGTCCGCACGGTATTTGCACATCAGCTTGCCGCCGATCTCGACGCGGAACTCAGGCTGGTATTCGAGGTCGGTGATATGCCCCATGTCCTCCAAGGCTCGCAGGTCATCGCAACGCGCTGCCTCCGCCTTGCTGTCGTGCGTGTGACCGCCAGCGCAGGGGGTCTTCTTGGCCCCGTATTTCGAGCGCGATGCCGTCACTTCGCCCTCCCCGCTTCGTACGCACGGATGCGCTCGTTCCACTCAGGCAGAACGGGCAGCGGCACAGGGGCTGGTTGCGGGAGAACCGTCATGCGGCCCTCGCCCCCGCCACTGCGGCCATCTTGCGCAGCTCGTCCGTCGAGTAGTTGAGGACGAGACGGACAGCTTGGGGGCTGGTCCCGCGGCGCTTGGCCTCACGCTCGAACAGAGCCGCCGTGCGGTCGCGCAGCATGTTGCTGGCAGCGACAGCCTCGGCGCGTGGGATCGCGCTGGTGATGGCGATATGGTCGGACGCCTGAGGCTCGGGCGCTCTGACAACGCTGAGATACGGGCTGCGGGTCGGCACCTCGCGAACCGGAGGCTGCATCCGTGCAACCGCTCGCTCGCGCTCGGCCTTGTTCATCAACAGCGTGAAGCGGGCCTTCGCTGCACCCGGTGTGCGACCGGGCAGGTAGGCTTCCGCCAAGGCTTCCCACGTCAGGCCGAGCGTGCGGGCAGCGGAAAGGCGTGTGTCTTCAGTGGGTGTCCAAGGAGCGGTCTGAGTCATGCCCGGCCTCCGATCCAGTGAGCATCGAAGCAGCCGCACGGCAGGTGCGCACACGACGCACAGTACGCAGCCCCAAGCGGCCGATAAGCATCCGCAGGCGGCGGGTTCTCCGCATCGTCCTTCGCCCAGGCGCGCGCTTCGATCAGCGACATGCCGGCAAGACGGGCCGCGTCCTCGATGCTGGAGCCGGCGCGGTGCGCGATGCGGAAGCGGCGGAGTTGTTGGGAGCCGCTCATGCTGCCAACCTCCCCGCCAGCTGCACCACCTTGACCGACAGAGAAGCGTTCTCGCCGGGTCCAATCTCCCGGCCCGCCTCGCTCTCGGGATGATGCGCGCGGTTCTTCGCAGCGACGTAATCGGCCGCAATCTCGCACAGCGCGTCGTGGTCGATGCCCTCGGGCTGGCGGATGATGCCGAACCCGCTCGGCAGAAGCTCCGACAGCAGGTCCAGCGGCAGGGCATTGCCCTCCAGCAGCATGAAGATCGCCGCGCCGCCGATGGTCGCAGGCTCTCGATCGCGTTCGCCGGGGAAGTACGAAACGATGGTCGGATAGGAGATGCCGCTGTCGAGCGAGACGGCCTTTAGGCTGATCCCGCGGCGGTCCATTTCCCTGCGGATGGCGAGCTGCCGCTCGCGCACGATCATATTCGTATCACGCATGATGCTGGTCCAATTCGGTGCGATTACGCTCGGCATGTTCGACGACAGCCCTCTCCCCGCCCCCAAGCCGTTCTGCGCGGCGCTGGTGCTCGCGCTGCTGGTGATCGGCGCGCGCGTCGGCGATTGCGGCGGCACGGCAGAGCGCGAAGGCGAAAGCGTAGGTGAAGAGGGTGACGGCGAGGATGGCGGCGGCGGCGAGCTGGGTCATGCCGACGCACCAAGCGGCATCGGCCGGCGCGGGCACATGATGCCGGCGCACGACTTCTCCGCGCCGACCGGGCAGACGCAGCCGTGACCGATCAACGGGCGGACCTCCCGCCCCTCCTGCGCCCCCGTGAACGGCGGTTCGGGATGAGCGGGCATTATGCTGCACCTGTCGGGGTGGGGAGCGGACGCCAGTGAGTGAACTTGACGCCGCGCATCGGGCTCGGCCACGGGCTGAACTCACGGCGCGTTTCGCTCCAAATTGCGGTGCAGACAGTACCCTTTCCTTGCAGCGCGCTTGGCCAGACTGCGAGAATGATCGCGTCCGGATCGCGCGGCGCAGTCTCGATCGGCTTCCACCCCTCCCCGTTCAGCTTGGCGAGGATATGCGTGGCGGCTGCATCATCGGCGGCGTCGGCGTAGTGGACACCGTTCGCGAGGATTTGTTTGCCCATTTTCGTGAATGTCGGGGTCATGCGCGCCCTCCCGTCCACTCGGCATCCGTGCACGAGCAGATCGCCTCACCACACGCAGCACAGCGAGCCTTCGTGATGGACGTGATATGCTGAGGCGTGGTGCCGAAGATCGCAGCCAGCGTGGTGGGC
>Ga0210040_10006098_pt1 | contig 15119 bp, 16 predicted proteins | sample CryGeyCG12114_NA_FD_185462 | JGI IMG/M metagenome (GOLD analysis project Ga0210040, IMG submission 185462) | Groundwater microbial communities from aquifer - Crystal Geyser CG19_WC_8/21/14_NA (SPAdes) (version 2) | ecosystem: Environmental > Aquatic > Deep subsurface > Groundwater | place: USA... | reverse complement strand
GGGCGAAGAGCAGAGACTGGGGCTTGATGTATGCCTCTGTTGTGGGACTGATTAAAGGATATGAGGCCACAAGCTGGCCTGTCAGCGCCGAGTTGAGCCGAACAGGGTGCTCACTGGCTGTAGAAAGGACCAAAGCCGTGGACGGATCTTGTAAGCCAAAGTTCGGATAGCATAAAAGTGTATTCACAGGCTCCAGTGAGGGGATGGTACAATATGGTTCAAGCTTCAGTGGCTGCTCGCGAGCTTCAAGGAGGTTTGGAGGTCTATCTTTCCTTCAGCTATTGGAGTACCTGAGGATCACTAGCTCGCGTACATGATGAATGTTCTGATGTGGTTGTCCGCAGCGTTTGTGATGATGCAAGTCCCATCTGGTGACCATTCGGCGTTTTTGTAATAGTTCTGCCTATTCCCTGTGAGCGGGGACAGCCGACTCCCGTCTGCTGCTTCGCCAGTAGCTAGAAGATTGAAGCGAATCTGCTTCGCATTGTCAAAAGCTTCATCGTCCATGCTGGGCCTGATTTGGAATCCTCTAATGTGCCCGTCCAGGTAAGTGACGAGCGAATATCATCGTATCTACAGTCTTTCAGAACAGTGTCAGTAGAGGCGAATACCGGACAACCGATCGCTTTGGTGACCTGGTGGAAATTGCGTATAGGTGAGAATTGAAGCGAAAATCGCTTTCGTGTTGAAGTGAAGAGCACAGTCGTTGTTGTCACGTGACCAATCCTCAAACGCGTCGCGCGACCTTTTGTGTACCTGAGAGCATTTTGGAGCAAGCAGTGTACCGGCATTGCAGCCTTTATTCTCTTGCGCAGAAAAGATCTCTTGGGAGACATCAGACCACGAAGATGTTCGGACAATCGACCTCGAAGCCAACCCTGAACCTTTTTAGTAACAGCACCAATGCCAATACCAACGCAAATACAAATACAAACAATACAAACGCTGGTGGAACATCGTTATTGTAAGCAACGAGATGTTCGAAACCCTATGTATGATAGAGACAGCTAATGCTTATGCTAGTGGCAAGCCATTGGGTGCATCGATGAACAATCAGCCCGGTGGCTTTGGGCAATCCGCAACTCAACAACCATCTCTAGGACAACCCGCCTCTACACCCCAGATCGACATTGCGCATGTTCGGAGTACGACGAAGTTTGACCACCTCCAGAAGCTGATCCAAGATGAGATCACTAATCTCGACAACGCAATCCTGAATTCGCAGAAGACGTGTGAGGACTTGGGCAATCTCCTTGTGAGTGTGCGCGCCGAAGGTTCACAACAGGCGCCAGGAGTAGACTATGTCACAGTAAAACTCGAAGAGCTAGAACAGGGCTTGGAGAACGATGCAGAAGCCATAGTCGCTTTCAGGGAAGGCGAGAACAAGCGCGACGAAGGAGAAGCTAAATGCGTCTTCAGAGCTGTGGATCGGTTGAAAGTGCCTAGGCAGTATCAAGTCGCGGAGCAGCCCTCAGGCAATACGTCGGTCCTTGGAACAAGCACAATGAACAGCACTGGGCTGAGTGGGTGGTGGAATCAGCCACAGACTCTGCGAGGAATGAGGTCAACGGCTGGGGTCGGAGGACAGTCTGTGCAACTAGTGAGTGAAGGTGTTGACGATGGTAGCTCGTCTGGGCCAAAAAACTTGGTAGATCTGTTCGACTCCAGAGCTGAAGATTTCAAGAAAGTGAACGATGATCAGAAGAGACTGTTGTCCGAGATTGAGGATTTTGTGGAGGGACTGGAAGAGAAGGTCATCATGAAGGAACGGGAAGTCAATGAGCGACTCAACTATGGCAATGCAAATGCGGCCGAGAGAAGGGAGGAAGAGAAGGAAAGGCAGATGAATCAGCTCAGATTTGTGTTTGGTGAGGTTCAGAGAGGTCTCTTCGATGCAGCAGATAAGATCAGCACGACAAGAGATGGGACTGTCGAGCTTGGACTAATGCGTTGATGGAGGAATCTGGAGTACAGGCGTGCTCCAAGACCATCTCAATCACGACTATCAGAAGGCAGCACATCATGCAAGAGAGGTACCCATAGACCCATGCCAGATGCTTTCGACCATTCAATGGTTGCAAGCCAACGCGATCTTATGACATGAGGAGCCCAGCCAGAATACGGTCACTCAAGACACGGAACCGCAGTGCCGATCTCCGCTCCTACCTTCCGACATCTGCTCAGCCAGATTAGGCCACCTCCCCAAATCGTGCAGCCAGTTAGGAAATGGTTACCATCTGCCGTGCATGACTTACAGGCAAGGCACTTTAGGCAACGCATAGCATCTCGACAATAGGCGTGCCCCTGCATGGCCCGTCAACGCTTCGTCATTACCAGTTGAGTCGTCTGTTCGGCGGCTGGGGAGATGTACGATATGCTGTCCTCCTCAAGGTAGATAAAAACTTCAGATGTCGCGGCAACGGAACTACATGCTTGCGTTGATATGTTCTGATCATCAGAGTCGTGAAGCTGGAAATTCAGCTCCGTCTTGGTATCTTCAGTCATGAATGCAAATACTCCTCGAGGTCGAGCCCGCCGCCTCTCTCAGGACCCACTAGCGCGGGCGGCTGTGGCATGCAATCGATGCAGAGGAAGGAAAACAAAATGCTTGGGAGTCGTACCTTATCCTTGTATGACTTGCGGAAACGTTGGGGCGGACTGTGTGTACCCCGATCAGCCGAAAAGGATATTCGTGTCCGAAAAAGAATGGAATGATCTTCAAGCACGAGCCGAAGCCATGGACCCTACGCATACACCTTCCGGTATCGTGCTATCTCCATCTGGTGCTGATGACGCTGATGGCAACGAAGACGCCTGGTGGTGGCAGAACCGAGAGATACTTGTCCTGAGCAGATCTGGCGAGCACCAATACGTCGGCAGCAGCGCATCTACCTATCTAGCCACGCAGCTGAATCCAGCAAGCAGAACCAATGTCGCGTTCGACGTATCGCCACTTCATCATGCTAATCTCTGTCTGAGAAGAGAACACAATCCTACGCTACCTCATCTGCCACCATTCGATACAGCTAAAAGGTGGTACGCAGCTCAATTTGCATATATTGGCTCTATCTTTTCTTTCATACAGCCCAAGTATTTCGATGATCGACTTGCTGAGGTATACAGTCGCTCACCCGACACGACCAATCGTGAAGATTGCCTACTTTATTGCCAGATACTGCTCATACTAGCTTTTGGACAGATGTACTCACTCAACGAATGGGCGGGCGATGAAGGTCCACCTGGCTTCAGGTACTTTCAGGCTGCGCTAAAGCTGCTACCTGAAATCCACGAAGAAGGTTCAGTGTTGTTCGTAGAAGTCCTTGGCCTAACAGCTTATTTCATGCAAATTCTGAACCGCAGGTCCGCCTTCCATGTCTCTTCGTTCCCTTCAGTAAGCTGACGCTATACAGAGATGCTGCATTCTTGTATGTGGGACTTGCAGTCCGCATGGCCGTGTCTCTTGGCTTGCACCAGGAGGTCACCAACTCTGAAATGGACACCGTGGAACTTGAACATAGAAGGCGTGTCTGGTGGAGCACATACTCAATGGACAGGTGAAGCTAGGCTTGAGAACGCAAGGACCACATCTAACGGCTTTGCAGGATTCTATGCGTCAAGTCTGGCAATCCCATCTCAATCCATGACGAGGACATAGATGCTGCATGGCCGTCACCATTGCCGGAGCTAGACCTCGATCCTGTCCAACCTAGGACACTTGCGCACTACAGTCGACTTTCAAAGGTGCTCGGCAAGATTGGGGAAGATATCTATCGCAAGCGTCACAAATCCGGGATGACACTGCTCGCTTCTGTGCAGAGCATTATGCATGACCTCGAGATGTGGCTCAAGGAATTACCGCCAGAGCTGAAGCTAGACTTCGCGAGCTTCCACCACAAGATTTCGAGAGAGGCAGTCTCCACCTTCCTGCACTACTACCAATGCATTAACATGACTGGTCGACCCTTGCTTCTCAGGGTCTGCCAGAAGAGATTGGAAGCCCTCGGAGCAGGAAGGGCGAGCGCAACATGGCAAGAGGGTCTCAGCAGCAATATCGTTCACATTGTGAGCAATTCCATTGCGGCTGCACGCACAGCCACCACAGTCATGGAAGCAGCTGCCAAACAGAATCTTTTGGGTGAGCTTGATGACTCCTGCGGTCCAGCAGCACTAACGAGCATAGCAACATACGGCTTCATGGATGGCGAGCACGCATTTTCGGCAGCGCTAGTGCTTGTCATGGCAAACGTTGCTTTTCCATATAATGAGCGAGATGCTACCTCGGTGGAGCAGGCTCTTTCTTTGCTAAAGAGCATGGCTGAGAAAGGGAACGAGTACATTCGAGCTCGTCATGCCTTGCTAGTGAGTCTCCGAAGCGCACTGGGCCGGCAACCGAAAGGCAAGACTACAGCCTCATACGATCGGCCTTCACAGCAGGAGACTGATCCAGATACGACATTTGAGAGTAACCTGAACTTTTCAACAAGAGCAGAAACACCTCGTCCCACGTTTCAACAATTCCAGGATATATCTTTCGACTTCAATGTGGATGACAACGATGCTTTCTGGGAGGAACTCTCGAGTGATGCCCAGATTGGGATAAACAACGAATGGATTGAGAATGCCTTTCTCACTGACAAAAGCACTTCTTTCAACCCCGATCCACCATCGTAGACCGGAAGAGTGTTGGGAGCCTGCCAGAGCGATTGAGGATAGCTAGACGTGATCGACAGGGGCAATTGCTACAGCTTGCAGTTAGGCATGACCCGCCGTTAGCGGCTTCCGCCCCTCCAAAGTCCAATGAGATCATCGCCCTGCATGACATCATGTCCACGAAATCGCACTCATACCGTGGCAGGAGCGGGCGTCCACCTTGAGCACACAACCGAGCAATATTCTCCCCTTCTAGCTTCTCATTGACAACCTTCACACCTGCAACTAAAGCATTACTCACTGTAACGAAGCACCGCGTTCCCTACACTGAAGTACTTCATACTAGCACACTCACACTCTCAAAATGTCTATGCAATCCAGCGTCGGCAACCACCAGGTCTACGAGGACGGTGACCAGCGAGTGCCTCCTGATTCGCAGAAGTCGCAGAATCAGCAGGATCCTTATGAGGAGGGCAAGAAGAACTCGCACATGGACAATGACCCTAGTAAGTCTTCTTCGATCGCCTATAATTTCATTGATCCTTACTTTACCAATCCACTTGATTCTGACTTTTTGGTTACAGAGGACCAACGATCCATCGGCAACAGACTCGCAGCTGCTCACGACCAGAACGACACCACCTCTTCAGGTAAAGGTGACAAGGAGTCGAAAGCAGCCCAGCAAGACGCCACACTGCCCGCTAAGATGCACGGCAACCAGCCCAGCAGAGGAGCCCAGATCGATGCAGATATTCAGGCGGAAGAGGAAGAAATGCTCGCGAAGAAAGACGCCGCCAAAGGCGGTAGCGGCAAAGGAGGCACTGGCAAGATGGCCGGGCAGAAGAACTAAGGGTCCTCCCGAACACCGCAATATCCGTCTACCGCCTGCTACGATTGTGTGCAGTAGTACAATTATATCTAGCTGGTATTGCCAGCAAATTCAGAATAGAACGATGAATTAAAGATGCGGGTTTTCTTTGTTAGTCTTGGTTTCGTACTTGGGGAGGGCATCATCATTGTCTTCGAAAGCACTATCGAAAGCACTATCGAAAGCACTATCGAAAGCACCAGATCAGATGAACAACATCTGGGTGATCTTGGCCACTATAGCGGCGGACGTCCTCTCCGTGGACGTGTTGTTGATGCTATTGATGCTGTGGTACTTTGGCTTCATGTTACCTGCATCAAGTCTGCGGAACATGGTTTCCCTAATTTGAGTCAATCAACCATCGTAGACAACAGCAGCAAAATTGAGGGATATAGAACCAGTGAGGATCATATAGTATGAAACAAGATATCTCCCAGAAGAACAATGATCCTGGGCCAGGGCCTATCTTACTTGGATACTACCAACCAACACACTAAGTCTCATACATACCGTACATTGATGTCTTTGTCTTGTTTGCAAACGCTACATGCATTGACACACTAGTCAGTCAGTCAAAACGATCAGTCGATCGAGCACGCCGCGTGTCCCGACTCATGCAGCCTCGCCTCGAACTTCAATTGCTCATTCTTCACCTTCCTGAGCCCAGTACTCAGTACCGGTAGGTAGGTAGGTAGTACGTTCATACGTGCGTGCAGCCCATACTCTAGCTTCCTCCTCCACCTAACATAAGGTACTCGCCCGCCGCGTCGCTGAATGACTCTAACCAAGCCACTTGTTTGACCGCAATGCAACATGCACGCTTCTCACACATCACATCGCTAAGTAACCCACCTCAACCTAACCCGCCGCACCGCACCGCACCGTAGCTTCGTGTCTGAACCACGGGACAGGATAGGAGAGGATAGAATACGGCCTAGCTACTACTACTAGCTACCAAACCAAGGCAAGGCAAGGGACGCAGCGTGACGTTGAGAACTCACGCTCGGAGAATATAGTGCGATCGAATGGACTCGGATTCAGACTCGACTCGACTCGTGGTTATCTGATACTCACTGTCCCTTGCAGTGAGTCGAGAGGAATGTCTTCACAGGCGGATGAGGACAGGACAGGACAGTCGTAGCACCTGCAGGGAGGTCAAGCGATATAGCAGGAACAGGTGCGGTGTCCTCCTGACCGACCGATGGCATACGTGCACGAGCAGCAAGCCAGCGAGCGAGCAGACAGGCAGATAGGTAGTATAGTCATAGGACGTACAGTATGTAGAGTAGTCATGCATGCATGCGAGGACAAACACCAAAACCAAAACCAATACAGATACCAGCACCCTCCTCGCTATGCAAAATAAAACAATCCAATCCAATCCCATTCACTACACTGCACCCTCACTTACTACGCTCCACCACCTCCCTCCCCCTCCTCCACCTCTTATTCTTTTCCTCCTCCTCCCTCATCTCCCCCAAATGCCCCTCCACCAACCTCGTACACAATCCCATCACATCCGTCCCACTCCTCCACATCTTCAGCACGGTCCCCTGCCTCTTCATAATACCCTCGCTCCTCGCCCAGCGCCGTTTCCACATGTCGAGCTTCTTGTCGTATGGCGCGGCTGGTGCACCTCCGTCGCCGCCCGCCGCGGGGTCGCCGCCAGACGCGCCTGTGACGTAGCGGGCGGCGGCGGCGGGGTAAGAGGAGAGACCACGGCGGATGCTAGACGGGTCGTTGGTGTTTAGAGAGGAGCTGGAGTGGGTGGAGCGTAGGGGTGGGATGGAATTGTACGCGGCAGAGAGCTGGTGGCGAGCTGAGGCGAGGTAGCCTGCTTCACCGCCGGGACTTTGGGTTGGACTTGGACGGGTTGCAGAGTTGGTGTTGGTTGGGTGGTGGGAAGAGTCTTGCCAGAGGGTTCTATCGCGGTCGCGGGATGCTGGAGGTGCGGGTGGTGCGGGTGGTGCTGGTTTGGTGTTGAGGTTGTAGGCGTTGGCGTAGAATCGTCCGTTGTTGCTTCCGTTTGTGCTTGCGGATGCGGTCGATTTTGTGCTCAAGCCTGTATTTGTTCGTCTGGGCGCCGGTGCTGGAGGCGGCGGCGGGTTTTTCTTGACTTCTCCGTCACTGTGCTGTCGTGGCCTATCAATATCGTTGCTGCTGGAGGTAGCCGGTTGAGGTGACATCGTGGTAAGGCTTCGCAGGTTGCTCGGCTTGGCTGGTCTCGCTGGCCTTGCTGGAGGCGACCTTTCATTCTGCTTTAGATCTTCCAGGTCCATCGAGTATGACGACAAGGGGCTCTCCGTCCTCGACGGTTCGTCGCTGAAGTCTATCAGGTCATCAGTCATTGCACGTTGTGGCTTCGGCCTTTCGGGTAACCTAGGGGTCCGCCCCTCCTGGCTGCTTTCAATTGTTGTACCTGTCGTATCTGTCGTATCAGGACTCATCGGCTTCTTTGCGTCTCCAGGATGCGAACCCCAGAAGAAGTCCTTCAGACTGCTATCTGCACCACTCGAAACATCGCGGATGAACACACCCAGTACCCTACCGGGATGTTCTTGAACAATATCAGTGTAGACTTCTAAATCAGCTTCACCGCTGTCGCCAATCAAAATGAACTTCCGTTCAGGAAAGTCATGCATGATACGATCAAGTGACCCCTTCTTCCGCTCTGCTGCTGGCTCGAAAATGCCCTGCAGCATACCAGAATACTGCTTCAAATGGAAGGATCCAGGCGGCAATCCGGCGAGGGCGAAGTAAGATCGCAGTAATGGGTATAGTTGCCATGGTGAATTGGACACGTAATGTAACTTGACACCCATGCTGGCCATCTTTGAGTACCACTCTTTCACGCCTGGCACAGTGAGCTCGTCGAGGTCCCGTATAAAAGTATTCTTGAAGATCTCTTTGGCGCCACTCGCGATAGCCGAGTGCTTGATGGTATCGTCAATGTCGCTGACTATGCTGATGCCCTTGCTATCTGTGACTACCACGTCTTCTGTAGCGGATAGCTTCTCTGACGCCAGAACGCGTACTTTGGTTGGCACGAAATCAAGGGCAGCGCGCACCTTGAAGTGACCCGAATCATCCGTGTACACCGATTTTGACTGACTCTTACTGTCATTGAAGAAGAATATTGTGATAGGGGTATTCGCCAATGGTAGCGTCATAAAAGGGCGTAGTCTGGTCATCAACTGCTCATTGGCAGCCAGTATCTCTTCTCTGCTCATCTGGCTCCCATTTGTGGTGTTCCACGACTGCCTTTTTTGTATAGGTCTCAGACTCGCGTCGTCAGAAGGGTCGAAACTGGCGGAGTTCGGCCGTGGAGAGGAAGGTCGACTGGTGGCAGGGCTAATATCGATGAGGGAGTCGGTGTCGTTGTTGGTAGCATACTTGCCTTTACTCGCAGCTTCGGCCTCTTTTTCACCTCTCCGCTCTATTAGCTGAGCTTCTCGTACAGCAGCCTCCTCTTCATGGCCGAGCATGCTCTCTTCCAGTCTGTTCCGCCATCCAGGAGCCTGGCTTGACTCCCGACTATGACCCGGACTGGTGTCATCGGGGGCGGGTATACCACTCAGTCTTCTTGCAACTGCGACGACCAGCCTGTTCCTTCTGCTCAGCGGCCCACGTTGAGGGGTGTATATCCAGCCGCGCACATCGACATCCACAACCGCGTTCTCGTCCTCATATTTCTCCCACTCGCGTCTCCAGTAGTCCGCGTCGCCCGACTCAGGGTTACCCACGTCTTCCCTCGCACCTGGAGGGACGGATCTACTGGCCTGCGTTGCTTGGCTATAGTTCTGGGAGGGATGGGTGGGTGTGCGATGGCGCCTAGCATAACTTGGAAAAAGCAGCATTTCTTCCTGGCCATTCCTCACCAAGTCAACATCTGGAAATCCTCCAGGGATGCCCTCGTCGTAGTCTCCTTCCTGCCATTTGTTGCTGATTGACTGCTGATAACTCTGCCGCAGCTCGTTCGCGGCTTTAATGTATCCTAGCACCTTGTGTCGTCTCTGACCGCTGGCCCTCAGTTCGCCTTGGGCATTCCATTCTGCCCTGCTCTGTGCCATGGATGTTGGAGTCCTTGTATGGGCCGATAGTCTACCGGCATCTTTTGGGTGGTGTAGTGCCGTCCTCGTGGGGCTGCGACTCGCTCGTCCGCCGGGCAGGGACAGAAACCTCGACCAATTCTTGCCGGCCAACTTTCTCTCCTTTCGGCGCCGCTCGTACCTGAGTAGACTCTGGTAAATGCGTGACTGGGTCTTGTGTTTCCAGACTGGCAACGTGTCAATGCGGAAGTCAGTGAAGCGGTTGCTGAGACGCTGGTGCGTCTGTGGGAAGAGATAGCGGAAGAATGCGGTCAAGTTTCGAGGATGAACCACGTTCCAGAAGGGTCGAGGAGGAGCCAGCTTGTACTGTCACTACTAGCCAAAGCGTGACAAGCAATATGGCCAGGAAATCAAGGTTGGGGGCACGAATCTGTGGGTTGGATAGGTCTGCAGTACTAGTATGCAGCCCGCACCTCATGTCAGTCCTCCGCATGCCAGGGAACTTACTTCCTGCGAGTGCTATCGACGTCATCCGCTACTGCTGATTTGCGCTTCTGGCCGATGGGTTCAAACGTATGGCTGTCCATGATATTGAACAGAAGGTTGATTCGTGACCCAATGTCGACCTAAAAGCATAGCAGGGCTACATCTAGAAAGGCTTACAGTCTCGAGAAGCATCACAGCTGCTACTGCCTCAAACAATGTGCCCAAGTTGCCAACAGCAGTGTGGCCGGTATGCGGTACAAAGTAGGGAATTTATTCGAGTCCCGACATACACCTCTCAATGCTACCAATTCGATGATCCAAATTTCCCACAACAACTTTTGTGCCAAACCCGTGCCCAGAGATGTCTCCAGAAGGTCTTCGCCATATCGTGCCAATTCTCGTCGAAGGTTCCAAGCCATTATGTGCCGAGATGTATGTGCTGAAAGTGCTCCACGCATCACATCAATCATAAGGTTGTGGTATGATTTCGTCTGTCGTGCGTTGCTTGCTGATAGTGGAATTTGAGTCGATCCCAACCTTCTTCGAGACTTGTAGTACGGCCCAGCTTCCAAGCATCCGAAAATCGATGGACGCCACCAGCTCCGTCAACCTCTTATTCTTGACCATCTTCCTCTGCAAAACCCTCTGCTGCCGCATCATCACTACCACTCCTAGTCCTCCCCTCCCTAGCCCTCTTCTTCTCCCACCGTTCTCCACTACCAACATCCAGCTCCGCCGCAATCTCCGTCATCCTTTCGAATACCGTCTTACCCACATACCGCCAGAACCCACCAGCCCGGACGTACCGTGCATGGACCTCATTCTCATGCTTCTCAAGATCCGTCTTGATGGCTGCACGTAGCTTAGTGACGACCGCCATTACCGTTTTGTTGCCAAAAGCTGAAGGAGAGGGGCTGATAGCAAGGGCAGAAGAAGCCCGCTTGCGACCGGGTGTGATAGCGTTGTTCGTTCGAAAGGGCGCACCCAGGCTGCTATTGCCGGAACCAGACGAAGCGGAAACGACGCATGCTGAAACGCCGAGCTGAATCATGATCGCTGACACCACTTCCTCCGTCTCAACCGTGTCCTCCATGGTCTCACCCTTGCTCTCCCTCTTCTTGAGTCGTTTCCTTTCCTTGTTCTCTTTGCGTCCTGCCGCTACTGACCGAAACAGATACTGCTTGTGCACTTGGATGTTCTTGACGAAGTTGAGGTTTCTGTTGATTACGTCCTCGATCGTCTTGTCCGTGACCAGTGGGTGTGCGGACCCATCGTGGATAATGTCTGCTTCGTCGCCGTGGAGGACCTGAGCAACTCGCTCGACGTCGGCTGATGTGATAGAGGCGAGGTTGCGGTTCTGGTTCTTGAGAGCCTTGGTCTGGGATTTGGCCGACTTCTTGGCTTTCTTCTGCGCGCGGACTTCGGCTTTCGTGGGCTTTTTACTTGGGGTCGCGAACGTGCCTGTCGAAGAAGGGGTATAGCTGGACAGTGAAGTTGAATCATCTTCGACTTCTTCCTCGTCGTTCTCCTCGTCTGCTCTGACGTCGAAGAGGTCCTCACCGAGGCCGATTCGGTTGTACTGAATGACATTCCTTTCGTGCCTGGGTGCGGCGGCTATGTTGACGTTCCTTTCGAGAAGTGGCGTTCTTGATGGAGTCTCCGGAGGTGGTGACTCAAGGCTTTTGTATTCTGCAACTAATTCTGCAATCTAGCTCGCTGTCAGCATACTCTCGCTGCTGCCTGCAAGAGTTCGTACTTCTCGGTGCCTAGCATCGTGCATCTCCTTAGTCGTGACACAGCCAGAGCAGCGGTGGGCTGCCCCAACTGCATGCATGGTGGGGTGGTAGGATGTACATGGCATAGAATGCACACCGTAACATGTCTGAAGAGCCCGTGGACTGTTAGCTTTGGTTGGACATTGCCAGCAAGCGTGTTCTTTAAGACGTGATTAGCATTGTGTGATGATTTTGTGGCTGTTTAAGGTCTTTGAGTATCACTTACCAAGGCTAGCGGTATCTTCCCACCTGAAGATGCTATTTGGATGAATATTGGCCATTTTAGATGGTGTCAAAACAATGCAAGAAATGGAGACCGAAGGCTCTGAAAGTAGGTTCGTGAAGGGTATCGAGTATTCAAGATCAGTGATCTGTGGAAGACGTTTGATAAAGATGAATTTCGAACAACTCTGTCCCAGAAAGAGGCTCGTGCTTCGCAAGCATAGGTTTGGAGAGGTGACCTTACTGCGTCAGGGTAGATGAGCAAGAAGACGTGAAAATGGCAATAAACATGAAAAACGGACTTTCACCCGCAGTGAAAGAGTGTATTTTGTGGTATCAGTAACCATGTGGCTGGAGACCAGATATGCGGCGGGAAGGCTGAACATGTTTCAACGAGCGGCTACCCTTTCCCACGTGAGCATATACCCCATCATGTACCTTTTTATCGCTGGCGGTCTGCCGCGTATGATGTTAGAGCCTAGACCAACATCAAATATCTCTTTGTCCCAGTTGAGATCGGAGCTTGGGCCGGCGTTTCAAACCCATCCGAACTTATGCGACATCCCGTGCGAGGCGAGCAGTGCACCAAACGAAGGGGTAATTGCGCTGATACCAGTTCACGAAACTCTTCCGACCAGCAATACGAGGTACAGTTGCCCAACTGCCACCAAGACATACGTTATGCTTGTCATCGAAGAAGTCGGCGGAATATCCCGGGTAGAGCTTCATCGCCTGGAAGCCATCGTGAGCGGCGAAGGAAGAACTGGTCCACTCCCAAAGGCCGCCCACGTCACTTTGACCTCTCAAGCGGGACCCTTCCGAGGTGACTGGGGTTGGATGCCAATGCTTGAAGCCCACGTTTCGTCCCTTCAGATCGATAAAGAGGTCGAGAGGATTTGGATGCGGACTGGCTGCGAAGCCAGCCTTCGGCAAGAAACCGTTGTATGGCGGTGTCTCTTCAACTCCGTCATTCGAGAGATGACCATTCACAGCAGGGACAAGGCTGCTGTGAGTCTTTTGTGCTTGCAGCTCTTGGGTCTGCACATAGTGGTAGATACTCCTCAGCTCCTCGAGGTCTGGAATTCGACCCCCTGACCATCTAGCGAATGCAGCAAGCTCGTCATACGAAGCCATGACCGGCCAATCCAGAGCAAACTTGAGTGGAATGGGTCCGTACACAGTACGAACAGCCTTGCCGACGAGGAAGTGGTCGGAAGGCTGCCTAGTGTCGTCCGATCTGTCTGCACTGGCTCCATTAGTACCATTGGCAGGAAATCCATTGGTCCGCCCCTGAGTGTTGGTCCAGCAGGCTGGCAATTGGCTCTGGTGGGTCTCCTCAAGGAACTTGGCATATTCACCGTTGCTGATGGGTTGGCTTTGTGCCTCGAATTGTGGCACTGCCACGGTTCTTGATGGCCGCTCATTGTCCCACAAGTAATACCTGTCTGGCCCCTCATTGTCCTCTGGATCGTCCGCTCCGATCACGAGCTTGGTAGCAGGGATCGTATGCCATTGGTTTTTTGATCGTTCGAGGTTCGCTGCATTGGCGAGAGCCTCGAAGTCAGGCACTGGCCGACCAGGAGGTGGCAGAATCTTCTCGCTTTGCAGGAGCATGTACAGGAACGTCTCCAGGTGCATTGCCTCATGCTCATATGCCAACGTGAGCCCTCTTGCCAATTTCCTATCAGAATTTGCCTTGCCAGAAGCGATACTTTGAATTATCCTATTGCGAACCTTCAATTGATAATCGAGGATCTCTTGGAGCGCTGGATACTCGTCAGGGACCTCAGAATGAGCATGACATTGAGTCGGATCGTCAACGTCCGGATCGATGCCCCTTTCGAAGATCTGGTAATAGTATTTTGGATCTGTTGGTTTTGCTCCGGTAGCTTTTGTGTAGTGGATGTCGGCAAAAGTCGGAATATGTCCCAAATAAAATATCAAGTTGTTTCGAAGCTTGATAGGTTTGTTCATGAGCTCGTCTCGGGGGACCATTGATCTTGTGGCGGTATCCCAAGCAGACCAGAGCTGCTGCCAATCATCCATCGAAGGTACAGTCGATGCTGCGTACAGTTCTGGACTAGTCTCGAATTTGACAGGACTAGGTCTCAAAATATGCAGTTCTACAGCAGCGTTAGCTGGGTGCATCCAATATATGGTGACACTCACGATGGTACCCCGTCGAGTCGGAGTACACCGCTTTGGATACCAATCCGGCCTCATGCCATAAGCGGTCACTTTCCTCTTCGACGAATTTGTAGGCGTGCTCGAATGGCAATCTCTCTCCCTGCTTGATATCCACCCCGTCAACCGTGACATCCTTCAACGCGACATAGCTGGCCTGGTGTTTGTTTGCTTGCTTCACATATTCACCCTTGACTGCCCACTCATTCTGCTTAAACGCTTCATGACCAATGATGGCATTGGCGTGGTCTAGACCATTCCGATAGAATGACTCGGTAACCCCTTTCGAGTCATTATAGGCAGAAAAGATGCGTTTCTCGTCGGAGGTAGCATCAAGACCGATGATAACAAGATCGTGGGCACTCAAAGCCTGACTGAAGCCATGGAGAAACTGACCAGCATCTGCTCTGCCGAAGTTCCCAATGGATGAGCCCAGGCTAAGGACGACATTCGGTCTGTCCTTGTGCTCTGGCTTGGATAACCAGGCAAGGCCGTCGTCGTAGGTGCCATGGAAAGCATTAAAATTGACGGATTTGAAACGGGCTGTGTCGAGCTCGGAAAAAGTGCGCTCGAGTTCAGGATAGGAGAGATCGAGTGCGAAGTAATCGACACTCTTCTGAGCCTTTTCAAGGGCTTCGAGAAGAATGTTGACTTTTCTCAGGTTTCTGTCACGCCAACATGGTCAGCAGAGTGTTTACCCGAGAGTAGATGAAAAGGGGTTGAACATGCTGCCTAGACACCGAAAAGTGATAATAAGATGAAGTGTGCGTGAAGTGACGCACCCGCTACCCAATTCAACAATGCGAGCCCCAGCAGGAATATGCTCAACAATGTCATTCGCATGTCTGGTAAGAGCATCGATCTCGGCGTTGGTAAGGTAATATT